>OMLO01005482.1_pt1 | contig 10669 bp, 9 predicted proteins | sample 1674811 | NCBI WGS metagenome assembly OMLO01 (sample SAMN06265003, study PRJEB25207) | coral metagenome | isolation source: Coral host | place: Mexico:La Bocana,Puerto Morelos, Mexico | collected 2008-11-13
CCATGGGCACATCGTCCTGGAAGCCCATACCTCAAAACCTGTGTTTTGAGTTCTTGGTTATTGAATGTCTTTGAGTGATATCTTTTCGCATTTGTGAGGTCACGCCGTCATCCGTCCAGACGGCAGAGGCGGCAGGTATGTGGATGGCATGTACCAGGACCCCTCGGGGTTTTGGTGGGGGTCTGGAACGCACAACTTTGTGCGATGAAACCTGTAGCCAACACCATTTAACAACTTTCATTCTCCAAGGCCGGGCCATGGTCGAGCAAGGGCTCGAACCCGTGGAGGAGGTGGAGGATCATCCACCGATTTAGAGGCTTGGGTGAGATGAGCATTGAAGCTTCCAAGTTGTTCTACAATCATGGATGTCTTCTAGTTGTATGTCTTCCCGTTGTATGTTGTTTTAGGTATATGTTTCTTTCTAACTTGCAATGCATAGTTTCTCCATATGTTTCCTTTGCCACCAGACGCTACGCTGGAGCGCCGTCTCTGACCTTGCCAGAGCCTTGAACAAAACAGACACGTGAATGGCACAAGAGGTGATCAGTTGAAGATGGTGAAGGAAAATTTTATCAATCTATAAAGTTTTTATTGCTGGAAATGTTTTTTTATAGATTGATAAAAGTTTGGTTATTTAACCTAAAATTTTATCAATCTATAAAAAAAAAGTCTGAAATCGAAAAAAACTTTATCAATCTATAAAAGTTCAGAATTGAAGAGTTGACTGATCACCTGTTGTCATTCAAATGCGTTTGCTTCTCATGGCCTTGTCAACGGACCCAAGCGATCCAAACCGAGAATCTGGGTGATAGCTGGAAGCTTTCAAGGGCCCTTTACGAATCAAATCATAAAACCCCGTTAAACCTTGCACCCGGATTCTTGCAAACCTTTCAAAACACACACTGTAAAGAAAAAGTTGGTTTTTTGGCAGATGGGTCATGATTGGGCACACGTTGCGGGGATACTGGATCCCATATATGTTTCACCTTGTCCAAGGCCACGTGTATAGTGAGTTTTGTTTCACCTCTGCATGCACCCTTCGACCATGGCGCCCTTGCTTCAGGAACAAGTTGTTGCTCTAAGGCCGTTGCTATGAGAGGATGGATTCAAGGACAGGTTGAAGCAGGACAGTAGGTTTGGAAACGTTTCTTTGAACAACACCAGTTTGTTTAGGAACACTGTTTTTGGATGAAGTCGAGATGCAAACTCTTTTTTTCTACGATGTTCTTTGTGGAGATTGCAAAGCCTATATGTTGTGCCAAACATGTTGTTGATAGCATGGACTCATGCAAGCTCGCATGCAGGGCTGTGCTCGCATGCAGGGTTCATATATTCCTCCAAGTTTTAAGGGATAAAAATCAACCATTTGATGTTGCATCAGTTGTTTCAAAGTATCAACCATTCACCACTTCTGTTTTTGTTGTTGTTGGAAGTTTGCTTAGGACATGAGGTGTTGTACATGAGAATGATCCACCACATGAACATGTTCTTGATGTGAACTCATCAGCTTGTTGTTCATCCTTTGTCAGGACCCGACGTTGTGAAGGAAGTGAGAGGCAGTCGGGACTAGATCACTTGTCATCAGGAACTGAGAAAGATGGCATGCTGGTTGCAATGCCTTTGTGATATGAAGTCATGTAGTCACACTACTTGGTGAGGTTGTTGTGGGTACTTGCAGATTGTGAAGTTGAAGTTGTCACATATATATCTTTGAACTTCCACGCATTCCTCTGAAGCTATTTGGGTGAAATACTTGAATGTTCCTTTTTGCTAGACAAGTGGCCATGGGACTGAGACGTGAGAAGAAGGTTTCTGCACAAAAGCCTCCCATAGAGGTGGCGAAATTGCAGAACATATACTCACACCCAAGAGTGAAGGATTTGATGCCCCTGTGGGAAGGCCACAGACAGCAGCTTGAGCGGAAAGCTCCCATCTACCTCCAGGTGGGTTGCACTGGTGGATCGTTCAAGTTCACATACATCATGGATAGCGACTACAATGGCAAACCGATGTTGGTGTATGGCCATGTGAGACATGAATACCCGCCGATGGGTATCCTGTTGCACAGCAATACACCGGAGCTGATCGTGAAGAAAGAAGTCCACCACAGTGAGGACAACAAGGTGGTGGCTGTTGAATGGCAGTACTGCATGTCTGGCAACTACCTGACCTCGAAGTTCTACTGGAAGGATGTTTCTCGGTTATGCTTATAGGTTATTATAGGTTGTTGGGGATTTGTGATTGTTTTGAAGGCCTCTGTTTTTTAATATTGTTTTTCCCATGGGGGTTGATTTTTATCATCAATGGGTCGAAGTAAGGAGAGAATCACAGAGAGCCAAGCTTCCAAGTGGCTGAAGCGTCGTTTGGTGAAAGATGGCAAGGTGAGTCGTGCAACAAAAGTCAAGGATGTTGGCTACACCGGCCGCTTGCGGTTGCTGTGGAAGTATGCCAAGGAGAAGGTGGATGACCCTTGGCGTGATGAGAAGCCTGAAGAGAAGCACAACAGAAGCCCTGGAGGGGCAGCAGCCAGCTCCAGCCGCAGACCACCACCCGCCAGGGAGTCTGAGGAGGAGGGTTACATGTCGGATGAAAGCACATGGAGCTTGCCTGGACTTGATGGTGACCCATACTGAGAGGCCAGTAGATAGATTGGAAGATGGCAGGCTGTAGGCAGCAGAAGTGACTGCCACGTCGATGCTTCATGTTTCGACATGTTTTTGAAGCTTTTGGATGGATGAAGGGATCATTGGCAAAACACTCACTCTTGATGGTTTGTGCACGTGCATGTATGTTTTCATGGGTCGCCAAATGGGAAGTTGCTGAAACATGCTATACCCTTTCCTTGTGACAGAACTGTGGATTGTTCATGCACTGTTGTGGGACTTGACTTCAGTTTGCATATGATGTTGATGGATGTTGTTGTGTGATGAAAGTTTGTTTTCACTGCAGCAGCTTTTGATACTTTGAGTTGTGAAGTTGTATATAGAAGGGATATATACAACATGGCTTCTTTTGTGAAGCAACTTGAGAGTTTGAATTCGATCCTCATGTCTGTGGGTCCTGATGCGAGACCTGCTATGTTAGAAAGCCATGTGTCGAGCCTGAAAGCACAACTGTCTAGAGTAACACTTTCCACCGCTGAAGTTGATAGTCTGACCAGTGCTGTTGGCACTGTGGCTTTCACTGATGCACAGAAAGATTGTTTGATGAAGGCCATTTCTGAAGCAGTTCTTCGAGCGTACGGACCTGTTGTGACTGGCTCACGCAAACCCCTTCAGAACATAGTTGATTTGGGGCCATACCTGATTGGTTCAGAAGTGGCTGCTTTGGAGCAGAGGACCACTCTAGCATGCAAAACCTTTCAAGTGTTTCGATGCTGCCAAAGGATTGGCCTTGTCATGCCAAATGAACCAAGTTTTGGCCGTTGTTTGGGGCTCTTGTGGCCATGAAACAGAGTTGAAAGATCAGAAAGTGTTTTACTCAACCCTGCAGGTCCTCAAGGGCCATTTCAAGAAAGGAAAGAAAACACAGGTGGAACCTCCTGAGTTTGTCACTGAGTACACCGGTAATCCCATGGACTTGCCTGAAAGTGTCTTCAAGCTAGCCTATGCGAATGAGAAACCAGTAGAATGGAAAGGTCTGACTCATGGAATGACAGGGCCTTTGAGAAAAACCTCCAGGGGGGTAAGTGATCGGACAGATCTTGCAGTGAACCCTCAACAACAGTCTTTTCTGCAGATGGCAGGCAGTTTTGCAGCATTGGTGGCAGGTTTCAACCCTTCATCATCATCTGGTGTGAGTACTGGCAATCAGTGGCCCCATCATGTTGGTCAAGGGTCTCAGCGCAAGCCGTTGGCGATTGCTGATGGATCTGTTGAGGACAGACACGATCATTATAAACTATATCACGTTTGTTTGTGAAGTTTCTGAGTTCAACTATATATAGATTGAGTTTCATACAGCGGTTGTTTCCTCAAAATATATATTTTATAGAACTATATCCATTGACAACTGTGATTTTATTGATATATTTGTTTTTCAAGGGTTTCAACTGCTTCATCTTTGAAACATGCCCTTTGATCATAGATTAAAACAATTCTCACTCAGCTTCTCCATCGAGGATAAGACAGCACCAGCGTTGCCTGTTGCGAGTGCCTTGCCTGTTGATGCAGCAGCAACAGCACCTCCAAAGGCGACCACAGCACCTATGGCAAATGGTGTTGAAGAAGGTCGTCAAATGGAGAATGACAAGACCTGCAATCAACAACAAGTGCCGCCATCCCCTGCCACTCAAGCCAAGAAGATGCTTTCAGCATGGGATGGCACAGAGCAGGATGAGAACATGCCCGGCAGCGGAGGCAGAGGAAGAGGCGGGAGAGGAAGAGGCAGTCGAGGACGAGGCCGTGCTCGCGGTCGAGGCCGTGGTCGTGGTCGGTCTGGTGTGGCAAAGGAGGCAACATTGAAGAAACCAGCTGCTGCTCCAAAGTCTCAGCCGACTTTGAAGAAGCCAGCTGCAGCTCCTGGGGTAGGACGTGGTCGAGAAGTAGATGGCATGTCGATGGTGGAGCGTCTTCGATTGCGACCTTATGGTTGCTCCAGCTGCCGCCACAAGCCTGGTTGCTGCCCTTCCTGTTGGAAGTGATCTCTGTGAAAAGTTGAAGGATCTGGTTGTTTGTTGTACAGGGGAATACCCATCAGCCAGCATCTAGGAATTTTGCATATCTGAAGGTTCTCTTGCAAAAGTGACAAGCTGCAGCTGTTCTCCCATGTTTGCACTTCAGGCAGTGTATTGCTGAATGTCAACTGCGTGTGTTTCATGGAAACTCACTTTTTCAAATCAGCTTGAGTGCATGCCTATTGTTTTCATGGAGTTTCGACTTGACCTCGTGTTTCTTCCATGTGACATCAACTTCATAAGTTTCCAAGGTCCATGCTGTTTTATCGTTGGCAATTTATGGAATGCAAAACCTTTGTGACATGAATGTGGTGATCTCGGTCACCGCATTGCTCGCATGCAGGGCATTGCTCGCATGTAGGGCTTTATACCATGTTGTGAACATGTTGAATGTGCATGTTTGACCTTTGCTTTGAACATGTATATCTGGCTTCAGGCAAAAAAGCAAGTACATAGGTGAGAACTTACCTTCATAGACACATTGTCACTTATACTTTGGTAAATGTTTCTGGACTGAAGAATCGTTATGCCACAATTGAACTTCAATGTTTCTTATATATGGTAAATGCCCATCTTTTTACCTGTGGTTTTGTGACATGTCAATGTCAACCATGTCATGTCAACCATGCAATGTCAACCATGCAACAGTTTACATGGAAATTCTTCCTGACTGGAACAACCTTCATGAGCTATAGTGGTATCAATTTGTTTCGCTCCTGCATGCAATCGACATGGGAACTCCCAACAGTGACAGTTCTTCTTCTTCCTTCAGCTTGGCAAATTTGGGAAGAAGTTCATTTGTATCCCAAAGTGGTTTAGCAGATACTTTGCGAAAACTCAATGAAGCTGGATTTCTTTCAAAGGGCATAGGGGGCATCAGCCGCCAATCAGTGAAGAGGGCACGAGAACGCGAGCTGGAGCAAACCGCCACCAGGTTTGGACCCTTGATGAAAACTTTGGGCCTCAAGAATGAGGATGGTAAGGTGATCCATGAAGTTCCTATCATAGATCCAGTTCCTCTTTTCTCACACATTGTGGAGCATTGCACTGGGTTTCAAAATTTTTTCTTCAGATGTCTTGGTGACCAACCATGCAGTCACCAGACACCATGGGGCTTTGTGATATATGCCGACGAGATAGTGAGTGGTAACCCATTAAGACATGGTAACCCACGCAAGTGCCAAGCTCTTTACTGGTCGTGGAGTGAGTTTCAACAAGATGGGTTGTCAAGAGAAGACCTCTGGTTTCCACTGGCTGTCATACGGTCGTCCAAAGTGAATGACTGTGGTGGCTTGACAGTGGTCTGGCCACAGCTCTTGGCAACTCAAAGTGAATCAGCAAGGTTTTGAATTTGGCGAAATCAACAAAAATATATTACCAAGTGTTTCCATGTTGAAATTCAGGGGGTCTTATACCGGGGTTCTGTTTTAAGATTCTTAAGTTCTGGTTGTTATACTTGTCAATTCTATATGTATACATTTCTTTGTTTCTTGTAGCTTCAGCCAGGAATCCTTCTTTGCAGAGCACTCCTTCGAAGCTGGTATATCCTTACAAGTCCCTGGTCTTGCTGCTTTCTTGTTCTTTGGTCGCTTGAAGATACTCGTCGCCGACGAGGTTGCAATCAAACAATCACTTGAGAATAAGGGCAGTGCAGGAAAGCTGTTCTGCTGTAGATGTGCCAATGTGTTGTCAAAGAGCTCTTTTCGAACAATTCGTCGATCTGGTGACTTTGTGCCGTCCACCTGCTTGGATTGGGAATCCTTTCAACTTCACACCAATGATACTGTTAGGAATCTGGTGCAATACTTGGTGGCGCAGAGTGAATCATTGTCGCATGCAGATTTGGCGAAACTCGAGACTGCACTCGGGTTCAACTACAGAAAAGGAGGCTTACTTCTGCATGCAAAGTTTGGTCGCGAAATCCCTGAAGCAGTTCATTTCGATTGGTTCCACATCTATCTAGTGCATGGTCTGGCTTCTACTGAAGCAGGGCTGCTTTGCGGTGCATTGGTGGATTGTGGTTTCCCTTCTACAAGAGTGGACTCTTTTGTGGAAAGCTTCAAGTGGCCGAGGCAATTTGCTGGTTCAACTCCCAAGAAGGTTTTTTCCGACAGAGATGGGAGGTATGATGCTGCCAAATGCAGTGCCAGCGAGATGCTGAACCTGTTGCCAGTGCTTCGTCTTTTTGTTCTGCTTTTCGCATGGGGACATGATGTCACAGACCGTGCAGCATACACGTCTTTCTTGAACCTTGTAGCAGTCATCGACATGTTGGTTGCAATCAATAGAGGAAAGAAGGTGAGACCGCAAGAACTAAAGGCGGCAGTGTTGAATCACCTTCGTTCTTTCCTTTCCAGGTATCAAGATGAATCATGGGTGCCTAAGGCACACATGGCACAGCATCTTCATGAGTTCTTGACACGGCATGGAACTTTGATCAGTTGTTTTACTCACGAGAGAAAACATCGTTTGGTGAAACGATTCGCATCTCAGATGGTGTCTCCGACAAATGCCTTTGAAAAGGGTCTTTGTCAAGACATCTTGCATGTTCAACTTGGTAATTTGAAAGAGTTGGAAGTGCAGCCTCGGTTCCAAGGTGTGGCAAGGCTGGAGGATCCAAAACCAGCTGCAGGTCAAGTGAAAGAGCTTGGTCAGCAACTGTTTGGCAACGCCCTTGTGCATACAAGTCTTGTTGTCAATTGCGGAGGACTAAGCATCGGGAAAGACGATGTTGTCCATTGTGTGATTGATGGTGTGGTCACGGTGGCAAAGATATGGTACCACTTTCAAGAGAGACAGCGAGTCCTTACATGTCTTTGCCCGTGGCAACATGTCCATGACCATGTTTATAGAGTCTTGGACGAACCTTGTATCGTAGATACATCGGCCATCAATAGACTGTGTGTCTTTTCAATCAAGGATGGATCTGGTTTGGTTGTCCCTGTCTAAAAAGTTTCTTTTGCAAGTGCGTGTTTTGTGCCCTGCAACCGAGCAAAGCCCTGGTTGCGAGCTTTGAGCCCTGCACTATATAGGTGCGAGCATGATAGTAACAGACTTGCAGACTCAGAAATATAGAAAACTCAAGCCTTGCATGCATGTAGTTGCACGCCTATTCACCCCATCGCAGGTGCTGGAGATGATGGTCGCTGAGCCTTGGAGAAGCCTTTTGGGTGATTAAAAAACAGACTTATAACCACACTTAGGTCACTTAGCTAACTTCCCTAAGTATACTTATATAACTCACCTAAGTAGTTAGTAAGTACCCTATATACTTACCAAGTACAATAAAGAGTTAGTAACCCCCATGGCCATCCAAGTAGAACATGCTGTTCAAATAAAGAGATTCAAATTGTAAATATTTGTAAATAGTCCATCTTGAGAAGTGACACCATAGGAAATCATCGGAATAGCTTTTTTGATGAGTCTCGTTTGAAAATAGTTGTTGTTGCTTGGTGTTGAGTTCATGAGAAAATCATTGAACACAGCGCAGTTTCAAGGATCACACTGAAAAGGGCGATATGACCAAGGCCCATACATGATTATCCATATTATTCCACCCTTACCCTAACACCAAGGAAGAAATCACCCTCAACAAGAAGCCCTGTACGTCTGCAAGTTCAAGTTGGGCCTGTTGCTGGAGCAAACCTAAAAGTTCCATCGGCTTCGATGGCTCCGACATGGCTCGGGCAATACGCAGGGCTCAGGGGGACTGCAATGCATACATCGCTTCAAGGTCCACCTGTGCGAAAAATTGTCAAATTTATCCGTTACCCAGGTAGCAGCTAATCAACTTATTTTGATGCTGATGGAATAGGTTTTCATCACATTTCACTAACCAAAATGAGGATGACATGGTCTGCTTCGTGCTTTGGCACAAAACCAATTAAGATTCTTGAAGTGATGGGGATTTGCTCCCAGGATTAGCTCAGTGCTTGAAGAGCGCCAAAGCGCAAGTGAAAGCTTGAGCAAAACAAGCAATTATGCCACCTAAACATGGTGAAACCCAAATACAAATCTAAATGTGTGCATTCAACAAACATACAAAACGCATTGCCGGAGGATGTCGCCCCACTTGCTGCAATGATGATCCTATGGCCTGTTTGATGTGGGGCAAATGATGCCCTTCCCTCGAAGTGCATTCCGAATGTTAGTACTTCCACCTTCTTGACACCTGGTGGACAAGGGCATCCTACTCTTCAGTCCCGCAAAAACTCTGCGCTACGATGCGCTACGTGTAGAAAGCTCCTGGTTGGTGAATAGGGATTCACATAGTTGAAGGCGGGTATATAATTTCATGATTCGTATCTTAAAACTGGGAAATATAGGCTAGGTGCATTCTCGGTCAAATGCAATCAACCAAGCGTACCAGATTTTCTCCTAATTCAAATGTGTAATATGCGTATATTATTATATGAAATATATTATGAAACGAAAGAGATCATGTTCTCATTCAGAAAAGCCTTGAAAACATCAAGCTCCATCTCCATGCATCATTCTGTGATTCTGTTGGATCTGAAGCCGAACCCTCAAACAGGTCAGATCGCACCGGTTGCATGACACCTACGGATGGTGGATGGGACACGAAGAAATGCTTGCAATACAAACCATAGCAGTTAGCCTCGGTTAAGCGCCAAAAAATCATACCATTCACCTATCAACACACACACAGCGTGGTGAGGTTGTTCTACACTGTTCCACAGAACAGGCATTTGTGGCAAACATCAGCCTAACAACCATGATGGAACATATCTCATGGATCAGCAAAGAGAGTCAAATTCAACATGTTCTTCGTGCCAAACCCTGGGCATTTGCAGAATGCCTCTCTTGGCTGTAGGTTTTTGATGGAAACTGACCATCCCCAATCTCTCCTACCTGCCTATGTGTTTATATAATGATTATAAAAACGTAAATGCATGGAAGTCAAACACGTTAAAAAGTCAAAAAAGTCAAATGTCCTTCTTTTCAACCACGGATGGTTTCACCCCCACCTGCTTCTTCTCTGGCCCGAACCGCTGCTTCTAACGCCACATCGCTCACGACTGCCTGCAGTCGTAGATATCAATTTCACGTCTGGTTTAATCAATTCAGCTCCCCAAATCCTATCCTTGTTGTGGAAGGTTTTGAACCAACGTCTACCAAAAGAATGAACCGTGTCAGTGACTACCAGTGACTTCGAAGCTTTTCTGATATGACCTGCACATGCAAAGTAGGTCATAATATATGGTCTCTCTTCCCTAAAAACTGCAGTTCGTGAAGGTCCTGACCTGGTCATGACAATCATTACATTCCTTGAAAGTTGGCCTATAGTCCTATGATTGTCTACCATTGGTGTACCATTGTCGCCTGCAAAGGTCCAAACAGCCCTCATGATGTATACACAAAAAAGTTGGCATTGATCAGGTTCCACAACAAAAACCAGCCGTTGGCGAAACAAACCATCCCCAAACTTCCTTCATTTACGACCAGCATTGATCAAAAACAGTCACTTGCTGAACCTTGGTGTTGAGAAACTCCAAAGCCTGCACCCAACCTCAGGAGGAAGCCCTTCAACAAAGACCCGGATGTCGGTGGGAATGACGCACATCCCAAACCTATGTCCGCCCAGGACATCCCCCCAGCTATGCTATCCTGTAAAATGCCAATGATCTGGTCTAATCCAATCCATGTCTATCTTACCAGTAACTATGCGAACAAACAAGGATATAGTGTAGATAAAATCAAATGAAATCAACGCATTTGTCTGCCAGGTTTTGCTAAGGACTTCTTTTTGCTATTCAAGTGTTTGGCCGAAAGTTGACAAAGAGGGACCACTAATTTATTGTGTAATCTTAGGTTCCCATCAAAACCAACAAAGATCAATAGAATCAGAGTACTTCCATTGCCATGTCAGTTTTAATGGGTGTAGTTCCACATGTTCTCTCGCCCTTTGGGTCCTTTTTACTCCAAATCAAGGACCGCCGCAAAGGCATCAGACAAGAGGGCATCGGAGACTAG
>OMLO01005483.1_pt1 | contig 10666 bp, 6 predicted proteins | sample 1674811 | NCBI WGS metagenome assembly OMLO01 (sample SAMN06265003, study PRJEB25207) | coral metagenome | isolation source: Coral host | place: Mexico:La Bocana,Puerto Morelos, Mexico | collected 2008-11-13
AAACAACAACAAACAACAACAAACAACAACAAACAACAACAAACAACAACAAACAACCACAAACAACCACAAACAACAACAAACAACCACAAACAACGACAGAACAACAAACAACCACAAACAATAACAACGCCACACAACGACAAGCAACGACAGACAGACAAGGACAGAGGCAATTGCAGGCAACAAAACAGATCACAATGGATTTTTTCTTTGCCGTATGCTAGTTGAGTTCCACGAGGGTCTCAAAGAAAGCGTCCTCCAGTCAGCGCACCCATGCAGTTGGACGTGCCAAACTCTCAATTTGTTGAACAATTTTCCTGCAGATAATGCAAAAAACTTGAAGGCTTCAAGATGCAACAATGGACAAACCACCAAACAAACCAAACCAACACCAAACATAACCCTAGGTTCTGTTATCAGCAGCATGGGCAAATAGTTCTACCTTCTGCAAACGTTGAGTTCAAGCAGTGTTTTCTGTTCTGTCCGTCAAAACACCAGAAGAAAAACGTCTGGAGTCCGAGCTGATGCCACTTTGACTTATAAGGATAATGTCCAAAGGATTCTTCGGGGCTACAGTCCATGCACTGGGACTGTCCCAATTATTTCAACCAGACACAATACAGAGTTTTCCCAAGAGATTAGAACGTCCCGTCTTTCTGGTGGACTGGAACTAGACTGCTGTGCGGTTTCCAGACACCATACTAGGAGGTATTGTAACAGTTTGACCTGACGGTGAGATCAGCTCGTTTGGCACCTGATGGTGCTGAGAGCAAGGAGAAGCCACCCAGCCTCCTCCTAGTGGTAAGCCCATCACCAAGCTCGAGGGCAGTCTTCAATGGCAAGCCTTCCTGCTTTTGAGCTCCATTTGAACCCAGCGTGTCCTTGTTATGTCCGCCACAACGGTAGTCATCTTGACTGGCCTGCAACACTACTTCGAAGATTGTAGGTCTTCCACTGAAGCTGTTGAGGATGCAGAAAGCAAGATATTCCCTCATCCAAGCTGAATGGCAATGTTGCCAGCACCGTAGTTTCCACATGGTAGCGGAGCTTTCTTAGCTCCAGATCCTTTGGGGAGAGTTTCTTTTTATAGCAAACAAACAGAAAGAAACACCAGGTCAGCACTCTCTAACTCCATCATCAAGGAGATCTACATCTACTAGACCTAACTTTCACACAAAGTAAACTAACACACAAAAAACAAACAAAGCGCCAGCAATCCACCACAACAGGTCATTCTATCTACTGGTGAAAACGGTGAAACGACTCTCATTTTCTCTTCAGATTGATTCTTGAAGACTAGTAACCTTTGTAAGAACTCTATTCGTGACTTGCAGTTGCGATTCTCTTGAACTTGCACTTCCATATGCATCTTCTTGTGATTCTTTCGAAGTTGGTTGTGCACGTCTCGTTTCTGTTGCTGCCCGTGGGACTGTCCAGACACACTCTCTGCTTCCTCTGGAAGGGCAGTAAGCCCACAACTCACCCTGACATTGGGGCAATCCAAGACGTTCAAGCAGCATCGGTAAGCACACAGCTGCCTGATCAATTCTTGCCGTAGTTGCGGTTTTGGAAGTGCAGAGTACAAGTGTTCCGCACATCTTGGTATTGCTTCCGGCATTTTTGGAACTGTTCATCAAACTATTGCGGGAACAGCTGGAAGTCTTGTTCTCTGCTCTCTAGTTTCCGAATTACCTGCAGAGCCCAGTGCGCAGGAAACCAGATCATCAAAGAAGGCAACAGCGCCCACATCACTTATCAAACAGTGGTTGGTGCGCGGTACCCTTTTTTTTGTCTGGATGCTGCATGGCTCAACGAAGGTTCGTTGTCCGGGCGGTCGCCCTTCTGTCAGCGAAAACTAAGTGAAGAGTCGCAAATTCACTGGAAAAGTTTTTCCGCGAAAGCAACAATCTTGAAACAAACAACGAAAAAACACCAACCACATTGCAGTCTCCCGGAGAGTGCAGGGGCGGGTGGGTGTAGCCTGTTCCTCGGACGGTTAGATCAAGGGCTAGTTGGCAACGCCGAGAGCACGCATGTCAACCGTCCGAAGGGGAAGGCAACGCTTGTTCCATAGGTTGGAAGATGCTGCAAAGTCTTACAATCAAACAAGAATATCAATTTGACTATTTGCGACAAGTATGCTCAGCCCTGAACTTGGTGAAAATTGGCTTAGAGCATATGTTATTGTGAACTAGGTGGTTTGCCTAGAAGTCAACGAGGGTGAAACAGTGGTCATAAGTTGTCAATTGAGGTAGAAGCCCAGCCAGTACCGCAAGAGACAACTAAGAGCCACAAAAACCACGCAAAGAGCGCGGACAGGGTGAAACAACGGCAGCGAGAAGGGACGGAGCCCAACAAGGGAACTGTCAGAGAACGAAAAAGGGCGAGTCCAGTAGACTCCCGAAGAACGAACTACTGACAGGGACCTTGGAGCACCGTCACCAGCCACAGTACCAACCATACCGTATCGGAGCCGAGACACGGGAGGGGAGATACTGGGAGAGGAGCACAAGGAGAGGACGGACGAGCAAAGGATCCCACAACGGAGGGACACGTTGCGGGGAGCTAAACTGTCCGTCGGTCTCCGAAGTACTCGAGGAGGGAATAAGAGACAAATGAGGAATGGAGACAAAGTTATCATGTGCATAGAGCGGACTGCTGAGAGGAATTTGAATGAGGTGGCTAGCCCTTTTTGCTAGCCCGGATGTTCACAACATTGACAGTGACCGCTGAGCCGTCCCCATCTGCGAAGACGGGACGGATGAGGGGTCACCAGTTGTAGAGTGTAGACGGCCAACTAAACGAAGCAAAGAGGACCAGTGATCAACCAACTGTAGGCCATGTTCTCGTACATCAACCGCGAGGCGAGAACGAGAACCAAGCCCGGGGTTGGGACCACGTTTCCAGGGAAGTGCTCGTTGTGGAAGTAGGACTCCAAGGTCAACCAGCGAAGGCCACACCCTCGTACTAAGCCGCATGGCCAGGACAAGAAGGAAGCCAAGGCTGGGACCTCTGCGCAATCCATGGAAAGCAAAGCATGGCGTGACCACTTTGGATCTGTCCGCGGCGGGCCGGTCCGGCGGCAGAGGAGAGACAAGGAGGAGACAAGGAAGACAAGGGGACAGGAAGACCGACGAAAGGGGAAGAAGGGTGGGGGACGGGGGGAACTACGGGGGGGAGCGTCCCCAGCAGGCGCGTTAGCCCATTTACCCTGCTATCATACGAAGGGGGATACCATTCGCGTTGGCCTCAAAGACGGAGGGAAGAGGGAGAATGCCCCCCTCTCTTTTTTTTTTCCTCCCCCCCTCGCCCGTAAGGACGGCCCGGGGCGGAGGCAAATCGTGATAAATTTGGTGCTGTGAGCTGGACGGGTGAGGCTGGAGTAAATGGACTACATGCTGCTCCAGGGAGGAGGTAAGGTTGGGAGAGGGGAAATGATTGTAACTCCAGACGGCCCTAAATGGACGGCCTGGAGCTATGTCAAGGTGAGGGGGTTGGGAGTAAGAGAGGTTGTGCTATTTGCGATTATTTTCCCCCCCCCCAGACGCGTGGAGGGGGACTGGTGGGTGACAATGTTACGTTGGGTGGGGGAAAGCATGAAAAAGCTCGAGATCGAAGGGGGCGGTAAACCCGACGAAAGGGAGCTAGTCGATTTCGATGACTTCGTCGGGGAGGAATGCGGAGGGGCGAGGGCGGATACTAGCAACGGAATCCAACGGAACCGTTGCCTGACGTGCCATCATTCGTACGAATGCGCGTTTAGCATCGGTTTCTGCAAGCGGGGGTACCAATATCTGCCGAGGGGGGCGGAATAAAACGAAAGGGTCAGTTGGCGGGGGAAGCGTGCCGCTCAAGGTGCGAGTTAAGATCTCTTGGCACGAGGCCGAAAGGGAGGCGCAGGAGAGAAGGAGGGGGGCCTGTGAGAAGCGTGATTGTGCCGTCGCAAGGCGATTGGAGGTGTCGATTACGTCACTGGGAGGGAGAGGGGCGATCCAGATGCCATCATGGAGCCAGATGAGGCTAGTAGGGACGAAGTGTTGTAGAAGGTTGGAAACAAAAAGCTTCATCCACTGTGATTCAAGGTGCTCGAGCAAAAAGAAGCAGCGGTTACGGGGGCCACTGTTGGGGAGAGTGCGAACACCGTGTTCAAGTTCCAATCTGGCGAGGAGGGGTTCCTTTGCGGCATGGATACGCTGCAGATAATGACGGACTTCGAAGGAAGGGTAGTAGCCGTAGGCCGCCAGGTATTGTAATGTGTCCCCCAGATTGGAGTTAAGAAGAAGCAGGGGAGTACGTTTAGGAGCTTGAGGGAAATGATGTAAGATGGTACAAGGGGGAAGGCTCATGTCTGTCCGTAAAGCCTCCCTTAAGTGGGAGGCAGAGGGGAGCGAGAGGGACAGATAGGTGGAAGCTGCACACTGAAAAATTTGGTAGTGTGCACTGACAAGATCGATCTCTGTATGAGACGAGCCAAAAAGGAGGAGGCGGAGATCCCGGGGAAGAGAAGCCGCTCCCAAAGGGTGCGGATAGAGACGGCCGCGCCCGTCAACCGCAGACGGTTGGTAGGCGACATGGATAGGACTCAATGAAGGACGGGAGGATGAACCTGCTGTTTGGGATCGAGAGAGCGTACGGAGGTACCGCAGAATGCGGGGAATGTGATGATAGGTGCGGAAGAGCAGCGGAAGGAGAGGCGCGGAGAAAGAGGAGAGTTCAGGAAAGGTAAAGCTCGAGGCAGTGGCCGACATGGAAAGGGGGGGCGCCGGAGCGAACTCCGAGGCAAGGGAAGGAGGGAGGGGGAAGAAAAAGGACTCAAGAGGGAGAGCGGGGGAGTCTGTACAAAAAAGGTGCTCGCGTGCATGGTCGCGGGCTATGCCAGCAAGAAAGTCGGCGCACTTATTGAATTCCCGAGGAGTGTAACACCAGGTACAGGGGGGTAAACGAAAGGCCAGGAGATGGTGTGCTTCTTGAAGGGCTTGTTGAAGGTCTGGACGTCGGTATTTACCTGTGTGTGTCATAAAGTCGATGACAGCCCGATTGTCGCCCTTTATGATAATACGGTTTGGCCGGAGGCTAGGAAAATGCTTGGCCGCGAGGAGTACTGCTGCCGCCGCGCCCGCTGCTTCAGCGTGAGCTGCGTCAGGACATGGATACAGCGGTAAACAGATAGAGTCAATAAATGTGAGGGAGCCGCGGGTATGTTGCCAAAGGACCACACCGGCTCCCCCGAGACCTAAGCTACGAAAGGCCCCACCGTCAAATTGTAGAACGAAATCGGTCTCATGATAAGGGGGGTCACCAACGTGGAGGGGCGTATCAACCGCGAGAGGGAAGAGGGCGTTCAAATGCGCATGGATGTGGCCACACGAGCACAACCCAAATGTAAGAGAGCAGTTAGGGATTCGAGGAAGACGTTTTTGAAACGAAAACAGTTTTCGGAGGGTGGGAGAGTGGGGGGAGAGTGTGCTAATGCGAGCATCTCGCGTAACATTGGTGTCCAGCACCGGCGCGGAGCCGTAGAAGATTGGAGCGGCTTCAGACTCGTAAGAGCGGAGCCGAAAGGTGAAGTGCTCAAAAAAGCATGAGGCAGGAAGGGGGTTGGGGTTAGAAAGGTGAAGATGTGTAGGGCGATATGCCAGCGGGATGTGGGAAAGAGATCGAGTAGCTAAATGAGTCGCGAGTTGGAGAATAGTGTCAGACGTGGCCGGGGGGAGATCAAGGGAAGGAGGAGGGAGACCGGAGCGTTCATGAACGAACTGTCGAGTGGAAACCCACAAGCCAGCAATTTGTGCTAAGCGAGAAGCGGAGAAGGACTCTTGAAGGAACCAAGAGGAAGTTTTCCAAGGGGTGCGCAAAAGTAAGGACCCCGCCAGGGCTGGGACGGGACAAAAATAGAGCCAATGTTGCACGGAGTTGTCGCCGCAGCCGCATAAGACACACGGTTGGTAAGCCCAAAGCCGCAGAGAGTGGGGTAAAAAATCAAGATTGGGGTGAAGAGAGCGCTTACGCGAGATAAACTGAAGGTGATTTGATGGGGGGAGGCTCAGAGGCCGATACGTGAGGTGAGAGAAAGGGGAGGGGAGGGGTGAAGGTAGAAAGAGCGTCCATGTAAGGTTAGCAGAAAGGTGGCTCGAACTAACCGAGCCACGAGAAAGACCCTCGGGATAGAGAGAGGACAAATGTCCACAGCCGCAGCGGCAAGGGGTGTGGCGGGTGAGATGAGGCCGTAAGCGGAAATGGACATCGGGGTCCGAGTCGATAGCCCAACGCAGAATAGCGAGGCGGGAAGCTGGAGGGATAAGTTTGAGGGGGGTAGAGTGCAAGAGATCAAAAAGTTGAGGAGAAGCAACAAAGTGCCATTTAACGTTGGAGAACCGCGCAAGGAGAAATGCACGAGCCTCAAAGTTCAGCTTACGACGTAGGTAAGTTTTAACGTGCTTGGTTACCAGCCTTGATAGTTTGTAGGGGTTAATCTGTTGAAATAGATGAGCTTGGAGGGGGACTGTATATGGTTCTGAGTGGTAAGGGAGTGCGTCCGATAGAAGAGATCTAATACGCTGGAGGCCGACCTCGATTTGAGAGGGAAGGGAGGGAAGAGAATTGGAAATGCCACATAACCAAGCCACCAAAGGCTCGCCAAATCGTCGAACAGCGAAGCCCAAGAGGGAGGAGTAAAGAAAAATCTTAGGGCAATGTAAGATCCCTAACTTAAGGTATGTAACGATACCTGGCAAGTGCTGAGCCTGAATCCAATGTCTATGGCATAGAAATTTACGAATGAGAGAAGTGTAGCGATCGAGAAGCAGGGGGGAGGGGAGAAGAGTAGAATGATGGTAGTGGGGAAGGGATAAGACGTAAAAAGAGAGATAGAGAGTGCGGTCCCGAAAGGACAAGTGGAGGGGGGAAGCAGCTCGAATACGCCGCTCCATGGAGGAGAAAGCCTTGTTAATTTGTTGCTGTTCCAAATCCGAATAGTTGAAACGGGGAGAGAGGGTGGGAACGGGAGAGAGATCGGGCGCAATTGTGGCGTAGGGGGAGTGGAGAAATAAGCCCAGCATGGTGGCGGAGGCCGCGGCAATTTTACAGCCGAAGGGCGTAGAATCGAGGAAGAGGAGGTCCTGAGGCGAGAGGGGGAAGTTTGGAAGTAGGAACGTTTTGCACTTACAGTGGCAAGGAGAGGTATGGAGCAGCGTAAGAAGGCGAGGGTACGCCGGGATAGAGAGCACATCATTGAGTCGAATCCACGAGGAGGGGATAGTAATTGATTTGCTGCCGCAACACAATTTGACGTATGGGCAGGGTTGGATAGCGGCGTAGGCCTTCCACAGAGATGGGAAGCCATGTAGGACCGGAGGGCAGTCTTCGAGGCATGCGATGGTAGAGGGACAATGTGCTAGCGGTTGGGCTAAATAACAAGAGTGGGTGAGTACCTGGAAGCCAGCTGAATGAAATTTGTGGATGAGTCGCTGGGCTTCGTGAAGCCAAGTAAGGCCCACTCCACCAGTGGCGTTATCATCCATATAGCCAGTATTAATGCAAACCCGAGGAATTTTATGGACATGGTGATACCAAGGGTCCATTGCGATGCAAAAAAGAAGGACCGAAAAAGCACGGCCCATATCTACTCCTGTGCGTAAAGAGAGAGGGGGTCGGAAGCGAGCACCGATCTTATGAAGAACCTTCCGACCGAAAAGGATGTGCCGACAGTAGACGATAACCCAGTATGGAACCCGAAGCGCGAACAACACATGCATGATCCAGTGGGGGTTGACCCTTTCAAAGGCCTTGGCGAGGTCAGACAATAGAACGCTGCCAGGCACGTCAGTGTTATCCAAGAATTGCTGGACGGTGAGAAAGTTGGCTTGAGGTTCACGGAAGGTGTTAAGGAGGGCCTGAGCAGGGTGAAGGTAGCCGACTAGGCTAGGTGCAAACTGAGTGTAAGCGGCCCGGTCAATGAGACGGTCGCAAGTGTTGGGCAGGCCGAGGGGCCGGTAGTTATCGGCGTAGTCGCCTTTATCTGCTTTAGGAATGAACACCAGGGACTGTAAGGGCGGTGCTGCCTGCATATGTAATATTGAATCAAGGTGGTGCTCGAGGGCTCGGGAAGAAACCGAGGGGGACAGGCGCCAGGCAGAAAACGGAATGCCATCCGCACCGGGAGCGGAATCTGGCGATGTAATAATGGATTTGTAGAGTTCATTGTAACCTGGTGGATCACAAGGGGGAATTGGTGTGACCTGTTGTGAATAGTCCGCCAATAGGGAAGTCCAGGTTGGATGGTAAGGGGTAGGAAAGTCCTGCCAAAAGGACCGTGTGGCGCGGAGAGCCTCATCAAGAGAGGCGGTAGTGGTGCATATGGTACCATCCGCGGATTTAATGGCACCTTGATGGGCCCAAATCTTGGGGGCCGCGACTCTGCACTTCGTCCACGTGGCCAAGGGAGGGATGGTAAATTGAGTGCGGGAGGGACCAGTGGGGTGGGAGGGATGTAGAAGTTCATATTTTACTAACAGGTCTGAGAGAAGAGGTACGGAGACCAAAATATAATGATCGCGTACAATGTGGAACCCATCGCTAGGTATGTCTGGAAAATGTTGGAGCAGCCAAGTCCAGGACGCACTGGGCAGGGTGACAAGTCGACCTTTGGCCCGTCCCAGTTTTCGAGACAGGAGGTTGAAATGATGCGGATTAGAGGAGACAGGAGTCTGGGGTTGCCCCACAGAATGCCACCATGCCCAGATGGTGGCCTTGACCTTGGAGGTGGTAGGATGGGAGAGTGAAAGGAGTGACCTTTCAAGGGCGGGTAATTGGCGAATGGCAGGAGAAACCGTGGGGTTATTGCTATGAGATGGAGGATTGTAAAATATTTGAGAAGGAATTTGGGCAGATACAATGTCATCGGGAGAGGCAGCGACGGGGGGATTGCGAGAAATTTTACAGATGTGGATGCCGTGGCCAGTAGGGTGAAACAAGGGCCAGTAAGTAATAAACTTGGGAGGAGAGGAATGAGCATAGTAATCTGGGCATTGGAGTAGGAATAAGTCGAGAGGACTAGTATAGCCATTTGGCAGTCGGAAAGTTGGGTGCGGGTGGGGAGGAGAGTAGTTAAGTTCGAGGAGGATATCTTTGAAGAGAGCGGCACACTTGGTATCAGCTTGGTTGAAGTCCCCTCCAACAAACCGAAAATCGTGGGACCTACTAGCGTCACTTTGTAGATGGTCTAATAGTGAAGTGCCAAGTTGGTGGATTTTCTTTGGATGTAAATAAACGTTGATAATTTCAAGAGTAAGACCGGAGATAGATGTTGAAACCGAAAGGATATATCCCGGAGCCACTATGGAATGTGATGAGGCAATAAGAGGTCTGGGCAAGAAGGTAGCAACCCCGCTGGAACCCTCCCCAATTGCGGGGGAGTGTAAAATTTCACAAAAGGGGGCGGAGAGTAAGAGATGTTGGTATTGAACAGAGGTCCAATTGGTTTCTTGGAGTAGGCATATATGCGATTGAGCGCGTTTTAGTATAAGATTAAGTTTGGGAGAAGGTTGTTGGTGAATGGTGGCGAGAGAGGAGGGGTTCCAAGTGAGAAGGGGAGGCAAGCGCTTGGTAAGTTGAGACTGAGGACGCGAATAGAAGTCGATTAGTAGGTCCATAAGCCGAATGGAAAAAGGTGACAAGACTTGTAATTGAAGCCAATCGTCGAGGGAAGACCGCTCTATAATAGCCTGAGTGATGTCGGAAAGCGGCGCTAATCTAGGGAGAGACAGTGATAATGGGATGACCTCGAGCGAGCGTATACGGATGCGAGGCGCATCTTGTTTAGTGAGACGGTACAGGTTGATGCCTTTACGCAGGTCAGCAAGGATATGCTGACGGGCCGACTTTATCTGTCGGCTAAGGGGGAGGTTGGCGAACAGCATCATGGATACGGGATTTGTATAGGTTCGAGATCAGAGACCCGAAGGTCTGTGTAGGTACTGTTAGGCTGAGCAATGGAAGTGTGGGGAAGGTAAGAGGGGGTAGTAACGTGTTATTTGCAGAGACGGACCTAAATGGCCGGCCCCTGCAGATAAAATTAAAGAAAAAGGCTGGAGTTGTAGTGAACAAAAATTGAAGACAAAAAAATTTGCAGAGACGGACCTAAATGGCCGGCCCCTGCAGACGATATTATATGATTGTAGGAAGGGATTGAGAATGTGAAGATTAGCAGAGACGGACCTAAATGGCCGGCCCCTACTAATCGGGGAAAGGAATGAGGGGACAAGAATGGAAGAGAGAACGAATAAATCTACAGAGACGGACCTAAATGGCCGGCCCCTGCAGATGATTTTAGATAAATATGAAATAAAAAGGAATGAAATCAAAAGCGAAAGGGAAGGTTCCTGGAATGGAAGCTTGTGAGATTTAGGCCCCACAAAAACGTAGGGAGAAGGCTCCTGGAATGGAAGCTTGTCAGATTTAGGCCCCACAAAAACTGAGGCAGAAGGTTCCTGGAATAGAAGCTTGTGAGATTTAAGCCCCACAAAAACGTAGGGAGAAGGTTCCTGCAATGGAAGCTTGTGAGATTTAGGCCCCACAAATACTGAGGGGAAGGTTCCTGGGATGGAAGCTTTTGAGGTTAAGGCCCTACAAAAACTGAGGGAGAAGGTTCCTGGAATGGAAGCTT
>OMLO01005485.1_pt1 | contig 10666 bp, 8 predicted proteins | sample 1674811 | NCBI WGS metagenome assembly OMLO01 (sample SAMN06265003, study PRJEB25207) | coral metagenome | isolation source: Coral host | place: Mexico:La Bocana,Puerto Morelos, Mexico | collected 2008-11-13
CCGCCCGCTCCCGGAACCAATCAGATTGCAGGATTTAGAGAATTCCGCCCGCTCACAAGCCAAGAAAAAAATAAATTGTAAAAACTTTTTTTTTAATGTTTATAAATTATTGACTGTTACTGTTACAGTTTAAACAAAAAGAAGCAAAAGTTATGGCTAGAAAATGAGTGGATGGGTCTGATTCTTCAACCCAAAACCCTAAAATATATACAATAATAACTAACCTGTTCAAAAGAGAATGTTCTGCCAATCACATTTAAAGAATAGAAAATGTATCAAATCTCTATCAAGTTTGAGCATAAATCTACTAGTATTCTATAACGAATGCTTTTCTCTGATTGGCTGTGCTACTCACTATCTATTCTATTTTAGTATAAATCTACTAGTGTTCTTATCACAAATGCTTCACTCTGATTGCCTACACTACCCACTATCTATTCTGTGATAGATATTGAGTAGTTTAGCAGTATGCCATTGTTAACAAAATTACGGCCGCTTCTTGGTGTTTTGCAGTGTTTATGAAGAGGATTAAGATGAAGCTTTGAACGACTAGTAGATGTATACTAAAACAATTAGATTATTCTTTCTCAATTTCTATTATCATGATAGTTGACTATTAGCCTGATAGTTGACTCGGGCAGTGCCCTTGTCAACTATCACGCAAGAGAAATATTGAGCTCATAATCACCTGCTTTGTTGTTCGTGACTTTCATGTGACTATATCGTCATATGTCACGCCATATATTCAGGGTTCCACAAGTTTGTCTCCAGTCCTCTCTGCTAGTACGGGTTTTTTGCATTTGTGTAGTGTAGTACATTTTGTTCCATGCCCTTGTTGACAAAATGATGGCTGCTTCTAGTCGACTTCTGCTACTAGTAGATTTATATTAAAACAATTTTATTATTTGCTCTCAATTTCTACATGCACGATAGCAATCTTGAGCTCATAATCTAATTGTTTAATAGAAACATGAGTGTGAGTTTGGGAGGACAAAAAAATGCTGTGGGAACATGAGCTGACAGGTGAATGTTGTGAGGATCAGCTGCATCAAGGCCACACTATCTACAGTAATGTCATAAAATGAAATTTGAATTAATTAAGTCTTTCTGATGGCAGCGATTGACCCTGCTGTTGCTGGATATTCAGCCAATGATGACTGCGTTGGAAGGTGTGGTGATGGAATTGCAGGACTGTGCCTTTCCTTTGTTGCAAGGTAACTTAATGGTCAAGAACTGTAGTAATAAAATAGGCTTGGTGCAAATGAAACAGTTTCATTTGATTGTTCCCTGTATGTCATGTAGTATATGGGAAAAGAAGCAATTGTATTCCATATTGTTGGATGGTATTACTATAAATACCTCAGCTGGAGTTACATAGGTGTTGGAGGTTCTCCTGAGATTTGTAATGCCACAGTAATGGTCATGCCTCCTTGTCTGATATAAATAATACATGCTTACAGGCTCGACAGTTGGATCAAGGATTGTCTATTTTGGGGGGTTACTTTTTTCTGGAATTTGTGATTGATAGTGCGATGTTATCTCAACTTTCAGAGACATTGTTACTCTTAAAATGTGCATATTTTAACATTATCAAGAGAACTGCATGGCACTCTGTACAGAACGGAAAATTGTTTAAAACTTCAAGCTAGTACAATGGGGTATGGGACAGTGATTGATCTGCGGTCAAAATAATACTTACTCATAATGTAACAGTTACTATGTGTTTATTTGTTAGAGATTATCCGAACTGCTGATCCAAAGGAGGCATTTGAGAAAATTGATGTAGCCATTTTGGTTGGTGCCATGCCACGAAAGGAAGGAATGGAAAGAAAAGATCTTCTGAAGGCCAATGCAAAGATATTTGTTGCACAGGGAAAAGCTCTGGATGAAGTGGCAAAAAAAAGTGTCAAGGTAATGATACATGCCAAAAATCCATACGTGTACTTTTACATTTAGGGCTGTAGCTAGAAAGCAAAATGTCCATGAACAATTTGAGGCAATGTTTCTGAAAAAAATGAACACAAATTTATGGTGAACACAGCATTTTAAGACTTACAGACTGTCCTTGTTGACTGCTTGAATGTTGTAGGTGTTGGTCGTTGGCAATCCAGCAAACACAAACTGCATGGTTGCAAAAATGAATGCACCTTCTATCCCAGCTAGAAACTTCTCTTGTTTGACAAGACTGGATATGAACAGAGCCAAGGCACAGGTAAACAATAATCTATTTCATATTATACAATAACCCAAGTCATTCTTGCATTTTGATTGGTTCTTGCCTATGATCTGTTAGAGGACAGATGCACGATTGACGTCATCGTTACAAAATTTTTCCTTTGCTGTTTTAAAATGGCGGAATGTTTTCATTTTACGTGACTTGGTGAAGAAAAGGTACAAAAAAAGTCTTGTTGAGGCATTGAACAGGTTCGAGAAGCAGGAGAACTAATGCCATTTCTCCTGTAGAGAATGACTCAGAAAAAAATACTTGAGCAGTCTCTGTCGGCCGTTGAGCGAAAATAAACCAAACACATTAATCTTTCTTTGTCTCGAATTTAACAAATCCAATAAACAAAATGTTTGCTACATTTACATAAAATATTCAACCTTTCTCAGTCTCAAAATAATCGTTGACACAAATTGATGTCAGGAATGAAACATAAAATCATCACTTCTTAAAATCAGTTAAAATAAACACGTAACCTAGCTTTTCGACGAGAATGTTCCAGTCCGTTTCAAGGCACAACAGGCGAGCAAAGCATGGCCAACTGTAATGTAAGGTGTCTCTGATACTACGTCCAACTGATTTGAGAATCACCAACCACAGAGGACACAAATTTCCACCATCACTAATTAATGTTCCTTTCATTCAAAACTCGAATCGAACAGCCTTCAGTACTGACTGCAACCGCAAATTTTTCAAGTGTATTCCTTCAACTCCAGCTGTATTCAAGGTATCATCCAAGCTTATCTTTCATCCAAGATAATATAACGAATAAAAATACAAGAAATACAAGATAAAATCAATTAAAAGTACAAAAAGTACAACTAAATCACAGAATAAGCTGCTGTTCTTCAAAAATTTTCTTCCAAAGAGAGTTCCTAAAAGAATTAAGCGACACTATTTTCCGCATTGATAGCGGTAAGCTGTTCCAGACTTGACAGGCTGTCACAGTAAATGTTCTTCCTCCTTCGGTTTTACGTTAGATAACAGGGTGAACAATATTGAAGTTGGCATACCTAGTCTGCCGTGAATGAGTGTTGCTAGTAAGCTTAAGTAAACTTTTAAGATAGGTTGTTGTATGCCCCTGTAAACGCTTGTATATAATACAGCATTTAGTTAGTAAATGGCATCCAGTTTAGTTTATTGAACAGTTTGATGGAGGAGGCTTGACAATCGGCTTCTAGAATAACTCAACACGATTAAGGTAATGTTTATCACAGCTTGTCCAAACCACATTTACATAATCAATTACCGGTCTTGGCGGGATTTTCCTGGACCAATCACAGCTCTTTTGCTATGCATAGTAACCAATGAGATCACTTCATTTTGTATAGACAACAGATTAAATCAAATGGCTTTTTCATGTTCGCTAAAGTGGGTAAAGGCTGGTTTTTGAGTAAAGATGAAAGATTTTGAAATAAAAAACACTGTAGTAGTACCAGTATGTTTCTTTATTGTATAAAACAAATAGATTCCATGTTGCCATGCCTCTGGTCAGTAATAGATCACAAAGGATGTCAAAATGTGGTAAGAACATCAGTGACACACTTGGCTTTCTCCTCGTGTGCCACTTTTTTGTTCTTACCACATTTTGATGTCATCTGTGATCTAATTTTTTTGTGGTGGTTTCTGGCAGCAGACAATATTATTTTGCCCCCGACAGTGTATGGTGTGTTTTTTGCTGCAGTACTTGCACAGGAGTTCACCAATCTCAACTGATAATAAATCCATTTCCTGTTATTACTGCCTGGCATAGCTACTTCTGCTATACTGCTTGCTGCTACCCAATATTTTGACATGAATGAAGAACTGTTGTGTGAACAAGGAAACACAAGGGGATTCAAATCATAAATCCGAGCCTTTGCTTGACTGTAAGACTGAAAGATGTATCTTTCTATGAACCAGAGACTTGCAAATACTTCAAAAAGCAATGTAGGCTGCTGTACCTGTAAGATTGGATTCAAATTCTGCCGGAGACATTATTTTTTTGAAGGGTGTTCACTAACAGTTGTCCCCCCTGGTTAATGCAGATTGCTGGCAGACTTGGCATACGAGTACAAGATGTGGAAAATGTCATCATTTGGGGAAACCACTCATCTACTCAGTACCCTGATGTCAACCATGGCACCGTTAACTTGCCAGATGGGCAGCTGCCTATCAGGCAGGCTGTCAAAGATGACAACTGGTTAAATGGCGATTTTGTTAAGGTGCGTCAGTGTTCAGTAACATGCAGCGTTCTCTTGATAGTATTATTGTTAATGTACTTAATTGTTTTTTTTTTTATTCCCGACAGTGGTTTCCACTTGGGAGTACTTCATATTCGGTTTGATTTAGCATTACTATGCTGTGTGTATACAATTTTGTGACTGGCTGACCTAGGTTTCCTAGCGCTTTCCACCCGCTACAAATATTTGCAGTTTTAATTGGTTCAGTGGATTCTCTGTTGTTATGTTTTTGGTTCAGAAGAGTTCATAGACAGAACGCTCATACAAGATGGCGGGTCCAACAACAAAGATTTTATTGATAGGATACACTGCGCAGGCTCACGGAGCTACTAATGACTGAATAAAAAAATATATAACATCTCAATCACTATAACATCTGTGTCCTTTGATTGGCTTAAGTGAAGTTTCATGGGTTTTTATTTTACGGCACTCAGTGCATCATCAAGAAAATGAGAATATGAAAAAGTGTTTATGCAAACGTTATTGTCGTTTTTTATGTGAAACATTTTTGTGGCTAAAAGAAAATTAATTTTAGAGAAATGTATGTGGTAACTTGCTAAAGACAAGCATCCATCCAAGGAGAGTAAGATCACTAACCATGGTGTACCTGCCTGTCTTGTGCATATTTATATCAGTTATGATTAAGTCTCTTCCTAGTGTAAAGAAATGTTTTTTGTTTCTCTAGACTGTTCAAAAGCGCGGCGCTGCCATCATTGCAGCTCGTAAGTTATCCAGTGCCATGTCTGCAGCCAAAGCTATTTGTGACCACATGAGAGACTGGTGGCATGGTACGGAAGAGGTAAGGTATCAGAACATCTCCTCTAAGACCAACATGATTCACCATTCACTGCCAAAGCTCTCCTTGCAAGTTTTGTGTTGTTAAGCCAGATTTTATAAGGTTCAAGGAGCTGGTACATTTTCTTGGGGTGAAGCATGAAGTGTCCCCCCCCAATGATCTTCTTATAATTTTATGGTGCTCTGCAATCAACTGACTCCAAGGCTATTTTGGCATAGTTTGATACAATATTAGAAACTGCTTATTATAATTAATAATCTCATTACTTATTTCACCTCTCGTCATGTCTGTCCATAGGGTGTGTATGTGTCCATGGGTGTATGCACTGATGGTTCTCCCTATGGTATTCCAGAAGGCATTGTGTACTCGTACCCAGTGAGTATTTCGACAGATGGTGAATGGAAAATAGTAGAGGGCCTGTCCATTGATGACTTCTCGCGTGAGAAAATGGATGCCACAGCCAGTGAGCTTTTGCAGGAGAAGGAGAGTTGCCAGTCATTCCTTGAATGACTAGCAACATCAAGGCTCTGAGTACCTGTCAGGTCACACAATGTGTAGTGCAGTATGGGTCAGAGTGGAACTTTTTCATCAGTGTATGAAGCAGTGCTTGTTAGTATGAGTCGTGTCTGTGTGGTAGCTTTTTGTTGATTCATTTATTTTATTGCAGTAAAATGAAATTAAAACAAAGGAAAGTGATAGCAATAACGTTGTGGTACTGATTTGTTTGATAACCTGCAAATGCAGGAGGTACCCCTGATAGATCACCATGAATATATAGACTCTTACCAGTCCTTGCTCAGTGATCGTGCCAGGAGAACACAACAAACAAATACACAATCAAACAAAACAAACAAAACAAACAAACAAACAAAGGCGAATTATTGAGGGAGGCCATTCAGTTTTACTATTCTAGCAATGACGCCAAATTATCACCCCTTTTAGATTTCGAACTTCAAGCTTTCATTTTTATGGTCAATGCGTTTCTTTTAATGTTGTTAGATTCGTTTGAACCATGATAACTAATCCAGACTACATGAAGCTGTAACAAAGAGTCTCTGATAAAGTGTTCTTTTGCAATTAGGGATTATTATTCACAATACTAGAAGTTTACAGGTGAATTAGTCTCCCTCTCCTACATTTGGTAGATAATGATTTTTTGTGGTAAACAGTTTGCGTCTGCCCGCGACCCTCTAGCCTCCTCCGCAGTCGTTAGTAGGGTCGTCACGTGTAAGTGGGGGAGAAGCGTTGCGTGACGACCCTAATAACGGCTGTGGAGGAGACTAGCCCCCTCCCCAGACTGAAAATAAACGTTTTGCCTTACTTGTACAAATAACGTTGTGGTTGGTACAGTCGTATTGTTAAGACTGAAGTAATACTGAAGTTATTTTATCGAGATGACAAGACACGAAAAACACGACAAGACAAGACACGAAAAAATTGTATGGTTTGGGTTGAGTTAGTCAATTCCTGGAAAAAAAAACTCGTACTGTTGAACTGTCTTGCTGATAATTAATTCAAAATGAATTGGAAAATGATGCTTCCACATTCTGATTACTGGACAAAAGGAAACTCTTCTATTTCGCCCAGCCAGCGAGGGTGGTAGAAATCAAAAATATCTTTTCTACCAGACCCCTCCCTATTTCCTGTAACTGATAAAATGAAAAGTATTATGCAGCCCAGCCTCATGGTGGGAAAGATGGGTGGGAGGATGAAGTGGCCGCTACATACGCAGAAGGTGCTGCTAAGAAGCGTCTTTTGTCTTTATTAGTTATGCCATTCTGCAACTCACCCCTAGATTATCTTTGTAGTTGCTGATCTATTTAACATCGTTGTAGTTTTGGTGGTGACGGCCGCCCATATATCTTACGTCTGCAATATTGCGGGGCTCATACATAAAAGTGTTTATTGGAAATTTTTGCTTCTAATTTAGCCTCTCCATTGACGGGTCAAAAACTGTTGTAAAATGGCTTTGAAAGCGCACTCATGATCATGCTGAAAGGGTAAAGGTGACCGGTGTGAAAAAATGGGATTTTTCGTCGTTTAAACTAAAGGAAGATGAAGAAATAGGCCTCAAGAAATAGCCAAGAATGTCAAAAGAATATTCTGCACTCATACCTCGCACACTTCGAATCGTTACAATGGCGAAGTAACTTCTTATTGTTTGGTAGGGAAAGGAGGGAGAGTTGCAGTGATTGAAAAGGTTGTTGACAGCCCCTCACGTTAGCCTGTTCGCAGGCTAGACGTTTATCATTACAGAATCAGCCACAGTACTATGTCCAAAACAGCAAACAAAGGTTTGAGGTCACGAAAACAATTCACTTTCAAAATCTATCCCAATATTTTCCACTTGTGACTTTCGTTGTCCATTATTTCAGAACCGCCTCAGTTAGTAGGCAGCTGGAAGTATTTGTTACACAAGTCTAAGAGTGATACTGCTTGTCAAAGTCTCTTCATAGTTCTTTTATAATTCCTTGTGTACGCTTCTTCATTTGTCTTCCTGGTTCTTTCTCTTCCATGCTTCAATCTTTTCTCTTTCCAGCCTCTCTTGTTCCAGAAGTCTTGGATCAGGAGGTGAAACAAAATCTTGCCACTTTTTCTGTTGATAAAAATTTAAACCTTATTTGTAGCCATGAAATTCTTACATGTAGGTACTAACATAGCTACTAATACCATTAACACAAAATGTGTAAACAAATATGTACTGTATTTCCTCGAATAATAGCCGGGGGCGATCTATTTTCGCACCAAAAGGGAGCGATTATTCGACGGAAGGCGATTATTTTACGTTGGTGATTATTTCAAATATTTATCACAGGAGTTCATGCCCTATACAAAAACTAATCACATCAAATATAAGCCGAACGTGGGCTTTTGAGTGTTTCAAATTTGTTTTGTTGATTATGGTAATCAATCAATATATTCAGCGTCAGAGTCTCAATCATTAGTGATTACTTTTACCGGATCCGAATCCATTTCAGCTTCATTGTCCAGATTTACTACAATGGAGATCCCAGATACAAGAAAGAGAAATGGCAAGAAGGGTGGGGGGGGGGGGGGGGGGGGGGAGCGATTATTTGAGGGGGTGATTATTTTAAACATTTTGGGCAGAGGGGCGAATGTCCGAGGGAGGCGATTTATCGAGGGACGACTATTATTCAATGACATACGGTAATCAAATTACTCCGATGCCACTTTTCTACAATCTTGTTTTGTCTGTTTTTTCAATGTCTGTTATGTCACTGAGACCACTGAGTATGCAGTTTTCAACAAGGATTACTGAGTATTTGTATTTTCCGACCCTCCCTCAAAAAATGTTCATGAACTTTAAGCTCAGTAATGAGAAGGATCTGGCCAAACTCAAACCCATGACCTCAAGGCATCAACCAGTCTATCAATCTGTCAGAGAACAACAAGTTACATGTAGGCAATAAAGTACTCTAGGTTCAAATTCAATATATGACATGACACCGTTCATCAGTCATTGCTTAACTGGCTATAGTCAGAGGTTACTTTGGCAGTTGGGGTAAACTTTAGTGGTCTTGCCACTGTGAAGAGGTGGCCATAGTGGAGAGGTTAAAATTCTAATGTTAGAATTATGCACCATCAACTGGGACATTAAAAAGTGACTGCTGTAGAGACACAAGGCTAGACTGCATTGGCAGGATGGAGGCCTGGACAGAGAGCTTGAAACAGTGACTATTTAACCAGAACATTACTAGGTGTTAACCAGAATAAAACAGTACAAAAAAAAATAAAAGATGGTCCAACTTGATTTCAAGTATTTGTTAGGTTTGCCAGTTGATACTAACATAAACGGCATAAAAATGATCGTATTGTACTCTGAAGTAAAGCAATTCAAATGAGTTGGATTTTTTTACCAGCTCCATGTGCAGTGATACGCCTGGAGGGATGTTATCTTGTAAATACTGAATGAAGATATCTGACTTCTCTGCTGGAAGCTGTGCAACCTGTGAACAGTAATACAATGTGAACTGTGCACAAATAATGCAAACAAATCCCATTTGTGAACAATCAGTTTTTTTTCTTAATTCTCATAGTATGTTTTTGCATATTGTAAGTACACTGTACATGTAGTGAAAGGTCAATGCTTAATATATGGAAATTATGTGTTGTTGGGATGTCCTAAGTAGGGTAACGGAACACTTTTTTGTAAGGTACTGTTACAGTATTATTACAGAGTGCTTTAAGTAAATTGTGAAATAAGTAAATTGCGTGTTTGCTCATTGTAAGTTACCTTATGCAATTTGAATATCTATAAAAAAGCAAAATTTGTAAAACTAAATAAGTATATTATTGTTCCTTCATATGAGCTGTTATTTAAGAGCAACGATTCATCAATCCCTGTACCAGTCTCCATCAGGTGAACAAAATATACAGCAAGCTCCTGCAAGGACCCTTAAAGGTGTTTGTTTGGCCATCAGGTGTGTGAATCTGACAAAGTATTGTCCTCACTCTAAGTACCTTTCACAGTGAGGAGGGTGACTACGTAGCGATAATTCATTTTGTGCAACTGTACATGTATGTAACCTGGCCTATCCCCCCAGGAGAACAAATGATATTGTGACGAGACATATACCACCACAATTATGTGTTAGAGGAAATAAATTAGAATATATTACTGACATTAATTATTAATAGCATAGTTAATGAGATTTTATTACAGGTAATATATTCATCATATAATATAGTATTCTGAATGTTGTGTAACTCTGACCTGTATCATCCGACCATGTTTCTTAAAATGATATGTTACATTGCCTTTTTTGTAGCTGTCTGGAGGGAAGGCCAGTGTTTGACTGAAGTTCTCTGTTACGAGGTTAAATCTGAAAAGATTATATTTACATTTAGTACATGTACCACTTAATTTACGAAAATTTGAGACCTGTATTTCACAATAAATATTTAATTTTCACAGTTCTATGAAAAACCTGCACACAAGTAGAGCTAATTTTGCAGTTTTGCTACTGCTTAGTTCAATGTGAGGAGCCTACAAATGGAAATTTGATGATTGCACTAAAGATGTTTTGGTGGATTTACAACTGACGATAACAGTACATTGAATAATTTGGAGAAGGAGAGCAAACTAGTTGAAAACAAGTTTTTGACCTGACAGCTCAAAGTGTTTTCTTTCCATACAAATGCTAACTCTTTTGCTACACAGATATGTAAAATCCTCACAGGATAATCATTACAAAAGATACCAAAAAATAAATAATAGTAATAATAAAAAAATGAAAATGTCAAAGATTTATGGTTTAATTGTGGTAACTGTAAGTAGCAAAGTAAAGGTACGTTTTTTATTGGGGGGGGGGGGGGGGCCGGGGTTTTTTGGAATTTTTTTGCGAAAAAAATCGTGGCCCTCCCACTTCCTAGAATGTTTTAATGCATGACCCTTCACAAACA
>OMLO01005486.1_pt1 | contig 10664 bp, 7 predicted proteins | sample 1674811 | NCBI WGS metagenome assembly OMLO01 (sample SAMN06265003, study PRJEB25207) | coral metagenome | isolation source: Coral host | place: Mexico:La Bocana,Puerto Morelos, Mexico | collected 2008-11-13
AACGTCAGCTTTTTAACTCGTTACGGTGGCCAATTTACATTTTCAACTTAGTTGATATAACCAAATTACCTTGTTACTCCCACCGACGCAGCACCACAGTTTGTTTAGAAACTTTCACCCTTTATTCATAGGTTAACTCTGGTTAAACAGAAACTAACTTGCTAAGTTTTTAGATCTAAAGTCAATTTTACTTTTTGAGATGAAGTTAGGCGAGCTTACGTTTTGACATTTGTATTCTGTAATTTCTCTTGTTTTATAGCTTTTTACATTTCTTTTTTTTGTACCGCTTTTTATCCGTTTTTTTTGTATCGCAAGGCCGTTCTGAAAACCATTACTGTGATGAAAGCACCCTGCTTAAAGATTATCATTATTAATATCATTATTAATTATTATTATTATTATTATTAAATCACATCTGATGAACTGTAATCTACTTTCATTCCTGTAATCCAGTACTTCTTCCTAAAAATTCTTAATCTATGTTGCCCCGTAGTATCTTTTCATCTTTTTCACTTCTGTATGTGATGGCATTTCTCAATATGCAAATTAAGAGAAAACTGTTTCTCTAGAGTTGCGGAATTGATTTGTAAGGGAGGCCCTTATCCCACGTTTTTGTTTGTGATTCTCAGTCCCAAACAAACACCATAAGCCAATCCCATTTCCCATTTTATTCCTCAGGGCCCCTCTGAAAATATATCCATTCTTCGGGCACCAGCTTCTCACAGAAAAATGACACAATGCAACTTTCTCCTTACAAAATCGACACCTCGTTCAGAAGACAGGTGATGAGAATATATCGGAAAATCAATAGAATATTGCCTTAATGTATCACCAAACTCTCACCAATATTATTACAAGAAGCGCATGACAACTGGTTAAGAGAATTAATCTTTTGAGCTGAGGACATACCGTGTTGTAACGCCCCACAGTGTAAGCACCTCAAGTGCTCCAGAGCAAAAAATAACTTGCTGGTTTCCTAAATTGGAAACAACAAAGAAAAATGTTTTCCTCGATCAACCTCCATTCCTCTCCCGCTCAATAAAGGTCCGAGTTTCGTCCTGAAAACATTTATAGTATTCCTTTCAAAAGCTCGCGATTGCGCCTAATCCGGCCAGCAAATCGCGAGCGAGCGCTTTGTTTTGGAGGCCCTCGACCATTTTCCATTCTCCTCGCGGTTTCACAACTCCCGCCGCCGAGAAAGAGTACATTCTCGGACAGGCTAATCAGGAGCTAGCTTTTCTTTGCAAAGTCAGCACAGAATCAAGTGTATCAAAAAGCTATAATAAGAAAATGATCACTGAATAAAAAGAAAGTATCTTATTATTAGGCCAAATTATCCCAACAACAATAGATACCGTTTAGTTCTGTTTCATTTTTAAGACAGTCGCGTTTTACAAGTAAATTTTGCGAGATTTGGCGAATCAACCTGCTAGTGTTGTGGTATAACAGGTATCTTAAGAAAAAGTAGTTCCGGGTTGGACACTGGGTGGGTACTTAAATATTTTCTTTTCTTCGTTAATTTAGTGGAGAAAAATTCTTTGATAGTTAAAAAGTGTCGCGAAAATGGCATCAACAGTTTACGAAACAGAACTGCATAGGCGGTGAGACACTTAAAAACTATTTTTGAGCATCATGGAAAATGTTTTCCATCCTCCCTTAAAACACAATTTTGTTAGTGTCTCACTTTAATAGACCATTTCCTAGTTGCATTTTGCCTCTGAGTCAAAACGAGTGTGAAACCATTCATATGAAAACGTGCCCGCCTACAGGTTCTTTTTCATGCGAATCAAACTCATTGCCATATGAAGATTTTGCACGACGATTCGATTTGACACAGAGACACAGTGTCACACGGTGTAACTCAGAAATGGCCTATTTTATTGGCTATGTCACGTACTTCTTTGTTACTATGCCAGTATGTCACGCACTGCATAGCACAATACGCCCACAAAACATCCTGATGCAGACTGAGTGGAAACTTCAGACGTATCTCGCCAAGACCTGAAACAAAAACAATGAAAGACCCCGTCAATTATCTAAATAATTTTATTTTTATTGGTAAGTCAAGGGCAAAATGAATAGAAAAAGAGGTTCCAGTTTTCTTTTGCGGTGGCAAAATAAACACATCTTTTACCACGTTTTCCTGCTAACAATGCATTTAATTATGCACAACTGTCACACAACACAAGTAAGCAGACCTTCCAGCTCGGTGTTATTATCAGGTTCAGGTTCAACTTCCGGTTGATCCTCGTCTCCAGTCTCACTCTCAGTTTCAAGCTCCATCTTCCTGGGAGCGCGTGGAATTCCCAGATGACTCGCTGGTGTGTCACATTGTATGATGTACTTGGACAACACTTGAGAAGCGGCACCATAACCGGTACTCAAGAACCCTGAAATGATGGACCAAACAAATACCATCTGATCACCACCTGGCCCCAGTTGTTCAATAGGTGGACCATACTATCCAACGAATGAATCCATTGCATAGCGTGGTTTGTGTTATCCACTTATCAACTGGATAGCGACTTGTTTGGTGGATGGTTTCCTTTACGCTTTTAACAACTAGGCCCTGGCTAAGGGAGAGGGGCTCGAATACCCAGAAGGTTTAGCCGTACACTCCGTATTGACAAGATGGCCGTCTGATAGCTTTACAAAATTGCTACTGTGGTTAATTTACATTTACCAACTTCTGGTTAATACACAGATAAAAGTTTCAAGCAATGTGACAACCCTTTACTTCCAAAGCGAATTTGTAAATTTATGAAGCTTCAAGAATAACACGCTTACCAATAACAGACAGCTCAGGTGTGTCCCTTTTATCCGCGGCTTGGTTGCTTGTTTGACTGGCAGCTGTCAGTCGACTGATAAAGCCTGTTAGAGCCTGCAAGTCACTCAGCTGACACACGAGTAGGTTCCAGCGCTCCATCTCAACTGAAACCGATATCCAGTCTCCCGCGGCCAACTCCTCTCTCTCAGCTTCTTCGTCTTCATCCTGCGATATAAACTAACCTGTGAGTTTTAAATAGACTGTACCGCACCAGGTGGCACCGTTATTATTGATGCCACAAGTGAGTATATTAAACATCATATATTTGAAGTGACATATCAAACACGAGTGACAGTGTTTCATGGGGATATCAAAACACCAAGAAGAGAGTTGAAAATACGACGCGAAGCGGAGTATTTTTGACGAAATTCGAGGTGTTTGGATAGCTTAAATCGTCAAAATCTATGCTGATTAAGACCGGGTATAAAAATCTCCTTCACGGTTGTGATTTTCTCTGTTTTCACTTGAAGAATTTTTAATGAGTTTGAGAATTACGAGTCAATCATGTCTCCATATCTTTCTCAGCAATTCAAATACATGATCTTTCCTATATTCACTTGTATCTACACTATCTATGGGTATAACAACTCACAACGTGACCAGCTCCCAGTTGGCTTGATAGTTCAGTTACCACAATTAAAAGGCTTAATCTTCTCAAACAGCAAATTGTATTGTCAAGTTACGTCTCTAGATCCTCTTTCGTAACTTCGGGAAAACAAGAAAACGTCGCCATTTTGTAGCAGAAAAGTAACAGGGAACTTTGCTTTTTCTCATAAGAATTCCTTTTTGTTTCGTTTCTTCTTTGTTATTGACACAATACTTAATAGCTACCTTGTGTGCGTATTCTAGTCTGGTTATGATATGGTTTTTACCGAAATATAACTTCTGGTTTTGCCAATTGATGTCTGAATTACGACACAATGAACCTTCTCGGATTATCATTCAAATTATCAACAGCCACTGGGTTTTGTAGACGCCCTCTAGGCAATGCACACTAATTAACAGAAAAGTGTTTCTGTTAAGGAACTATTTAAACAAAAGAGTGTTTCTGTCGAGGAACTATCGCCTGATAGTTGCCACGCGGAAATTTGATGTCCTTTACACAAACATGTTCTCAAGAAGCGAAGCTGATAGGGCTGATAGTTCATTATAGCTTAGCCAATCAGATTGCAACATTTGCATTACTAGTTGAACCATGCTGTTGTTTTAAAGGTTTGTTCATCGACGATTCTTACATTCACTAAATATTAAAAGCAAGGAACATGCTTCAGTATCAATGTATTACACCATACCTGTACTTTCTTGGACGCTGTGCTGATTTCCATGGCAACAGCTCTACAAACTGAAGCAAGCGATAGCGCCCTGCTTGTTGCGGTGGATTGGGCCAGAGTGTGACGTACATTTTCCCACCAAGGTGAAATAGCATTGTCGCTTGACTGGGCAGCGGAACTCTCGCTGGATACTCCTCCTGCAACAACATAACCACAGACTTACAAATGTCCACAGAATACGTGCAGTCATTAGCTCTTGAGTTTTTTTTAGATTTCAAATTTTAATTGTACTTAACTTATTTTAATATTGTAAATAACTTATCGTGTCCAAAATTAGCAGTAATGCTAAATTCCTTGACAAGGAAATGAAGGTTTTGAGAGAGTCCGAAATAGAGCTATCTGATAAAAATGACCCAATTTTTGGGTTGTAAAGTGATACAAATAACGTATACTGTTATACTCTTTTAACATTCCAGTTGCTTTTACTCTGTAGTACACATGAACTTTGAAACACAAACAGGTAATATAGGTCAAAATAGTCCACAAACTAGTAAACAGTCCAAGTATACAGAATAATAAGTTCATTCAGTAAGTCCAATTTGTCCGTGGTAACGAGAGAAGAATTATAAAAATTATACTTTAGGACTACATGAAGTGTCCGGAATTCGGTAATAGCGGCCATATTCTTCTTTGTAGTTTCAGCCGAGTATTTAGTTCTGTCCTTTATATAGCAAAAGCGTACAGGACTGTTTAACGTGCGTAAGCCAGTCAAGACTTTGCAAATGAATTAAGAATTATTGGAAGTCATCTCTGATCTGTGAACCTTGTCAGTGAACTGCTGTTGCATCGCTCTAAACAAACACGTCAACTGTGTTCCATGCAACAAATCCTCTAGGAAATGATGTTGCATTTGAGGAATAACACTGGTTTCAAACACGTTTTCGTACCCAAAATTCAAGACTTTTTCGCTTACCTGGAAGAGAACTTATTCTTGATATGAGTGAATGAAGGTGAAACATGGAATCTACTCTATCGAAACACAGGTCCGGATCTAGTAGCCACCCAGAAACAAGAAGGTTCTATGAAGAAAACAAATAATGAAATACAGTGGCCGTTAGTGAGGTTTGACTGTTATGTGTTTGCTCCGTCTTGACTTCCAAAGGATCTGTTGCTTATGAAAATCCAGAATATCTTTGAATATAAACTAATTTAAAAATCGAGTTAGGTCTTCTCACGGCACCTCGGCAATTTCGCTGAAATTTCATACAGGGTCTTGCTTTGGGTCCTGAATACGATGTCAGTTAAATCTGCGAGTAATGTTTCAAGGGATATTCAAGTTTGCAGGGTAATTTCTCAAGAGACAAACCACCTTACCATTAAATGCTGAGGTTTAATTCCAGATGAATCAAATGGAATCGCTAATCTCCCAGAAGAACATTCCCCCAAGAGGCAATTCTAAAGAAGAAATATACAAAGCACGTATTACAACATAAAATACTAGTTTGTGCAGCCATCTGAGGCCTAGTAAATTAAACCCTACGCCGGAGGAATCTGAAACACAAAAATCACAGGCCATTTTGGATTTGAAGACCTGTTTCTAACAAGTTTTCCGTCCATACGGAAACGAAAAGCCAGAGTTTTCAAATTCCTGCGGTTTGAAGAGCGTTTTCGAAAAACTCTGTTTTCGTGACGGATTAGTGTGGACGGTAGACCTAACCGTAAAATTAAAGCTGCATTTTCAAATTCCTCCGGGGCAGTGTTGACAGGACCCTGCTTAATGGAGCTTGTTCCAAAAAAACAACACACAAAAACCATGTAAAAAACAAAATAGTTAAAACAATGTAATAGATTAATTAAATTCTTGGTTACTTTTTATTTTATGACTGAGAAAATAACTTCATAGCCATTGGCTGAAAGCAGGCAATTTTATCGTTAATATTTAATTTGCATTGCAGTGCAAATTAACGCGCGCGTTCATAATTTTCTCAGTCGCACAGTTGATGACTATTCGTATACAAGCTGTAAAGACTAGTAATATCACCCGTAGTGTAAATCGTCAATTGCATGCGCATTCATACGATTCCCTGTACTATTTCTTTTACATAAATAAAAAAAAAAAATTACTCACTAACAATAGTAATAATAACAATAATAATAATAATGCCGTCACCTAAAAAATACAAACATTTTACATAATTTTACATAAAAGTACATTTCCTATTCTCTATTTGATGCTATGAAAATGACTTTTTTATATATTTATACGGATTATAATTATGAATGTCATTTCTAGCATTTTAGTAGATCATATTGCTAATTTTTTTTAGTAGATTATTTTGCTAGAAAAGAATACTTTTTATTATTAAAATTAATAACAATAACAGTTATTGTAATAATAATTATATTATAAATTTAAGATTGTTTGAGAATTTACTAATAAAGATTACTTTTAATATTAAAATTAATAATAAAAGTAATAATAAAACTCCAACCTACCTTGAAAAGAAAGCTTGCTGAAAGGAAAGGAAGAAAAAACACATGAGTTGAGAATCACTAACTAGATGAGGAAAACAGACAAAACAACATTATCTTTATTTTCTCAATATATATTGATTTACTTCATAGGAAGTGCTTTGTACGGATTTTTATTCACAAGTTGAAAAACTTTGGTAAACTCACTCGTTCGCTGCGCTCACTCGTTCGTCTCCCAAAGTTTTGCAACGAGTGAATAAAAATCCGTACAAAGCACTTTCTATGCTGTAATTTCTTTTATTATTTCTATATAAAGAAAAATAAACATTTCTCTCCAGTCAATTTTAATTTTCTCTGTACAACAAGAATGACTTACAATGCGAACGGGTCGTACTAACAAAATGACCCGAAACCGGTTTCCAGTCCAGAAAAAAATGCCGAAATAAGCCTTAATGAATCACTTATCATTCAGAAAAACTGAACAAAATACAACAAAACCGCAAAATGACTTAAATCGCTGTCAGATTCAATTATGTAATGGCGGCTATACTTTTCACATGTGAAGAAAGCTTTACGCGACGCTGATTGGGCGCATCGCTTTCTTCACATGTGAAATGTAAATATAGAATTCTATTTGCTACGTTTATCGCATAAAATTCTCTCTATATATGTAGTAAAAACAAAAACGTTATAACATTTTTAGTTTATTAAATATGTGCAGTATGTTTTAGATTAGGTAACTATTATAATTTTATTTGAATGAGATTGGAGGCTAAATGAACTGTTAGGTTTTCGAGTTAGCCTCCAGCCTTGTTGTGTCTAATTCTAGGATAGGGAAGATCAAGGAAGAATGTGCACTTTACAGTTTGGTTTAAGCAGAACAAACATAACAATTAACTAATTTGGGTATTTACTATTGGTTTGACAGTAAATCATGTTACTTTTCTTTTCGTTTATTTTTTCAAAAAAAAAATACGCAAAGTTCTTTGAAATTGGTTGGAAGTTCTTTCCAACGATCTATTGCCTGAAAAGAAATCGTCAGTTTTCTTATATTAGTCCTTATGCGTTTATGTAAATTTCTGGTATCTGGTTAAGTAGGATCCATAATACTGTAACATGACAAGCAAGTTGGAAGTAGGCCAACTTACAAAGTTGAATCGTCATTTCATTGGACAGTCCTTTCCTCACAGCAACAGCCTTTGGCAGAGCCACTGTTGACGGTCCAACCTTGTTGTCCTGCGTTTCATCCTTCGAATCTTTTCCCTGTTTGTTACCTGAAGTGTACTCAAAACAACCAAGGAACGATGCGACACTCATCTGAGGAACTGATCGGGTGGGTGTCTGGGACACTGCTGCATGTTGATTAGACTGGCTTCCTTGTAGTGCAGACAGTAGCTCGGCGACTTCAGATTTTGTGAGACCAAGTAGGTTGGCTAGCGACTGTAAATTACCATGTAGCACATCCAATCAGTTGGTTTGTGAGATTTTAGTAAACAATCTTCTCAAGGTCACTGAGAACTTTGTGAACCATTTGGCAAGCAATTTGTTATTACTACTGGGCACACATCACATCTCATGCCATTCTTGCCGTTTTGAATGTGACATTCCCCGTGATTATGACAACACGGTGCCAGTTTGAAAATTCCGCTTTCAAAAGCTAATGGACGCATTATTACGAATACACATGGTTGTGAAGCAAGCGTGAGGCCAACATGAGGGGGGGGGGGGATGTTAATAAAAAACCAAGACATAACATGCAAAAATTGAGCCCAATATCCAGCCAAATTGGCTTCCCCATGATTTGCTTTTTACATTTACAGTAATTTTGCCCTAGGTAACTCGAATCTTTGACAATAGAGGCTTCCAGCTAACTTGACCTGATTACATTTAGCCCCTTCAGGTATTTTCTCAATTTACCCCAGGGCCAGGTTGCTCGAAAGTCGGTTAATTAACTCTAACGCAAGATTAAACGTTTAGCGATGTATTAATTTCCTCCTGCATAAAAATGAAAGGACAAACGAAAAGGACAAACACTATGAACTGACAAATTAACCGAAAAGCAACAAAAAACAAATCAATATTCTCGCTTATCCTGGGTTAATTTTATCAGGCATTGAACAACCCGGCCCAAATCGATAACTCGAACTTATTTTTCAAACCGTCTCAGTCTGGGCCGTTTGTTCAAAGGCCGATTAAGCTCACCCAAGATTAGCGAGAATTATGATTTCAGTTTTGTAACCTTTCGCTGAGGCTTTCTTTTTATATGGTATGTTCTTTCGTTTTGAGTTTGAATCATCTCAAACTAAACAAAACACAAGCAGTGAAAAGCATTTGTCAACTTTCAATCATGGGTTAGCAACTGATCAAGCTCCTTACCAGTTCTTTGCTCTTTCCTTGCCAGGGCTCTACCCCAGACCCCTCCTCCTCCTTATAAAGTTCCAGGATTGAGTTGTGTGTTTGTATCAATTGAAGCTGTACATCGCAAAAATTTAGCAGCAGTTTGGTGTCTTCCCTTTCTTCATCGTGATCATCTGATGTGTGATCTTGGGTTGGGTCAAACAAAACAAAGGAATGTACTGTATATAGGTCTTGGTTTGTTGAGTACTTTTTATTATGCGACCATTTTCTTGCTACCTTGGTCACCGCCCAAATATATATTTTATTTTCTTACGGATTCATATTTCTTAATTTTTCTACTATTTTGATTACTTGGCCTTATAAAATGTACCTTTTAAATTCCCTTTATAGTGTTAATACTGAAAGAACTGAATTAAATTGATCGACCAGTCCTGGTCGAGCCCTGGCCGAGTTTTGTCGTCTCCATTGTTAAGAGACTTTCTCACAGTGAATCGATCCACTCAGGTATATATACAATTCTATTGGCAAGTTTAATGTGGGGATAACCTTGCAATACACTAATCTCCCATTCAGTGGGGTGGGAGAACGAATGCTTAATTTTTCTCAATCCGTGATAAGCTTTGTCAGTGACATAAACTTGAAAGATGCAGCAGGGGCCAATATATATCTGACCTATAAAATGCCAAAAACGTTTGAAAACGTTTTCAATAAACAATGTACTCACTTTGCTTTTGTGCTGTTTCATTAACGGTTCTCACAGCTTGAAGTAAAATAGAGGATGGAATTCCCACAGTAGACAAGACACACTGCAAACCCTTAACACAAAAGTTACAGGAACAAATTAATATGTTTATAAAATGATTTTATATAGGCCAGATGTGGTATGTACTCGTCACTCAGGACCATATCATCAGAGCACTGTAGAAGTACTAATTTAATTTTTGACTCAACATATGCTACTTAACGAAAACAAAATATGTAACGTGATTCCATCGAGTTTTAGTATAAATATACTAGTGCTCTATCACGAATGCCGCGCTCTGATTGGCTTTGCTACTCACGGCCGCTTCTTTGCGTTTTCGAGGTGTTTGTGAAGAGGAATTAGATAAAGCTTTCAACCACCTATAGATTTATACTAAAACAATTAGATTATCCGTCTAGATTTCCATGCGTGGACGTTGTTATCATTTTTGTGACGCAGAAGGTTACCATAGCTACAGAATAACCTGCTAAAAACAGCCTCAATTACAGCATTAGGGGCTTATAATTCAAAAAAAGTGTGCGGTGAATTTTTTTTATATTTCATCAAATTTAATAACCATTATAAGACGCAACTCTTGGTAAAGTTTTAAAAATATCTGTACATAGGGTTAAGAGCCACCTTAAAGTTTTGAAAATTTAAAGCACAGCAATATTAAAAATATTCACCTGCTGATGAAGCTGAGGAGTTTGTATATCACTAAGAATGTCAGTCAAAGCTTTTGCCAGTTTATTGCTATAATTTGCTTCACATTCTAACAGAAAAAAAGAAAAAAAGTCTGAACATGATAGTGTTTCCACCTGTAGCACCAACATCAACATACGTTCAGTGCTCGACAAACCGTGATCTGCGGTTTATAAACTCATGGCTTATAAGCCTCCCGCACCGGTTATAGACCCATCTACCGGTAAACCAAAAATACATCTGGTTATCATAAGCCGCCCCCAGTTATAGACCCATCTACCGGTAAACCAAA
>OMLO01005487.1_pt1 | contig 10663 bp, 9 predicted proteins | sample 1674811 | NCBI WGS metagenome assembly OMLO01 (sample SAMN06265003, study PRJEB25207) | coral metagenome | isolation source: Coral host | place: Mexico:La Bocana,Puerto Morelos, Mexico | collected 2008-11-13
ACCATGATGCCTGAAATTCTGCACCACCTGGGATGTATCGAACATATCGAACCCTGTAAATGATGAGATAAGCATGCATAAGCTACCAAATCAAATGGTGATCGCCGGATTTCTGAACCAAATCGCTAAGACAACACCCACAAAATCCGTGGAAAACCCAGGAAAGTACCTTTTTTTTAAATGCAACTGGAAAACGCTAAATTTTAGGGGTTTCAAGTTGATGGAAATGAACGTCGCAACCATTCGCATCGGTCCGAACGAGTCGCAAAAAATCCATTTTGCAAATGGACCTTGCAGGATGTCCTTGGACCTCAGATCGTGAGCTCTTAGTCAGCGATATGTGTCTTGGCGGTTAAACGACGAGAGGGGGTTAAAGCTAAACGGTAAAAAACCCCTTGAAGGAGGCGTGTTTTTTGAAGATGGAATTCACCCAGACACTCAATGTATGTTTTTTTTGAAATATATATATATATATATATATATTTAGATTTATATATATATATATATTGATTTTTATATATCTACATATATATATATACATACCTTTCAACATGGGACATCACTTGGATGTCCTTCCGACACATCTCAGGCGTTTGAGATCATCGACGCTCAGGATTACCTAGTGAGACAGCGGCGAAACAGGGTGTGGGGGCTCATGCAGCCAAAGGATGGAGATACCTTGCAGCAGTTCCGTGCACAATGGCGCATGTCCCTGAATGAGACAAAAAGCCATCTTCTTTTTCCAATGGAGAAATGCTTCGATATGAGCCTTCCGACTGAGAAGCTCAAGACAGAGCGTGAGCGAGCACTTTTGCGAGATGCTCTCGAGGATGCACTTGAAGTGCTTTGACTATGTAATTGCATGTTTATGTTTGTGACAAAGTTTCAATGAACCACATGTATTTACGTTTAATTGAGGCTGTGGTAGATATTTTTTTACTGAATGTATATCAATAAATGAATATATTATATTTATATACATACATGTATGTATACGTATATATATATATATATATTCATATTTAGCTATATATACTGCTGACAACTTCGCTGAGGCAGGAAGAGGAAACAACCTGTTCATCGATTGCTCTGGATCTGGAGGCAAGAAGAGGAAGGTCGAGAGGGGGTTTGAAGTTTGCACTTGCATCAACCCATCTCATCAAGTCTACTCGGCAAAACTCCAGAGGTATGTCAAAGCTCAGGAGTTTTTGGGGCTCCAAGGAATTTGGCGTGACGACTTTGACAATCCCTCCCTTTTTGACCAATTGGTCAATGACTCGCCCGATCTCGGACAGAGTTTTGCAGGGAACTCATTTACCAGCGCCATGTTTCAAGCTTCTCTTCTAGCAAGTTTGGTGATGTCCACAGGGTGGCGTTTTGTCGGACAGCAATCACCCTCGGAGCAGAACTTAGTTCCATCTATTCGTATCAGGGCAAAGACAAATCCGAAGCAGATGCCGCGGAAGTATTTCCTCAATCGTGCAATTCAGAAGCACATTCTGAAGAGGAAGGAGCCAGCTCCAGATGAACCAAGGCCAAACAATGGTGGCAAATCAGCCGGCAACAAGAGTGCTCGTGGAAAGAAGAGCTGCTTGTCCATATGGGACAAAGAGCAAATTTGCAAGGAATATGATGCAGCAAAAGCCGCAGGAGTGACAAATCTCCACAAACATATGAAGAACAAGAACATGCCTGGTTGGTTTCGGTCTTGTACGGCAGAAACAAAATGGGGAAAACAACGCAGATTGCAAAAATGGAGCCTTCTTTGTGTGACAGCGCCCAAGCTGGCGAGAAAGTTCAAGGAACCACCAAACAGCTTGAGACAGATTCTGGGGCTAAAGTCAAAGCACTCCCACTGGCATAATCGCACAACTTTGGCCCTGAAATCTATTCCTCAAGCTCTTCAGCAAGTGATCGATGAGATCATTTGCGAGAGAATTGAGCTGGGGGAAGAAGTGCAAATGTCTTTCTGCAAGGGAGCTGTCGAGTTTGCAATCAGTTTGTGGAATGAGGCAGTTGAACACTTTAGGGACAACATGGGTACCTACAGAGAGTCAGTTTCTTGGGCAGCGTTTTCGAAGCCTATATACAAAGATATAGATATCTATATCGCTATATATATATATAGTTTGAAGATACATATGTATATACATGTATATATATACATATGCATATTTAAAAATATATATATATAGTTTCATCGTTCAAGACGCAATGCATCTATATTTATATATTTATCAAACAAATACATCTATATATATATATACATATGCATTTTTCTTTATAGAGATAGAGACAGAGCCTTCGGTGTACCTCAGGTATTGAAGCAGATCAACGACTCCCTGGTAGAAGGTGAGACAGAGGAGGGTTGCACTCGGAAGTGTGAAGCTATGATGGCAAAACTGGATCTTCACATGCAGAGGATTGAAATATCCACAACTGATTTCAATCTCATGTCTTTCGCAGAAATGTAGAAAAACCAGTTGTTTTTTGTTTGTTGTTTGCAATTATATGTATATATATAAATATATATATATATTTATGATCGATCCAGAATCTGTGTATCGACCCAAAAAGAAATTGCTTTTGAATTTGTAGGGTTTACGGTGTTCTAGGTACATGGTTTCCACCCAGACCAAAAGTAGTAAAGGTTACATAAACCATACTTGAGGGGTCCGTTTCCAAAAGGTGGTTAGGAACCATTGGGATCCAAGAAATAAATTAACACCAATACTTTTATCACTATCTAAATACACATGTCGCCACATGTACATCACATGCGCCTATTGCGACTTTGTGCATTTTTGCGATGCAATGTCCTGTTTGGCTATGGCACCGTCAAGCCCAGGCTTGTGATTTACTGGCAAGCCACCTCTTGTGACTTGGGGAGCCCCAACTAAACCATGGAGTGAGGAACACACTGAAAAAAAGAATGTACCATTCAGTTACCATTTTTGAAAGAGATATTCGACGTTGGTTTATAAATCTTTTGTTCAAAGGTCCTCAATCCATAGATTCAACCCTACCAACCTTTGCATGCTCATGCAGGAAGATAGCAAAACATAGAAACAGCCGTTGAAAAATTCTTTGGGTACATGTACGGCCGTGGCACTTAACAGCCACGGCCTTTATTTTGCCCAAATACGACTCTTCCATCCATGTCGCGAACATGGATTGATTAAGTTGGTACTCTTTGATTTCCCTTGCAACATGAAACAAATAGTGTCCTTTGGGTCTGATTTTGAACCGCATGACCCGTCTCTCAAAATAGTAACTAGCAAGCCAGCCATACGTCACAAGATGGTTTGTGAGGCACTGTGATGCCTCTTCAGCTTCATCTCGATGCAAAACGAGGCCTGCTCCGTCAAAAATTTGAGTTGTCCTCTCAAGAAAATAGGCACACGCTGCCACAGTCTGGAGAACATCATCCTTAGATCGGATAGGTTACGGTGGATGGATAACCTTGGTTGATCTAGTGTGTACAAATCTATATAGATATATACGTCCAAAAAAGTTAGTAACTACCCGACAAGAAACGTGGAAAGAAAAAATTTTTTGGAGGGGGCCCCTATCAAAGATGAGAATCATTTGGCATTCTGTCAGCCCATTTCTGGGTTTCAGCAGCCACCCACCAAAGTAGAATTTTCACATGGGCAGCCTTGAACTTAGATGTAAGCTCACAGTAATCATCCAAAGGACCCAATGCATGTCGGTTGATTCGAGGTTTTCCTGGTAGGCACAACCTGCTGTTGCTAAAGAATCCGTACTCAACAAAGGATGAACACAAAAACAAATTTACAGGTTTCCCTCAAAAAGAACCGTTTATCCATCTATTACCTTCTGGTAATCTCACAGCGCAATGGAAATATATTCCAACAATTTATATATTTTCAAATGGGTTCACTTCCATTGCAACCTTAGATTACCAGAAGGCAACAAAAAAGGAAAGGATGTACTTAAGGTTTCCTTAAAAACGGTTTCTTTCACAAAACTCAGGGGCTTGTAAAAAGAAGCACTGCTGCGAATTTGTTCTTCAACATGGAAAAGGATATCATCAATATCAGTTAAACCAGTGCATGAATAAACACCGCGGTCCACCATGGTTAGCACTGCAGATGCAAAAAAATCCCTTCCAGTTCCCAAATATATGTTGCGCATCCAATCATAGGAATTGGTGTCAAACCTGAACCCATCCAACCCCAGCCAAGGGCTGAGAGAATCCCTGTCCAATTGAACATATTGTTCGTGTGACAAGGTGGTAAGATCCCAAGCCCTCGATGAACCAAAGTTTTTGTAATCCATTGCTGGGGTACATCCTCGACCAGTTTCGGCTAAGCACCGGTCACACATCCTGGCGGTTGTAAGGTTGTAGATGGTTTTCTCAAGCCAAAACAAATATTGACAGAGTCTACTACATTGTATTAACTACGTCACTACGTACAGTAGTGTTATTATAAAATTGTTTTTGGGCTTGAGGTTTCAGAGTAAATCAAAAAAAACGGTTACTCACTGAACACATCCAGGGTGCAAATTGCATTGATAGTTTCTTTGAAACTCATGCATTTGATTTCTCGCTTTGAGGTCTGCTTTCGAAGAAAAGTACATTGCCCTAAGCTGGCACATGTGAATCAGTACAAGACATTGATTTTTTGAAACAAATCCTGTTTGGAAAAACATTCATCAAAACCTGGACCTAGAAGTTAGCCAAAAAACTTCCACCCTTGAGCAACTTGTTGCCCCTGAAGTTTCCACCTGTATGTGCCAACTTGCAGCTCTTCACCATAGAACCCCAACCCAGGAAAGGTGCCATCAGCCAAAATGGCGAATGACCACGTCGCCACCTCAGCGATGACCTTGTTGACAGCGGAGCGTACCTGACAACGGACAAGGGTTCAGGGCGATGCATGGATTCATGGGAATGTAAGGGACCCAAAAAATATGGTGACATTTTGAAAAAGCAAAACGTGTTTTTGAAGCTCAGTCTAGGCTCTGACTTCTTTTTCATGCATCTCTCTGGAATAATTGCTATAGGATATTTGATGAGCATGGGATCCTTGATGTGCCCCTTGAAACTCCACAACTCCAGCAAAAAAATTCATCCTCCCTATAGAACTGGGCACCATCTCCATGAAGGGTCACCGGTATCAAGGTTTTGTAGTCAACCCCCTCTTTACAAAGAACTGGATGATTTTTCCATGGTGTGCATTTCTTCAGGTGCTCATAAAAAGATTGTCTTGAATCCTCGTGAAGATGTCCCAGCATCACTGACGAGAAAACATATGGACTAGCCGCATGAAATAAGCAATGTAACAGCTCATGGGGTAGCAAGACCTGAATGGCAGTATCAATTGCTTTTGCAGAGCGATCAGCCTACAGGGTGAACCTTTCTAAAATCAAAACTTCAAAACAAAATACGCAACCTGTTGAACAAGAACAATACTATTGAAAGGAATCTAAGTTGATTATTTTGAAGTCATCCCACCTGTAAAGGAACTTGCACTGTATAGGTTTGGACCTCCACACCCCACAGCCCCCTAAGCCAACGATGTAGATCACGCTCGCAATTGGCCGAATGTCCTCCGCCAAGGGCCGCAAACGCTTTGAGAGCTTGGTGTGGCATCTCGTGATCAGCAACCTTGGGGTGATCTCAGCTGGTTTTAAATCAACTGGATGTTTGCTGGAATGTTAAGTGTTCTCACCATGTTTATTGAATACCAAATTTCCATTTTGGAAAAGATGTTGTTTCCAAGATACTGTAAACCAGAAACCAGGTGATGTTGTTTCCAAGAAACTGTAAACCAGAAACCAAGAGATGTTGTTTCCAAGAGATCTTGTTTCCAAGACTTTTCAAGAGATGAAGTTTCCAAGAAAGCACAAAACACCTTGTTCCCAAGAAACAGCAGTTTGTGCAATCTCTGCAGCGGTTGAAATGCAGAGCTTACCACGGCCAATTAACTCTGTTAGCTTGTTGACTGTAGCTGACTCGGGATACTCTTCAAGACGTTGGCGTTTCCTGCAATGGTTCCCCAATGGAAATGGTTTATCAATATCCACATTTGGGATTGTTCAAGAAATTGAATGGCGAAAAAGCATCAATTAGATACAACAAAAAGAAATGCCACAAATCATACGTCGCATGAAGATCAATTGTATTCTAAAAATTTCATGGTATCTATACTGTATATATGAAGTGTATATGTGAAAATAATGGCTTGATCTTTATTTCTAAATGACATGTGTTCCAAACAAAGCCACCACTCTGAGGATAGATTGGGCCTCGACCAATTTGAAAGCATAGTCCGGGCACCTGGCACGCAAGGGCATGGACAAGACAAGTTGGGATGGCCATGGAGGGCGAAATGTTTTTCTGGAATCCAACCTTTTTTGACCGCCTTTTTTTTCCAAACATATTTCTTCTCAGTTGTTTCCGTTCTACAGCAAAATTGCTGACAAGCAATTGTGGTTGTTTGTACGACCAGCCACTCCACGCAGTCAAGGCTCCAAAGACACTTAAAATTCAAAAATCAACTCTACCAACTCTTGTTTACAGATTATCTTAGTTAGATCCATTGGTTTAAGGATTATAGATCTATGGGTTTAAAGATTTCTTCTCTAGGCATTGGGATGTAAGAACTAAGAAGCCTCCTGCTCTAAGAAGAAGCTGCAGTCATAAACACTGGTACTTGTCACCCCTGTGGTCTCTGCAGACTACCGATCATAGTCTTGTACCCAAAAGCTCAATACGCACCTCAAAAAAAAGGCTCACTCAGCTACTTTCTTAGCTTTGGATTTTGCCTTGCCCTTCGCTGTCTTCTTCTTCGAAGGTGCTCTCAGGAATGCATTGGCAGCGGCCTGGAAGCAAATGGAAGAGGAGCTGGATTTTTGGAAAGGGTGGCATGTCAAACTATTTACATTAGATCAAGTCCATAGAGTACAGCAAGGTAATCACTCAAAGTAAATCCAAATGTTGTAGTGGGACTATAGTGGATGTTTTGGAGACTAAGACTTATCCCGATACAATCCAACAAAGAGAAAGACCTGGCCTGTGCTTTCTCTCCAAATTCCATGGAAGACGCCACCTGCGATAGGATACCTTGCAAGACTTTATCTCCTTTTTTCTTCTGTAGAGCATCTTGAAGAGTTGCATAGAATCCTTCTAACTGGGAAGCATGATTAAGCAATTTCTTGCTTAAGTCTTGGGCATACTCAACAGTTCCCAATTTGATGCTGACAGTACGGGCTTTAGCAGCCTCCGCCAAAAGATCCCCAAGAGCATCAGAAGCCTTCTGCTCCAAAGTCTGGGGTTCCACCTTTTTTGCCTCTTCCTCCTCCTTGTTTTTCTTCTTTGGGACTGCAGTAACCTGAGCTTGAATTGTGGGCCCCAGTCAAAAAAACAAATGGTGGCAATGTAGAAAAATATAGGGCTTTGACTTCAACTCACTATTGATATGTACAATGTACAATTCTTTGTGGTTTTCAAGTATTGAGTCCAACCAGCATTCCATCCCCAATGCCCCACCTTCGCCATGGAATCCAGGATTGCTTTGTTGCCCTGGGCAGTGGCTGTGGCGATCTTTGGAAGAGCACCAGGCCGCAGCAGTCCATCTTCATCGGTGAGAGAAGCCCTCAAAGAAGGATCCACATTCATGGAAGCTTCAAGAGATAGGGTCTCTTTGGTGGACTCCTTTTCTTTGTAGCTGTTGCCAATCCTCATGAAGAACCAAGCTTCCTGAGTGTGTGCGTGATAGGGGATTTAATGCAATCCAAAAGTAAATCTCAATCTTTTCGAGAAATCCAATATTGGGGGGAAACCAAACAAAAGTTGTTTGATTTTAAGTGAGGATCGTCATCATCGTCTGGGAAGTCTGAGTCCGGGTACCACAAACCAGACGCTTTTCTGGACTCCTTTAGTTTCTCCCATTTCTCAGATTTTTATCGTGTTTTCAAAACGCTCCCATGTAGAGCTTGCCACCCTTTCACACCCTCATTCTTCTTCTCCATCTGCCTCTTAACGTGTAGCTCACATTGGCTCCAATCCCGGTTTGATCCAAGCCACATGTTGAAGAGATCTACCTTGTTCGCGTGGGATGTTGCATATTCTGACACCGCGATTGGTGTCTTGGTGTTGCTCTTGAGCTGGCGCATGAAGGAATCCCACTCGCGTTTGTGAGTGGCTGACGTTTTGATGTCAGCCACTGCCACAGCGGTTTCACTGGTGACCGGTACCAAAGCATGTTGGTTTGCCTTCTTGTCTTTATCGTCTTTCTCTTCCACTACCTCGTCTTCTTCTTCATCAGACTCTTCTTCTCCTTCCTCCACGCTTTCCTCCTGATCCTCCTCAGTCTGAGTCAATCCTGGTGTCTCCTCATCTTCATCATCTTGCTCCTCATCTTCTTCATCCTGCTCCTCGTCATACTCGTCAGAGCCCTCATCATTGCTTCCCTGGCTCTTTTCTTGGTCTTCTTCCTCCTGCGCTTCATCCTCTTCTGCGCCCTTGCCCTGCATCGCTGCTGTAAACTGATCCAGATCGGTTGCATCCAGAGAGCTGAAACTATCATCATCAGACTCTTGAAGAATTTGGGTCAATGATGCCAAATGTGCCTGGGCCTTTTCTTTCGAAGAAGTAGATGCCGATGGTGAAGGCGCAGCTCCTTGAGCTTTGAACAAATGATCGATTTGTCCTCTTCTGCAAGGTACGTACTGGATCTTCTCATCCTTCTTCTCGTTCTTCTGTTTCTTCTCTTTCTTCTTCTCAAGATCTTTCGGCATCTCTTTTGTTTCAACATTTTCACCAGTCTTTTGAGCAGCCTTTTCACTTTTCACCTCAGTCGTTTCTTTCCCTTCTACCTGGCTGTCCTTCGTCTTTTTCTCCTTCTCAGCACCACGGCTTTGATTCTTATCATTCTTCTCCTTCTCAGCACCACGGTTTCTTTTCTTTTCCTTCAGCTTGTCCTTCTTCACTTTGGAAAGATCCTTCACTTCGGTGTCCTTCACTCTGTCCTTCTTTTTGGATACATCCGTCTCTTTTTTCTCCTTCACTCTGTCCTTCACTTTGTCAGCCTTCACTTCCTTCGCTTTGCTGCCCTTCACTTCCTTCGCTTTGCTGCCCTTCACTTCCTTCCCTTTGCTGTCCTTCACGTCCTTCACTTCCTTCACTTTGCTGTCCATCACTTCCTGCACTTCCTTCCCTTTGTACTTGGCTAAGTTTGGGTTTCTGAGCGCAGATGGCCTAGCCACCTTTGAACTTGCTGAAGAGCCAGTTGAAACCCGAGGGGATTGGGAAGTCTTAGAACGATGACGCTTCCTAGGAGGTGTGCGAGGTGGCCCCATGGTAGCGACCATAGCTAGGCAATTTCAACCTACTCAAATCACCGAGTTGCCCTTGAACCTTCAAGTTCCAAAAATAGACCCATACAAAGCGCATGTATTCTCAACATTATATATAGTCAAATCACCCAACCTCCCTTGAACATTCAAATCCCAAAACTCTTAGAATTTTGAGTATCCATACACAGCGCATGTATTCTCGACAAAGCGCACGTTTCTCTCGATTTAGCGCATGTATGGATTGTATGATTTTTTGAAGAGTTGTTGAAGTTTTTTCTGGGAAGTTTTGAAAACAAATGTTCACCCACTGGCCAGCACTGCCCCAACGCCCCAACTTCAACTTCATCACAGGCCAGCTTCACCAAGTGGTCTCTTCAAGGTCAATCTGGGCATGGTCCTGGAGTGCCGGCAGGAAGGCAATGAGTACCTTTTTGGAGATCATGTTTTGAGTTATCCTGAAATAGGCATCCTGCAGAGAAAAAACTCTTTAAGGGTAATAACTTGGACTCTTAGATTGGGAGTCTTTGGTCTTAGATTTTGAGTCTTAAGGGCATCCCAAAATCGTTTGGAATACATCCGGAAATACGAAACTAGCAGGCCACCCTTTTCCCTGAACACGATTTTCCCTTTCCCCGAACCAGTGTTTAGAAACACATTGAATTTCACACAAAAGATTTAGTGTGACATGGGCCACATGACATGTCGCCTGTTGCAACATCAGCAGCCCGAAAGAAAGTCAATAATTGGTTGGAGGTTTGCTCCATTGACCCACGCTTTGTTGATGCGCGGTCTGCGGTCATAATCATTAGAAGTAACACGAGCCTGCTTGATGAACCGTTTGGCCATCCGCCTGTTTTTTTTTGATGCTTAGTGCGACAAGCTGCCAGCGCCACCCCGAACCTGGGATGTTGGAGTGGGGGGAATCCTAATCCATCCCAGAAACCAAGGTACACATGCTACGTCTATACTTTATACTTTACTGGTGGTGAGTTCCCAAATTCTGACTATTTCAATATGGCCATCGCATGTAAACATGAATGTGGTTGAAAGTTGAAACCTTAAAAAAAAATGGGATTTTCAAAGCTTCAAATTAAATGGGATTTTCAAAGCTCCAGTGACTGCTTCGGGTAATGTTGCGATGCCTTCAAGGATTTACCACCCTTTACGCGAGCCTTCCCCTGGCCGTCAATGTATCGCACCACCATCTCGTGTGCCTCCAGTTTAGGTGGCACTTTGTGCTCCACAAGATCTTCCACTGCTCGGTGGCCTGGGAGGAATGGCAAGGAGCCAGTACAGGTTTCGAATTTTTTGAAGACAGTAAATAGGATGTGTTTCA
>OMLO01005488.1_pt1 | contig 10663 bp, 8 predicted proteins | sample 1674811 | NCBI WGS metagenome assembly OMLO01 (sample SAMN06265003, study PRJEB25207) | coral metagenome | isolation source: Coral host | place: Mexico:La Bocana,Puerto Morelos, Mexico | collected 2008-11-13
TGCATATTGTTTAATTACACCAATACAAATCACTGAGAAAATCCATATGTATCTGGATAGATTCTATAGTAATTTCACCCATCCCCTACAAGGATTACTCCTACACGAGTGCACCACACCCCACTTCGCCTGCGTTTGGTCGGGATCATGCCTGCAGAATCACCAGCCATCTGGGTAGGTCTTACTACGGGATGGATTTACACACCTCCAAAAGACATAAAAAATGCGAGTAAACACCAAAAACAACGGATGCAACTAAAACAAACGGCTACAGTAGTTTACAAAGTGCTAAAAATAACCGAACCTAAACTCCAAAAAGTTGGGAAAATTAAAAACACGTTAAGTTTCTCATTTTTCCAAGTGACAGGTCAGTCACCGGTTTGTTTACCCTCCCGACTTCATTTGGAAGAGACGTGTGAGACGGAAACCTGCCAGACTTGGCTTCTTCGTTTAGTGTTGCTGGTGAAACCGTTGGAAGTGTTTACCTCTAAGATTACCTATTTTTAGCCATCCTAAGTCGTTTAAATTAGACCACCAAGTGTACAAAGTGGACCGCCAAAAAGAAGTTACAAGTAGGGATTATCATGACCGCACTTATAGGGGTGAAATTAACCATAAAGAACTCACCCATTTATTTTGTTGGCCATTTATAGGGGCTACATGTCACTCTATAACGGTCGGCTTGCCCATCTTGTAACGGCTATAGCTGGGAATCTAAGGGTAAACCTTATCTTGATTCGAGATAGGCGTGAATTATGTAAAGCAAAATGAAGGGACGGTACGACCAGTACAATCGCAGGGAACAGTACGTATACATGGTACGAATCACAGGTACGGTTCATATACTGGTACGCATACATGGTACGAATCACAGGTACGTTTTATATACTGGTACGTATACATGGTACGAATCACAGGTACGATTCATATACTGGTATGTATATACATGGTACGATTCACACTAATAATGCATAAAATTGGTACGAAATGGGTCAACTCACATTTGTTTGGTACAATGCTTGTCTTCATTGGTAACGAATGCCAAAACAAAAGAACAAATCAGTACTCAGTTAAAAAAACCAAATCAAGTTAAAAAACCAAATCAATTGCAACATATGATTAGAGATGTGGGATCAAATTATGTTGGCCAAGAAGCAGTTCGCGAACAGAAACAATCAAGATGCAGATGCCGATGCCTGCTTTTTTGTCACATCGCAGTTGTTGTCACCTCTCAGTTGATCGCACCATCAGTGCAAACTGCCGAGCCTTATGATACATCGTCCCGTCGCGCTTCGATTTTTGATCAGTGGCCACTGCTCATCGTTTAAAATCATTTAACCTACGGTAACCTACACATATATTATATTATCATATATTATATAATATATCTAAAAAAATAATTATATTTATTTATATAATCATATTATATTATATCACATGATAAAATATTGTATATCATAAATCAGACATCATATCAGTAATTGTCAATGCTGCAACGCTGACGCTTTCAAAGCTTGCACACTATTGCCAAATTCTGGCAGTGCGATTCAACTAATTTGATTCACGGATTCACGCCCACTTGGTCATTGGGATTTTGATGTTCCACCAATCCTCAAAAATGAGCATCTGAAATTCTGAAATCTGAAATCTGAAAGTTGGAACCACACAAACAATGCGCCTGACTGACTATACAACACTCAAGATCAAACTTGAATGATGAAGATCAAAATCAAATCAAATTCAAATTTTCCATGAACTGAATCGAATCAATTGGAAAAACCCAGCAATCTCATGACTGACATGATGATCTGATCTGATCAGTTTCTGTCAATTTCAAAGTTCGACGAGGAACGCTTGCAACATCCGCTCAACGGACATAAGATCCATTTCCTCCGCTTCTGACGGATATTCAATGGAGCACATCAGGGACAACTGGCAGGCTGCAATGATTGTCGTGGGGAACCTGAAAAAAAGCTGGAGCGGTGATAAGACTGGGCCCAAATACCAAGCACAAATATTGATCATCGAATCATCGTCTTACTTTGTGAAAACAGGTTGCTTTACAAACATTGGTCGGCCAACTAAGTCATACACGCGTTGCCGGCCAAATCTTGGGTGTGGGAGTTTGTCATGATATCGGTCGCATCATATTGCAGCCCCTGCAAAGCCAAGCATTCAAATCCCATGAGCAGTCTCTTACGACGTAGATCCCAAATTGTTCCTGATGGAAGTATAGTTGGGACTTCCTTGGACAAGGAATTGCCAAGATTGGAATGTTTCAAATTAAATGGCAAAGCAAATGTAGTCTTCGGCAAGCCTGCTTTAGCTCACCAACTCGTTCTCTCAACGCTAACAAGTAACTACAAACAACTAACTACCTGCCACACACAGCAACGCAGCTCTAGTTAGTCACTCATGGAATGAACGGATGATGGATGATGGATAGATGATGATGATGGATGATGCATGATTGAACGATAATGCTTCTTTCACAGCAGGGCCATGCAAGTCATGTCATTGAGTCCGTCCCAGTGATAAATATCAGTATCAGTATTACCAGTATTACTATACCCGGAGTAAGTCAGGGTCCACTGGAGCTCTACAACAATACCGAAATTTTCCAACCAGATCTAGCCAAGCATCTTCTTCTGTGCTCACCGGTGTTCTGTTTGCAGAATGATACAAGTCTGCGAACCGCAACAAGGGCGCCCCGGAATTAAGACGCTCATTGTTCAGTTGGTACACAAAGCCAACGATCTGCCAACACGAGTCCAAGATGTGCAGTTTGCTATGACTGTGGCTGAACTTAAGACTCTGACTCTGACTGACTCTGACTTTGACTTTGGACTAGACACGTCACGGACTTGACTAGACTACACTTTAAACACTTTCCTGATACATTGAACAGGAATGCTTTAAAACATAAACTCAAAACTTCAAAACTACTACGCGACGCAGACTCAGCCTTGCCTCCTTTTCACGCTGTGGCAATGTGTTGAACCAACGATTCTCTTTCAGTTCATCAGGCATCTTCACGGGCCATGCTAAGTTTCCTAGACAAAAGAAACGGCGTCAAATTTTCAAAAATATTTTTCTTTCGTGAAGCATACACCTGAACGTCGTCTACACAATGAATTCCTGGGGACCGAACGAGAAGCTGCAATGGTCATGTGCAAGTCCTTCCATTTCTCACCTTTGGTGATGGAATCTAGGTCATCCTGGGCCTGGCCATCTTGTTGCTCAGAACGTCGACGAGTCCGATCAGCTTTTTTCTTCTCTCGTGAGAGCAGCTCTTCGATAATTTCGTCGCTGTCATCAGCATAAAGAAACGCATCCTGAACCGTTCAATGATGAGTGAGTAATGATTGTGGAAATGAAACTTGACATCATGAAGTTATGAACTCCAGATCACTATCAATCAAAAAAAACAAGTTCTGGATTCTGGTGTATCAAGCCTGAGCCTGAGTCCATGAATCTGCCAACAAGACTCCACAGGAGGAGGATCCAACTGGAGCTTGGGCAAATAGACTTGAACTGCTGATGTGAGAATTTCATGCGGTGAATTGCCTAACTCTGCCATCGCTCTCTCTTGGTGAACACCCAAGATGAACAACCGCACACGACGCTGAGGAAGCCCAAAGTTTGAGGAGTTGAGCAGAATCATGCCTTGAAAACGCAAGCGGAAACATATGAGACTTTGTTCAATGACTGCCAGCACATTTCAAACCTTATTGACCGAATAGATTCCATACCGTAAACAATCAACAATAGTTATTGAATAGATTGCATGTTATTTTTCAAACAATGTACCAAAAGGGATGTACAGAGTCACCCTACAGTCGATCATGTTGCAAGAAAAGCTGCGTGTAGCATAGCCTGTTTCTGCCAGAACTTTGGCTATTGTTGCCCCATTGGAGTCATCATTGCTGCAATCACCTGGGTCCACGTTCTCCAATGTGATGAGGAGGGGTTTGCTCTGCTTAAGAAATTCCACTGTCCCTGCAAACGTACGGAAAGACGTCGATTCCTGCAAACATCACATGTCGCATGTCGGATGTGGTGTAACTTGATAGACGACTTGATGAAACTTGATGTGATATTATACGAATTACATATTCAGTATTCAGATTCATATTTTCAAACTTCAAGGCAAGCAAATGTTCAAGGATGACAGGTAGCCAAGTCAGTTTCAATAAACAACTGAGGAAAACGGAAACCCTTCACCCAAAACAGAGATGGTCGGTGGTCGCCCTAGTTCGTCCTGATTCTTCTCTGACATTACCCTCTTGACATTGATATCAGTATTGTGCAATTTCGACAACGTCTTGCAGCTGAATCCGCTTCCCGCCCACAGCAAGTTGGTAGGCAAGTCCTCACAACAGTAATCAAAATGATAGCAATGGCAATACCACAGAATCATATCGAATTATCAACTTGCAATGAAAAAAACATTTGTAATCATTTGTACAACAATGCACACATGAAGCACATGTCACATGAATCATATCATAAAAATAATATATCATAATATATCATATATCATATATCATATATCATATATCATTAAAATATATAGGCAGGTTGCAAATCACAGAAGTGGAACTCTTTGTGGTTCCTGTGAAGCAAAAGGTTGTCTCTAAACTTCTCAAACAATCCGTTTTAGAAACAAATAGTAGATTAATGTTGACGGTTGATGTGATACGATACTGCAATTGCAACATTCTTAAAATCCCGAGCGATAAATTGACACCAAGAAACACAAGCCTTCTTGTGTCTTACACACAAGCGCTTTGCATCATCTGAAAGGGTTGTCACATCATCAAACACGCAGCATGTAGGCGTTGTATTGACAACCCAGTTCATCAAAAGATTCTGTTTCCATCGTTCGGATTCACAAACCATACGCTCGTGTACCTCAAAACAACAAATTATATTCAACAATCTGACAATAAGTGGGCAAAGAAACTCAACCAAAGTCACAAGTGTTGAATCACAAGTGCTGAAGCTGATACTGATATGAATCAAACCAAGTAGCCGAAAAAATATTCCGAGATTCGTGGGGCAAATGGTTTGACATTGAATCTGCCACTTTGGCAAGCACAATCTCAAAACCACCTGACCCAGAGCAAGTAGATGCTACGGTCCATGTCAAGGGAAGCTTAGCAATCCTGGCTTTTGTTCCTGGTACTGTAAGGGCACGCTGCATCATTGCCTGGCACAACCGAAACAACACCTGAAATTTTGAAAATGATCTTTTTGCAAACAGAAATCCAACAACGACGCCGCTGCAGAAATTTACAGATGCTTTCCAATCGAACTGCAACATGTTGAATGCAATGTCTCAGAAATAGAAATGTGGCCAGCCAACGATCTACACTGCCTCTGTACAACTGCCTGCAATGTCCTCGGTGTCAAGGTCTCCAATTCGAACATGACACTCCATGCTCGCTTCCATCTCCTGAAATTTCTGAAGAAACAATGAACAGAGCCAAAACAATACCATCACACACCACCTGAAAAAACGTTGAAAAAAAACATCTCCTTCTCTGAACATTGCTCTGCTAGTTCATCAGAATCCAAATGAGAATCAGTTGCCATGTCTACCGGGTCTGCAAAGGCGGTGTCCTGACTTTCTTGGGTTTGTCTGATGCAGTGCAGTCTCAAACCAAGTGTACACCAAACAACATGCAATAAGCATTAATTTCAGCCTCAAATTTTTTTTGTCTCCCACATGAAATGCCCATAAGTCCCATCATATTAGATTCAACATCGTTCACAAGTAGCACTGTCAGTTTGCAGACCTTCAACAACTCAGTCAGCATCATACGCGTCAACTGGTAAAGTTTGGGTACACGAGCTTCTTTGTCCTGACCAAGGACTGTATCCAAACCTCATGACTCATAAATGATGTTCATGAAATCTTAGTTCATGATGCAATTCCAAAACATATCAAGTCATCAAGTCTTGAGTGGAAAAACATCATCAGCCTGTGTTTTCAACTATGACAATATATAATTACCTGTTGTTTGTATCAACTCTAGTATTCAGAAAAACAAATAAATCTCAGAAACTTGAAACAATACCTTTTGAACAAACCCATCGGACTGTCAAACTCATTCCAAGAGTGTTGTTAAAAATGTCCTGTTAAAAACGATCTTGGAATGAATGAAATCAAAAAACAAAAACAACTCGAACACAGCTACTGTCACAAATTACAGTCGACAAATCAATTGTTCAAGCCTCCAAAAACAGCAGCTGTTCTACCAATGAAGCAATCTGTTGACGCACACGTTGTTGGAAGAGTTTTCCCTGCAATGCATCTAAGACTTCAGATGTGAGGCTCAGAAAGCACTTTAACCAAAACGATTAAATTGTCCAACCTTGCAAGCAAAGACAAACGCCAAATCCTTGCACTTCTTCGAAATATCGGTCTCCTCCTGAATCTTGAACAAAACATCAGCATGTCACAATGTCACATATACAAATTTGATTGAAGCCAAGAAGACTTGCAACAAGTTCCTGCCTCGGAACCTTGTATGTTCTGGAAAGATTTTTCGATGGTGCAAAGAAGATTTCCGACAACATCAGCATCATCTGCGTTGGCGGCCTTTCACACAAAACAATGCTACAAAAAAAATGCGTGTATAAGTTTTGCCACAATCACACTTATTGTCTATTGCAATCTATCAGGTGTTGTTGAACTGTTGGATTGTTGGATATTGATAGAGCGAGTGTGAGCCGAAGCAAAAAAAACACATCAAAATTCGCTTGCCTTGAGCACATTTTGCAATTGCAACTCAAAGTCTTCCACCGTGATGGGAACCTGAGCATCAATCCTGACCATAACATTGCCTTTGTCGCCGGATGCTTCTTTCATCAACTTCTCTGTGAAGTCCGCAATATCGAGCAACTGTTGGTAATTGTTTTCTACAAGCCAACAGTTGAAATCATACAAATCTTCATAAGGATCTTTGAGATCTGAATCTCCAAACTTCCAGCCTGTCCTTGGCAACATCTTTTTCATGACATGGTCACAATATGCATGGAAACCAGCATGCTTCTCTGCAGTCGCAATGGCATCATCAATCAGTGCATTAAATACCTTCATCCGCGAAGTGAAATCCAAACCTGCATCTGCCTCAGCCAAAGCAGCTGATGCCGGTGGATCTTGATTGGTATCCTCTGCCACCTTCACCGATGGCTCTGTATCATTAATCAAAGGTGGTGATGGTACCATGTTTGTAGGCAACGGAGCTGTTGGCTCATGATCAACGACTGGTAGGTCTTGGGCAACGATGTTTTCAGACTTTTTCTCTGCTTCTAAACCCATAGCTGATTCCTCTGGAGTAAACGAATTTGATTGCTCCTCATGAGTGGCTGACACTTCAGATTTGCCCGGAAGAGCGGCTGCTATCTCTGGTTCAGGAATCAAAGCCGGCACTGTTTCAGCAGAAAAAACATCGCCTTGTTTCTCTTGAAGATTCTCTTCCATCGCTGGTACTGCTGGAATGCTAGAAACTGATTGCTCATGATTGGCTGACACTTCAGAATTGTCTGGAGGAATTGCTACCATAGCTGGTTCAGCCTCTTCCATCACTTCCGTCTCTGGTCCAGAAGCAGAGGCTGGCGCTGTCTCAGCAACAACCATATCTTCTGGATCAGGAAGCTTTGCCAAGTTCGCTTCCGGAACTTTTTCACTAATCAAAGGCTGCATTACATTGGCAGACTCATCTGCTGGTGTTGATTCAACACTCAACGCTGCCACTTCTGCCGACCTGGAACTGCGTGCCTTCTGGGCAAACTTGTGGATTGAAGTTTGAGAAGCATCATGATCATTTGGAGTGAGATCACGCAAAGCGATTTCGTCAGAACCATTCTTGCTACTTCTGGCTTTCTTTGTTGCATTGCCCTGGCCCCCATCCTTGGGAGGGTTCCTCTTGTTTGACTTAGGCTTGGGTGAAGGCTTCGCTGCGGATTTCTTCGCGGCAAGAACAGATCCTTTAGTTTTTGCCATTGCAAGCAGGCCAATTGTATTCTGAAATGTGTGAAAAAACAGGCACAAAAAAGACACATTTTGACATAACATTATATTGCATTACATTGACAAACACATAATCTATACCAATATCTTTACCTTTATCAATAGTAAAGGTCATAAGTTATAAGCTAAAAGCATCGCATATGCAAAATATGTTGAGTTGTGTCCATCACCTGTTGCACTGGAGCCAATGTTTGGATAACACAGTACATGTGCACAATGCAAAATATAATGATATATGTATGTGATTCTTTGATTCATTTCATGTCGCATTTTGTGAAAATTCGTCCAGACATGTGAAAATTTGTCCACACATGTCCTCATCATCACCTACTGTATTGGTATCGAATCGAAGGTCATTTTGGCAACTGCTTCGCTGCCAAGTCTTGTAAACCCCGGTGCTTTTTGCACAAGACAAGTCCGTCGCGATTTCAACTGTGATGGCAAACAGTACTTACAAAGTCAAGCATTAAAGTAAAGTCAAAGTCATTCAAGTATATTAGATCAGAACAGTTGAACAGTAAACTGTAAACATACTAATTTCCTGGCGACTGGACTATAACGTGACTTTGTCAACTAAGCGCTCTGGTGAACATCAAGTCAAACGGTCGAGCGATTGTGATCTGGATTGGAAATGACCACAGCACAGGTATCCATCAGGGAAATTCAAACAACACAAAACATTAGATATTAGACAATATGAAAGTTTATACACCAACAAGTAAAACCTGGCAAAGAAACATTATAAATTATGAAACAATGCAGTAGTCCCTACAGGAGTCCTCAGACTCTCTAGAATCCGTTGTGCCACAACCAGACTTGCACTGAACCCACCAGGGCCATTCAAATTTTATTTTGACCTTATCACCTACACTCAACTGCTTAAAGCAACGCGGTGATCTGGGCATGCTGGTCGGCATTTGGCGTCAAGTTCTTGTCGCGGCAGTTAGCCACCAACGTTGTCAGAAGACCCTTGATTCGTCCTGTTGCTTTTGAACCTCGTGGATTGAACTGTCTGGTCAAGTCATTGTTCCTCAATCGATATGGACAAGCTCGGAAAAATATTTCAAAAATACACATCAAGAACTTGCGGTATTAGTTTCCGTATCAGTATCACATACAATTCCTTTACGTGTCCAGTAGCACACTCACAAGTGCTGACAAAGAGACCTTGTGATTTGAGCTTCTTGACTGCAGGGAAGGCTAAAAGAACAGCACCTGAATGTTCTGCCAACGTAGTCATTGCACGTGTGTGCTCTTGGCACAGTTCCTTTCAAAACAATGATCAATCAATAATCAATGCGCGCTGAGCTGAAATGATTTTGTTTATGCAATTCAACGATCAAAGTCTCGCTGCCTTCAGATTGAAAAGTTGATTCAACAAGACTAGCAACGTACAATTGCAAACAAGTTTCTGGCCAACATGCACAAATAGAAGATGCTTCACAACCAAATTCCGTACGATCCTTCTCGACAGAAGCTGAAATGGAAGCTGCCATGTCACATAAATCTAACAATTCCTTCTCATGTTTCTTGACTGCCGTGATGAAATCGGTACTGTCTTCTGGATTCAGGCTTGGCAAACTCTTCTGAATGCCTATGATCTTGTCAATCGTTTGCTGTCCATCTTTCTGGTAGAACAATCGTCGCTGATCTAGCAAGGACATTGCATTTTTGAACATCACGTCATAGAACTTCACAAAGTCATCAGAAGCTGGAAAGGATGATTCAAAGGAAGAACTTTGGCAGAGCATTTTGCGCAAACTTGCTATTGATGTCTGTGTCTCAGTCTCAAGCGGCTGACCGGATACTTTGGCCCTCTCTTTCAAAGCATCTTGAAGACATATATGAGACTGGATGAAGCGTCTCAATGACATTCTGCAATCGGGCTTGGCATTTGCATCTCCTCGTGATGTGCCTCGGGTGGGAACTTGACGTCTGGGCAGCATGCTGTGAATTTGATGACGATCTCTAGTAGCAGGCCAAAGGTATTTTCTCTATCATAACTAATCATAGCTGTTATGAAAGAAGTTCCAGTCAAAACATGGTAGTCCGACAAATGGACCACAATCTACCAACTTACAAGTAACATATCATAAACTGGGAATCAACCAAAGGGCTGGAAACCACCAAGAACTTGCGCAACTGGGCCAGCTTCAAATCCATTGATGAAGATGACCGTGTGCTTAGCAGCATGAGCTGCTCACAAGACTGCCGGATCTCAGATAACTCGTCGGTGGAAATAGAGTCTGGTTGAAGAACCTGGCAGTGAAGAACCATAAGTGAACAAACAAATTGGAAATCAAAGGTAGTCCCAAAATTCAAGAAAAGATTTATCTTTCAGTAAGGGTGGGTGGCCACCCTCCACCTTTGAACACTCTGTTGAGCCGATTGCAAAAATTTGTTTGTTTGTTTGTTTGTTTGGTAGGTTGGTTGGTTGGTTGTTTGTTTGTTTGTTTGTTTGTTTGATTGTTTGTCTGTTTGTTACTTGTTTGTTTGTTTGTTTGCTTGCTTGCTTGCTTGTTTGTTTGTTTGTTTGTTTGTTTGTGTTTGTTTGTTTGTGTGTGTTTGTTTGTTTGTGTGTGTGTGTGTTTGTTTGTTTGTTTGTTTGTTTGTTTGTTTGTT
>OMLO01005489.1_pt1 | contig 10662 bp, 3 predicted proteins | sample 1674811 | NCBI WGS metagenome assembly OMLO01 (sample SAMN06265003, study PRJEB25207) | coral metagenome | isolation source: Coral host | place: Mexico:La Bocana,Puerto Morelos, Mexico | collected 2008-11-13
AAAGAAAATGAAAAATTGACATCAATTTTCAATTTTTAATTTGAATTGAAAATTGAATGGACGAATGACCCACGGACACTTAGCTCCCGCAAGCGACCACCTTAGCTAGGCATCAGATTTTGGGTGGCCGCTCACGGGACGTTCCACTGTACTTAATTTTTGGGGAACCTTTTAGAGTGCCTTTAAAACTACGACAATTCTACTTCTGGTTAGAAATTCCTTGGAGCGTTTGTTTTTCAATTGTTCTTTTTTTCCTCAGCCTTGGCCGGCCTAGCTTTGACATACGCATTGCAAACACTGGACGTCATTCAATACGGTGTGCGATCAGCATCAGAAGTGGAAAACTTCATGACGTCCGTCGAACGTGTAATGACGTATTCTAAAATCAATTCTGAGCCCGGCTACAGTACTGAGGATCGTGCCCCAGAGTCCTGGCCCAGTGAAGGAAGCTTAGACCTAAAAGATCTCTCTTTGACTTACTTCAAGGGAGGGCCTCGCGTCTTAAGTGAAATCAGCGTTCCTGTTTCTAGTAAGGAGAAGGTGGGAGTTGTGGGTCGCACCGGTGCTGGAAAGTCATCTCTGGTGTCAGCGTTGTTTCGTATGCCAGATCCATTGGGAAAGGTACGTTGATGGTCAAGACGAGTAATATTTAATAGTTCTAAAACTGCCCCCGGAGAGATACGTCCCTGTACTACCGTTGTTAATTCCACATTTCTAAATAGAGGAGAGGACTGCAGAATGACAAAAACAATGATCTTACTACCGGCGCTAACACCAATCAATTGATCATTTCTGTGTCTCAAAAAAAAGGCAACTTCACTAAATGACAGGATTTTTAAAACCCAAAGTCCCATACATATAACTCTGTTGCATACAGCCCTCTGTCTGCCTACCCCAAAAAAACTTCTTCAAATTTCTAAAATTAAGAAAACTGCTATCGAGCGCCTTAGTTTTGCTTTATTTCTCGTATATCACAGTTGCAAATGCGACATGGAAATCTGATAGACCCCCAGGTTTGTCAACGGAAGAAAAGGACACTTCATTGACAAGCCTTCCCTTTTAGGTATTTATCGATGGTGTGGATATTGGATCCATCAATCTCCAAGAAGCCCGCAGGTGCATGGCTGTTATAACTCAGGATCCGGTGCTATTTGGAGGCACGTTAAGAAGGAACATAGATCCATTCTCAGAGTGTTCGGATCACGACCTTTGGACGGCTTTGGAGGAAGTGCAGCTGAAGAAACTTGTCGAGGATCTCCCAGGACAGCTCGAATTCAAGCTAAAAGAGTGTGGAACAAACTTAAGCGTTGGTGAGAGGCAGTTGGTGTGTTTGGCTCGTGCTCTGGTCCAGAAGAGCAAGATCATCATCATGGATGAAGCCACTGCTAATGTGGATTTCAAGACTGATCGTCTGATCCAGGAAGTCATTCGTAACAAGTTTAAGGATTCGACAGTCATTACTATTGCGCATCGACTCAACACCATCATGGACTATGACAAGGTGCTGGTTCTCGACGGCGGACGAGTGATGGAGTTTGACAAACCTGATGTGTTGATAAGAAAAGGGGGACTGTTTGATGAAATGGTCAGAAGCCAGGCATAATGAAGGAAAAATTAACCCTTAGAAGAATCCATGTAGTGTCTCTCAACGTGTTAACACCAAACTGTTCCTCAATTGCTCTTGGTGCGGCTTGTGCAGGAGCGGAATGAGTTGCCAGGAATCGGATACCCATAGGACTCTCGCATAGAACTCTGGAAAAGAAGGAGAAAACACTGCAAGTGCCTATATGTAAATGCATAGCGAAAAGTTGTTTCGACGTCCAAAAAAGGATTTTGGAGCGAGATTAACACTTTTTTTTACCGTTGTTACATCGAAAATGGACTTAAGCACTGTTTATATGCGAAGAACTTGGTAAGTTTTTGTTTGAATAACCGTGAAATATGTGATTAAATCCTTGCTCACGTAACGTTTGTTATGAAATTGAATTGAAGGGACTATTAAAAATTTCTAAAACACATCTCATCTCGAGAGGCTCCCTGGAGCAAATGGTAGAAAAGAACCTCTGAGAAAGACAGAAAAGAAGCGCTAAAGAACACGAGAACGCAAAAGAAACTTCCCTTTGTCACGCACTGTTTCAACGACATTATAATTACCAAAATTTAAAAAAAAACTTTAAAAATCATAGACAAATGGCATTTTAAAGCACAAAGGCAAAAAGAGATGTTCAAGAAGCCACCCTTGATCTGCTATAGAAAAGGAAGATCGCTTAAAGGCGTGCTTGTAAAAGCAAAACAAAGGCTTTGAACAACACAATAGCCACCCAACATGGCGAGGTCTCTCTTCTAATTTTAATCAACCCCACACAGAGCAATGATCACCACCGGCTTATTTCCAATATTTTTTGTATTACTGAGCTTCAAAATAATCTAAAAATAGCCTTTATACGTACACGATTTGTGATATTGTTCAGACCATTACGCGATGACAGTTTCACAATAAACCTCATGCAAGGTAGGAAGTTAAGTTTTATCACATATTTCACGGTTATTCAAAAAGAAAAATACATTTTCCGCATATTAACATTGTACAAATCCATTTACGATAAGACAACGGCGAAAAAGTGTTGATCTCACTCCAACTTCCAACAAACAACTTCTCGCCATATATTTCCTTCTAGCGACTTGCCATGTTTGCCGGGCATAAATCCAGTTCGGCAGGCAACTCATTAGTCGGGCTTACCGTCGTATTTCTCCGTAATAAAGGCCAACCTTCTTACCACGATGTCTAACAATAGACGGCGTGTCAAGTTAGATATTCTTTGAATTCCTAGCGAAAGTAGTCAATGTCTTACCGTAGAAATGATCTATATGCAGTGTACAGATTTTCGCACAAACGTTTTAAAATATAAAAGCTAATTATTTAAATAAGTTAATTATATAAGTTCATTTTCTGAAGGTGTAAAGGTTTAACGGTACTCGATTGTCGAAAACTGAGGAGATATTGAAAATCACAAAATTGATGAGCTGTATGAATTTTCGAATTGTACGTAATCCAAGACGTGATTGAATGTTTTGGGCGATCAACAGACAAGAGAATTCAGGAGAATTTGAACGACGCGTCTCGCTACTATCTACACAGTATTGTAAATATACATAGATAAGGACAAAGCGAAATGACTTGAACAAAATACTTGATGAATAGCAAAAAACACATTACACAAGACTAGGAGTTCAGCAGTGGCTAATATCGCCTTGGAAAGGGGAAAAACAGAAAAATCTGAGGCGTAGAGACCCGGCTCGGACGCGGATGATTTTTTTTTTTAATTTGCAGTGATCATAATCAGTATCTGTGCGAATAGTAAGCCCGGTAACGAAATAAAGTGAAAAAGGTGTGAAAATGTTTTTTTTCTTAAGGAAAGAGAAAACCTTTCTAGTTTTGATTGCTTTTCAATTGACTTGAGTTGAATCGTGAATAGTTAGACTGAAAACGTTCATTATGGAGAGCGCTTTAAAAACGAGAAAAATATATTTTAAGGACTTTTATTTCAGTAAAGAGAAACAAACAAAGATTTGGCTCTTGTGACAGTTCCCTTTTCTTTTATGCTACGATGAGTTTATAAGACGACACTTCTGCGACACCTTTCACGTGCTCAAAAAACGAAAACAAACTTGCGGTCACACGATCAAATCAGCAGAAAAGGCAAGTAAATACAAGAGTGAAGGGAATTTTTCACATGTAAAAAAGCCCCGATCACCTTTGTCATCTCGGCTTGATAGGATCGAGCCACATATTGAGAAAATTTCAGGGATTTGTCATGACGCGTTAGTAGGTAATATATGTCAACATGTTCCCAACAATTAACGAAAGCCAACAAATTCTTGGGATGAACATCTTGAAAATCTCGTTTCAATGCAGCACTTATACTGGATAAGAAACACCTTTTCGTTCACAAGTAGATAAAACGACCTGGAGCAAACAAACACGCTCTAATGACTTTCTATGTGAGAAAGAAAAGAAATTAAAATGCTAGTACTTTTCGGTATTTGCTACGCTATTTGCTTACGTTTCGCACATGTATGCTCTCCAATCAATATTTTGTCGCTATTATTCTGAACCGTTTATTCCGAATTTTACTCCATGCTTTCTACGAGCTGTACAGTTCTCGCTCGGCTTGCTATATATGGCTTTGTTCGTTCAAAAATGAATCACGCTAGTTTCTTATGACGCTGCGCTCTGAACTTAAAGCGTAAACAACATGCGTTTGGGACATTTGGTCACGTCAAGTAAGTTGCTGCGTTCAAAATGCTTGTTCAGGTTTAAATCTTTCAAATCGAAACAATGCAAAAATGAACTAAGCTCAAAACAACGAAATCCATATTTATAAACAAGAGGTTATTTCGATGGTACAGTTTATTAAATATGCACTTTCAAATTCTCTTTGAACACATGCAGTCCTGACCCAAGGTCACCTAACGTGCACTACATACTGGCTCTTGCTAACCGAGTTCGAGGTCCGTACTGTAAGTTACGGACCGACTAAAAAAAACTTTTGAATTTAGCCGGCCGCAGAGTAGAGTACGGCCCACTAAATTGACCAATCACAGCGCGCGTACTAACCGGGAGATACAATAAAAAAACAAAATGAATATGTTGCGCTGTGCTGGGAAGCGAAATACGAGAAACAAAAACCCGTATAGCGTATAACGGCGTCTTAAAGGCAGCGAAGATACATTTCAATACAAAAACTCTCAAATTGGCTGACGTCTAGAGTTGTTTACCTTGCGTGATCAACTTGTTGTTGCGAATTGTAGAGAGCGGGTCTCCTTTGCATGCAATTGAGGAACAAATTCTGGCTTTGCTGCTCGTTTGTCAAACTCGCAACTTGTAACGCATAAAATCTGCTCGCATTTCGCGACAAGTTGATGGTTTCTTTATCTAGTGAGGCAGTTTCAAAGCTTTCCGTATAAAGGCTTCCATTTTGTGACAAAACCAACCTTGAATTCGGATAGAAAAATAACAGGAGCTATCTTTGCCTACAATGTAATTACCTGTAGCTAATAACCTCGCGTTTACAATTTGCGAGTACCATGAAGAACTATGCTCAATGAGCATTCACTCGGGCTTCACACCGAGCGTTTTGGTCTTGCATAGGAAAACTTAGCAGTCAGAGCATAGTAGACTACTTTACCAGTTGGTTTAGCATTAGTGAGCAACACTTTAGTGAAGAATGTTTCAACTCTTTTCTGGTGTGTTTAGCGACTACAACAGGACTAAGATCGAGAATCCGACACCTCTCATTGCAACACAGTGCATCGACTTGTTTATCAGTTAGGTCATTGCCTTGTATTCTTGCTAATATCTAAAACAGTTCAGACCATCTTAAATGAGAAATGGAGTTCACGGAGAGATATAACATCAACGGCAAAATGGTTTGTATTGACTCTAAGAAAGCCTTCGACACTGTGAGTAGAAAATTCTTGTTTAAGGCCCTCCAGGCTTATGGATTTGGACGTCCTTCATGCAGTGGATCAGCACATTTTACAAAAATATATCTAGTGTTGTACTAAACAATGGCTTTTCTACTGCACCTTTTCCAGTAGAACGAGGCAGGGAGACCCACTGTCTGCCTTTCTGTTCATTATTGTGCTTGAAATTTTGTGTATAAACATACGCGGTAGGAGTTACAGTAGATAATGTGGAGATAAAACTGGAATTGTTTGCAGACGACTTGACTGGTTTTTTTAAAGAATGACTCCTCTTTAGCAAAATTTATTGAGTTAGTTGAAGTTTTTGGAGACTGTTCTGGCCTTAGAATCTGAATCCTGAAAAGACGGAGGTACTGTTACTAGGTAACCGGGCGTATGTTTCTGAACAAAATTATACGGAAATAAATAATTTAAAAATCAAACACTCAGTCAAAATCTTGGGAGTACATTTTACCTACGATATCCGAGCCAAACGTAAGCTGAATTTTGATGAAGTTATTACCTCTATTAAGCAAAAACTACGAATCTGGAGATGGAGAGACCTTACCATAATCGGTCGAATTCAAATTGTAAAAACATTTATTATTCCGATTTTCCTATATAGAGCAAGCATGATTGTTTCAGATCAGGAATTCGTAAAGGAAGTAAATAAAATAATTTTTGAGTTCATTTGGAAGGGCAAAGATAAGGTTAAACGCTCCGTTTTAGTAAGTGATATAGAAGACGGAGGACTTAAAGCTCCACACTTAGCTTGAGGTCCATAATTGAGACTCAGAGAATTCTTTGTTGTAAAAAATTGGCTAGTGACGAGCCGAGTAGCTGGAAGTCAATCTTATTGCACTACTTAAAACCGGTCGGCGGTAAACTTATTCTATGTTGCAATTTTGACATTAAAAAATTACCCATAAAGCTTCCATCTTTTTATGAGGAATGTCTCAAGAGTTTCGCAGGATGCTCTGCTACAGCGATACAAAGTGTGCAAGAACTTAAAGATACAAATTTGACCCTGCAAACAAACCTATGGAATAACAAACTTATATGCATTGACGGGAAAACAGTGTTTTTTTAAAACATTGGCGGAAAAGGGAATTTTTAGGATAGGAGATCTAATATCTGACAATAATGAATTAATAACCAGATGTAATTTGAGGGATCTTGACCTTACTCCATTGGCCGTATTCAGACTGGTGTCTATTGTAAATGCCCTTCCGTATGAGTGGAGATGTAAGTTAAAAGAATCAAATTACAGTGTGATAAAGAATTTTGATATACAAGAGCAAATTGTTTTGAGTTGAAATGGGCAAGAGTTGTTAATGAATAAAGTTGTCTCAAAAACTATTTACAAAGAACTTCGAAACAGAATTATTACAACCCCCACTGCTCAAAAGAAATACGATAGCTGTTTTTTAAATGATGACTTAAATTGGAAAGAGATTTATAGCTTATCTCACCGTGTTACTTCAGATACAAAGCTGCGTGAATTTCAATTTAAATTACTAAATAAGTACTTTGTGACAAATGATTTTCTCTATAAAATTGGTGTTGTTCATTCGCCAACGTGTTCCTTTTGGGGAGACGAAAACGAATCCCTCGAGCATATATTAATATCTTGCAACTATGCTAAGGAATTTTGGGCGGAAGTCATTAAATGGCTGGGTAACTTAAAAATTGTAATCAGCAACCTTAGCAACAGAGAAATTATTCTAGGAAAGCCAAAATGCGATGACGAGTTATTTGTAAACCACGTATTATTAACTGCTAACCAATATTTGTATTCATGCAGATGTAATAACACTTTTCCTCTGTTTAGGGTTTTTATAAACAAGCTTAGAAATATTCACAACCTTGAACGAGAGATAGCTAAGTCTAATAATAATTTCGCTGATTATATGAAAAAATGGAATAAATTCTTGGAAGCGTACAATTAAAACTGTAAGTCGCACCTGTATAAAGAGGTGTGATATCGATTTCTAGCTGTATTGTTAAACACATCGGGGTCAGTTTTTTGTTTGTTGCGATGTAATGTGTGTGTGTGTATGCCTGTGTGTGTTTACCAATAATAAGTATTTTAGATGAGGCTATATTGTGTTGTAGGCGACGAAATGTTTTCTTTTTAAGTAATATGTTTGTAATTATGCTTTTTTTTTCAAACGATGAGGTATTGTAACGTAGTATTGGAATGATGTATTAGTAATGTAAAAATAGTAAATCAAAAGAAAAATAAAATAAAAAATTACAAAAAAAAAAGAGTTGACCAACTTAACACCGCAAAAACAGAAAACTGAAAAGAAAGAGACAGAGAAATACAGCTAAATAAGTCGTTAACTTCTCTTGGGAATTTGCACTAAAATTCTCATCGTGACAATTTCGTAATTCAATTTAATTCTTCATTTACACTTAATAGAGCATTTACATACACAGTTTAAAAGGGTAACTAATGAAAGAGTAAAATATTAAGACAATGAAGTGGTAAAGAAATCAAATTTATAAGTGCGCGGTGACCAAAGTAGCAAGAGCTTTCTGGTTGGACACTGCCACGGTCAAGTAATTGGCAGCATGGAAAAAGTAATTCAGCTAAGCTAGACCTACATACGCTACATTACAACATACAAACACAAAAACTAAGATATTGTTGAGCAAACATTTAATTCTGAGGGGAGCAGATTCCAAAATCTCGCAAGGATTTTCCATTCCCGTTTCTTTTTTATGTGGAATTCCCGTTTCGGTATGGAAGACAAAAAGTCGCTATATAGGTGAGTCACGGATTCATGTTTACGTTTATCCCGCGTTCATCATTACTTTTCGCTATTATCGCGCCATCACTAGCATAAAAATTCATTCTAATGAGGGATATAATCCGGGTTTTATCTTTCACACTTGTAACCCCGGAATACCGCAGCGCGACTGAAACGAAACTGGTAAAAGGTGCTCACGGCGCATTTTCCGCTAACAAAGACAATTCATAAGGCTACATTGAAAATTCATCCTTAAACGGTTATTGTGGATCCCGTTAGGGATAAAAAAAACATGGTGTCAAGCTGGCCTTTGAAGAAAAAGACAAAGATGTAAACATTTAAAATCGCACCTGTCTGTGGGTGAAAATTTCGTCATAAATGGACATTAATTGGCTTATCGATTTACCCTGAATGGAGTTTTAAACATCGCGGTAATGATATTGAAGTTGCTTATTAATCTCAGCACATTGACAGATTGAGGATCCCTAAATATCGGCTATTAATTGAAAGACACAGGTGTAAAGCGCTCTCTCAAAACTATACGAGCCATATTCACCACAAGGGCTTTCTGAGTAGCCCGGCTAATTCTTAAGCTTGTTGAAACCACTTATTAAAGTATTTGTCTAACAAATAAAATCTAAACTGAGTAAAACCTATATCGACACCCTTGGTGTAGAAAAAAAAACTATCTTACTTACTTAGGAAAACAAATTGTAGGGGCTTATGATTCATCTTGTACCTCGGCAAAGCTTCAGACGAAGTGATTGATGATCGATTCGCAGGTTGAAAGTATATGAACTCTATACGCGAAATTCTTTCATGAGTATAATGTCCCTTGTGGGACCTTATGACTGATTACTTCGTCATCGATTCCTAATTTTAGTTTAACGTCATCCGTCATGCTGCATAAAACAAGATTTTGTACAGACTCCCGCATTCTTCGATCTTTACTCAGTTAGTCTTGCAACGTATTACATGTATACGGAATGTAGAAAATAAAGAAAACAAAACTAGTTTTAACGCTGGCTGGCAGTTTCATCCAAGGCTAGCTGACCGTTGCAGTGGTTTTCAAATCAGAAAAGTGAAACTGCTTACACAGCTGAAAAAATACGTCAATGCAAATATGAACTGTACAGAAGTCGTCATTTTGGAAATTCTTTCACCCCTAGCCGTTCTGTATCTCTTAAATATTCATTAGCTTTCTATGTCTGGGGTACTTTTTTTAAACGCAACTGAAAAAATTCTTTCCTCTCTATATCCTTTAAGGTACTATACAATTGTAATTTTAAGGTAAAATACCCACTCGTTCATGTATTTCCGTCCGCTGAATTTTATTAAGTCGGGTTTAGCACGTCTCAGAAGTGATATCGTATAGATAGCTTGTTCCTATGCAAGGCCACACTCAGTTACTTTTAAATTAAGCGTCAGTATTTTCATTACCGCACCCTTCCGTATGAACAATTTGCCATTTTCCGGTTTCGGTTTAGAGGTGCTTTCCCTTTTCACTTTGAGGGCACGCGCGCACGCGAATTTTTGTATCAATATACATGATTTAAACACTCAAAAACAAACAAGAAAGTGGTTTTCTTGTTAATCTATGACTGTCTAAAGAGATTTATTAATAGCTGTGACATTTAGTGGATAATCAAACACGTACTTATCGTATACCGAATTCATTGGTAGTCCGTCATATTCAAATCACTTTCGTTTCAGATGTCTGAAACGCTGAAACGAAACATTTAAATACAGTCCTCAAGCTAAACCCGTCAACGCCTAGCAACCTTTTTTCGCGTATTACACTAATAAGTAAATAAAATTGAAGTTTCTTGCCTTAAAAACATGCAACTGAAAACTACACGTTGTGCGAATACGGTCAGTGTAAAAACAGATTGTTGACTTCGGACTGCGGACTGCGGACTGTACTTAAAAAGTCTGTAATCTGCAGTTTGAAGTCTTAATTCCACCCCTGAACTTCATTTTACCCTGATCTGCAGTCTGCATTTAACCCCTGGTGTCTGCAGTTTGCATCTTACACGCACCGGTACGAATACGGCTCCCAGTCATACGTCGTTTTACGGCTTTTTCGCAAACGAAGAATCGGAAAGCCTGATCGGCCATGAAAAAAACTTGTTCAAAATAATTATTTTAGCAGGGCAATGAGGTGTACATTCTAACGGCGGAGCCGAACTGGGAGACGGGTGGGTAAACACTTGAGACAGCCAAGCCTATTCCAATAACTAATTCGCGAAACAGGTTCAAAATGCAAAGCCATAGGGATGTATTACACTGGTGAGACGACAGGGCGCTTAACAATGCTGCGACCTTTAGAGTCACGCTGTGTCTAATGACCGGCAGCCGGCCCCGGGGGGGTACTCAAAAAAGTTTTATACGGGGAGGCTCCGCCCCGTGGTCCAACCCCTTACCCTTTTATATACCATTT
>OMLO01005490.1_pt1 | contig 10662 bp, 12 predicted proteins | sample 1674811 | NCBI WGS metagenome assembly OMLO01 (sample SAMN06265003, study PRJEB25207) | coral metagenome | isolation source: Coral host | place: Mexico:La Bocana,Puerto Morelos, Mexico | collected 2008-11-13
AGTTTGATTTGTTGAGTGCTGACTTCTCTTCCATCTTTATCTAGAGTTGCGAAGATGTATCTGCCTCTTTGAGTAGATATCATCTGAGGTTGAACACCTTCTTTGAAACTGAGGAAGAAGCTGTCAAATTTGCCAAGGAGAAGGTACAGTCAACAAGTTTAATGTTATTTGATATCAATTTGCCATGTCTTGTTATCTGATGTGCTACTGAACCGTGGGGGATAGTTGGTTGAAGGTAAGGGTGCCAGTCCTGTTATTTGGAGGTCCTGCATGTAATTTTTATCCCCAGACTATCATTAAGTTTTGAGTCACGTGGTAGCTTGATCTTCACACCTGTAATAAAGTTGTTACTTTGTTGGTGAATGAGATCATCAAAAGGCAAAAGTTCACTCGTAACATCAAGGGCCTGTCATCCATAGTAAGCCATAACAGGTTTTGTGGTTTACGCCCCTTAAAGGCATCCCTGCGGCGTATCCTGCCACAAGATGCATTTGTTACTGGAAATGCTGTTGAAAGGATGTAGCTGAGAGCAGCTACTGGCCAATTTCATTGGGGGAAAGATAGCTTTATGACCAAGTGAAATTTCAGTACAAATCAAAGACTTGGGGTACTTTAAAAGATGCAGAGGGCAGAAAAGCCGACTGAGCCTGTTAATCTGCTGGAGTAAGATTTTCCTGGCTACCTATGCAGGCTGATCATTTTTACTGGAAATCATTATTTTGTCTTTCCTTTTGATTTCAGAATATCGAATATGCCCTTGGACAAGATAATTCACCACAATCAGGCCAACATTCTGCTAGGATACAAGAAGAACTTAGAACTCTTATATTAAAGAGGAAAGCCAGGAACGAAGAGGTGTTTGAATGGATCGATGTAAGTGGACTTCATAAGTTAGTAGTTTGCACTATGTTGAGTTTAATTTGCAGTGGGAGGCGTGGTGGCTTGATGGTTAGTGTGCTTGTCCCTGGAGCGAGCGGTGCGGGTTCGAGCCCTGGCTGGGGACACTGTGTTGTGTTCTTGGGCAAGACACTTAACTCTGACAGTGCCTCTCTCCACCCAGGAGCATAAACGGGTACCGGCAAATTAATGGCGAAACATAACAAACTGCAGGGGAATGACCTGCGTTGGACTAGCATCCAGTTCAGGGGGAGTAGCAATACTCCGAGCCGCTTCATGCTACAGAAACTGTAGTAGGGTCTTCCCCGCTAGGGGGGTCCGGGGACATGCTCCCCCTGAAAATTTTGAAATTCTACACTCTTGGAGATGCATTTTCCTGCATTCTGGGGCAAAATTAAGTGCTCCTTTGCATCACCTAACTACCTAGTTTATTTAAAGAAATTTGAGTACAAGGTAGCACTGATGAATTCCAGTCAATAAAATTATTATATAAATTAATACACCTCATCACAAAATGAAATTAAAGTGTAATGATCTTTTCTCACTGAGCCTACATGTTTTTGACAATCACTAATAATTTTTGAATGACATGTCTATATTGCTCTCTAAAGAGGAGACATTACAGATGCTTTTGAATTATCAGGGGCACCCAACGACCAAATTTCCCTGAAAGGTTGAAACGTCATTTTTTACGATATAGTACTACTTTTAGGCAATTTAAAGGCTTATTTTGAACTTTCAAGCTTCCAAAAATTTACGGTAATGGGATTTATCGTGACGAAAGTTGTAAGGTAAATGGAACAATCTCTGAAAATCTTAGGTGAACTTTCAACTCTCCGGAAATGGTAGCTCGATAATGTGCTAAAACGAAATTGTGAGATGAACTACTAGAGTTTCAGTTGGCGAAACACTGTTCCTTGAATAACCTATCATCGAGATCTCATATGCTTAACGATTCAGGTTAACTACTGTAGTGACTATGAATACATTGTAAGCACATTGTTATCAAGGCTGGGAACTGGTTAGTATTCTTCTTAACTTTCAAAAGCAGAATCATCTGACTCGTAAGATGTTTGGTCAGCTGGAAGCTTGAAAGCCTCAACAGCAACTTCAACCTCTGCTTTACGACTTGCTGCTCCTGCTTCTTCATTGACGTCTTCCTCCGGATCAGTTTGAATAGCAGTGTCAACAAGAATGGTTTGAACTTGAATTTCGGAATTGCCAGAGGTTGTAGTACCAAGCTTAAGATTTACTGCTGGAGGGAGCTTCCTTCTCTTCTTTGTCTTGCTCCAGGTTTTGACAGCTTCTTTGGCCAGGTCTTCTGTCTCGCTTACTGCTGGCCCATTAGTTGAGATCTATAGCAGTGCCTCCAACATCTGATTGCTCAGACTGCTCCGGAGTCTGCTCTTTATCCTCTTCACAGCACTGGCTCCTCTTTCCGGCCATGCATTCGACACTGGAAGGAAATGGATGATTTCAGGAATCCATACCAACTTAGGGTAGAAATGGCCAAAATCAGTCCACATTGAAAGGAGTCTCCTTAGACACCACTCTGTTGGGGGTGACATTTTCAAGTTCTTCAGGGATTTGCCCTTTCCAAAGAAGAAGGTCATATTTCAGCTTCTCCCATTCTGCATTTGCTTGGCGTTGTTCGGAAAGTACTGCTTGGTCAATGTGGCCATTTCTTTGCATCCGTAGCTGGTAAACTCCGATGTCCCAAGGTTTGGAATCGCAGTTGGATTGAACATGTTGAATGCTGAAACAGCTGGCATAGAATCCTTGGAACGTAAAGTGATGTTCTGCTTCAATGCATGTACATAATTTCTCAGAAGGTTGCGAAGAACGTGCACCTCATACTCGTTACTTTGTAAGTCACAGGTGCCAAGTCGTCCACTTTCCTGAACATCAACCTGAAGCTGTGTAATACGCGTCTCTTCTTGCGCTATTTTGGTTAGTTTTTGTGTTGTGTGGTTGATTGCAGGAACAATATGGCCAAAGTTAACGGTACCTCGCTGGAATGCCTTACTCAGTGCTGCTAGTTCTGGGAGAACAGCCTTCAAAATGTAGATGGCACCAACAAACGTGAAGCTTTACATTTTGGAAAGCAGGTACGATGCCAAAGTATCTTTGTCATCAATTAGATTTATTGCTTGTATGATAGGAAGAAAATCTTCATACACCCCATCAACAGCGTTACTTATCGACAGCCAGTGTGTCCTGCATGCTTTTCTGACCTTCTTTTCCACAGCAGACCTTGCTTTATGGGATAGTTTCATTTTTCGCCAAGACTCTTGTGCTTTAACTAGAACTGCTGTTCGTTTTGGAGAGTTAGCAAAGAACTTCCAGAGATGCAAGAGGATTCCTTCCACTTGTGCGATATACTTCATCTCGTCACTTGCACCAGCGCAAGGCAAGGCCAGCCTGTGGCAGATACAGTGTACATTTAGTAGCTTACTGTTAAGTTGCTTTAGTCGGGCAGCTACTCCAGTCTTGTGGCCTGTCATGATCTTTGAACCATAGCTTACTAGACTCATCATTTTGAGAATGTCAAGTTCACAGTTACTTAGGTTGTCCTGGATACATTTTGCAATTGTTTCGGCATTGGCAGACGAGGACTGTTCCAAAACATCTTCAATGAAAAAGAATTCACCAAAGGATGGCCCTCATCACCAACATACTGTACAAAAGCCATCAACTGTTCCTTGACTGCAATGTCCGTTACTTCGTCGACTAACAAACCAAATGCTTTGGATGTCTTCAAAGCCTCAACTACCCTCTGCTTGAGTACTTTTCCTAAGGTCAAGAAGATTTCAATGGTTGATCCTGCAGAGCGATGCTGAAAATGTTTCATCTTTTCTAATCCAAGCATTTTGAGTAATTTAAGAAGTGAAGGAAACTTCTTGTTCGCCATCTCCTCCTTTGCCAACCAGTATACAGCCATAAAAGCATTGTGCAGAACTGCATCTTTGCTTCTCTCTTGGCTTTCAATTTCTTTGTGAAAAAATGACACTCGTCTGATCATTTCTGCTTCTACAGCTGCTGTGTGTTGGGCACTCTTTGCAGGTTCTTTAAGAGCATCAGTTTTAAATCGTTGGGCAGGTGTGAGATTGTAGATTTTGCTGTTGTTCTTGATATTTGAGGCATTATGCTTTTTGCATAGCAAACAAAACATTCCGCCTTTTTCACCATCTGTTTCCTCCTTGTATGTTAGCCACCACATGCCGGAGCGTGAATCGAAGGCCAAGTTGCAGTCGTTAACCCATTGGTGTTGAAAGCGATCTCGCTTTAAAGAAGGAGGAATTACTTAACTGACCCTTTTCGGTGAGACTGAAACAATTATTCTTGCAAGTGTAGTGATTGTGGATGAGGCAGCATGGCCTAGTGGTTAGGGCGCTGGATTTGTAAGCCGGAGGTCCCGGGTTCCACTGGATGGATTTGTCTTTGGTGGTCCCAAATTCAACTCCTCCACGCTTGTAAATAGCCAGCTGGTCAGCCTCCTACCAGTTGGGATTCTTAACAAGTTTCTGTTCTGTTTGCATTATTTGTTTCTATTGGCCCTGAAAAGCCCCGTCGAGGGAGTGGTCAAGTAATGTATGTATGTATGTATGATTTCTGACGGCCCGAGTAGCTTTAAACCTGAATCATGATCAAACACGTCGGTACTTGCTGCACACGTCTGGCTTCTCGAGAGAAATTCCACTGATTTTCCCACATTTGGCACGGTTCTGACATTGGAGTTTGAAAGGGGTATGTGGCTGTAAAACTTCACTTTCTAATGAACTACATTCTGAAAAATAATAAGTTACAAGGCGCTCAGAGTAAGACAACAAACAAGTAAGCTAAACCTTCAAATTTTATTGAAAGCACCCGATCGAAAATGATACAAACGAATCGGCTGTTAGCGACTAAAAGGGCCAGCTGATTAAGTTCAAACATGGAGAAATGTTCCTTCTATTCTACAACTGACCTTCTGACGAGGAAATCTGCAATACAATACACGTACGTTCAACCGACTACAATAGGCGGATCGAAACCGACCTATGACTGATGACAAACTTTTCACGAATCTTTCAGCCAATACCATCATGGCTCAACTGACCAATCAGTTTCAACGAACCAGACATATAACATCATCGCCAGACAAACACTATTCACTTGACTCTGAAGATGACTTCCTCTCCGGTTGTCGAAACGTCAGTCACCAACAACAGTTCTTTTCAGAACTACCTTCACCCGGACGATCTCACTATACGAACTACTGATACTCCTGGGTTCAAACCATTTACAATATTACTATGCATATTGAGTCCCAGTCTCCCTCGATTACTTGTCCATGTAAATGCCTGGCACATTTTCTGCCATTACGTTTGCTACATTTTAAGACAATTTTATTCGCTTCCTGTGAAGACTTCAGTTCACCTTTGCACGAGACAAAAGGGAGGAGTAAAAGCACAGCATTTTCTTCTTTATAATTTAAACTCAGTAGATCATGGGACTTTATAGTTCTTGTACGAATTCAAATTTATGTTTATCTGGTCCGATCGAACAGCCTTCAGGCAGGTACTTGGCTCTTCACAAGCGGGTATTTCTACCCGCTACCCGGCTTCTATTGAAACCCCTGGACTGTTAGTAATTATTATATCCCCCCCCCTCTTTTCTTTTAAAATCTTCCTTTTTGCTATCAAATACTGATAATAATAGGATGCCTCAGTGACTTAGCCCACATCATTTAACTTTGAACAAACCTGTCAGTCTCACTGTTAGGGTCATAACTACCAGAATCTTTAAGTGTTTGAAGTTGCAGCTTGAAATATTTCTCAAGCCTTTCGTGCAGTTCTCGCCACCATCTTTCTATCTGTAGTGACAACTAGAAGACTGTAACTCCCGGATAAAAGGTAAAGCAAGTTAGTGTAGAATCTGTAACTTTTGTTAATCCAAAAGAATGCATTGGACCATATTTCAGTAAACATGCCTGAAGTTTTGATTGACCACTGATAGCTGCTAAAGCTTTAAACTACCCAAAAATTGAAACAATACAACATCTCAGGTGTGGCCCAACAGCCTTCTCAATATATTTGATATACATGTGTACGTGTACTCTGATGTAGAGCAAAAGCTTGATTGCCCTATCTGTATTTTAACTTCCAAGCTTGCATGTTATATAATTTCGTTGTTTCATTATGTTGTTGTGTGTTGGCTTTCACTAATTTAAAAACAGTATTAAGTATTTTGGATAATACCTGGTTTATCATATATCACTGTGTCACACGGGTCCATGTCACCATGAGATTGCCTTAGAAATGCATGCATTGTTGTAATGATCACCGATTCTGCTCCTTTATCCAACCTCAAAATGGAGGGCATAACCCTACTTTCATAGAGATATTCAAGACACCATCCCCCAGCAACTTTTGGATTGGAGTTTGTGACCCAAACTCTTAACCACAGGAGCTTACGGCTTGCTGTGTGAATAAAACCATACACTGCCAGTAGAAAACTACAATTTCTGTAACCCATTAGTTTGTCGTGTCCCGCATCAAGTGAACATACCCAATTTACCTCCCTTGTTGTGAAATGCCCTTTTCGCTTTCCCTTCTTTCCGATTGGGCATCTTGCTGCGAGCCCCTCCTCATCAAGATCAAACATCACGGCGTGCAGTAGATCACGTGGAACAAGAAGATCATGCTCCTGTCGTAATCTGTTTTGCATAGCCCTGTACCCCAATAGCTTGCCAGGTCCATCTAGTTTCTTTCGAACTGCATCTTTCACTTCTTCCAGAGAGACACGTTTGTCTGTGTAGTAGATTCCAAATGCTCGGAGGCGTCAAGCGTTCGAAAGCTCCAAGAGTACTGAGAGAAATCTCTTTGCAATTAATCCAATATTTCTTCACGCTTTAATCCTTGACTGACGTATTTCTTCATTCCCTCCTTCAGTTTCTTGATCTTCAATCCACGATTCATTTCGAATGCGAGCGGCCATATTTGTTTACCGGCGACCGCAAGTGATTCTGGTCTATGGCAACGATAGGCCATGAAGATTTTTGTTTCAATTTTGTTTTTATTTATATTTATTTTAATTTTTTATTGCTTTTTGCTTTTAATTGAAACTCTTTTAAATTTATTTGATTTGATAAAATAACTTCTTTTCTTTTATTCTTTTACAAATAATTTTTTTAAAATTCGATGTCAATTTTTCTAAATGTTACTATGGCAAAGGTAGGCCACCATACTAGTGCACAAAGGTGTTGATTAATTCTGTTGAATTTTTTTTTAGAAAAACGTTTCTCCAGCTAACACTAAGGAGTCGTCCTTTATTAGAGCTCTTGTAACAGTTGTTTGTGAAGACACAATGGACAAAGGTAATGATTAATCCATTGCAGCTTGATGTGGTGGATTACATATGTGGTTTATTTACCAAGTGGGAGTTTAAGAAGGCTGGATATCAAGCGATTGTTGCTGTAATCATTGTTTACATTTTGTTCTTTGTCGATAGAAATCATTATGCTAGATGTAAATTGATTTCAAATGGCTTGTGCTTTAAATTGCTCGTTTCTTTTTGTTCTTGTTCATGAAAAAAAGGTTGTTATCATTTGGTCGTGTAACGGATTCAAATTATCTCGTTTGCTTTTCTTTGTGTTTTCCAAAAGAAGAAGGAGGCCAGTGCAAATGCAATGTCGGTAACCTGAAGGAAAGGAAACGTCTCCTTCAGAAGTACATAGACGACGACACCAGTCGAGAACTGCAAGCTCTTTACGCAGTGCAGGCACTCTTTGTTCAGCTGGATTACCCACCAGGTAAGGCCTGTTGTCGAATGAACCCTTGGAGGGCTAATGTCATTATTTACCTTTGAATGATTTGTGCACAGTCAGGGCACAGACCACCAGGCAACTTGACCTGCTAATAACATTAATGAGAAGCCCTTACTCCCTGCAAACTTTGCCCCTCCCAGACCTGGCTTTCGTTAATTCTTAGTATTACCCAGCCGAAGCGACAGTCCACAACGAAACTTCACTCTTCTGACTTTTCAATTGAGACCCTATCATTTTCATTGTATTGCATTTTGCTGCAATAGTTTGAATCTTTTCTATGGCAAAAATCCTTCATTTGAAATAGTAATTTATCACTCCTCTTTTAGTCTTCGTACCAAACGTCTCCGTGAGTTTGAGAAGCAAAGAAAGACCGAGGAACGGGATTCTTCGTTCCTCAACCCCACGGAAACGCTTGCTACGCAGGCTGTTCCTCTTTCTGCGTGGAAGCCTCGACAACCGTCATTGTGTCGTGTTCAGGGGTAAAAACTACTCAACCCTCGTAGTGCTTCTAGTGAATTGATATTGGGAAAGTGATGGTGCGATGGACTAACTTCGCATACAGTATGGGAGTACTCCGAGTCACTCGATGGTACTTACTTAAACTGGTGACAGGCTTCCGTGATTTGGATGATTTGACCCGACCCGAACTTTCCACTCTTGCTTTGTTTCTCTCTCTCCTAGGTTTTATCAAGTCGTATTTTGACAGTTTCTATGACGAGGAAATAATCACAGAAGAATCGTTCAACACCTGGGAAAGCAGCTACGAAGAGGAAGCAGGCAAGGGCCTGGCCATAGGCGCCAGTTCAGAATTCTTTCGCTGGCTTAGAAGCGCCGCTAACCTGGGGAAGAGAGTTGACCTTCGCGCCACTGCCACTGCTGGACCTATTCCCGGCGCTGCAGACGATGACAACAGACCTACCGTTAACAGGTGAGAGGAGTATAGTCACCAAGAGCTGGTGGCTAAGTTAAACTCACAGATAAGCTTTCCTATTATTTTCCCACTTTAACCAATAACTCAGTAATTTTGTTGATCCCTTCTTAGCACCATTACCAGAGTATTTTTTTGTTCTTGTCACTTCAAAACCTCTGAAAATTGCACGTAGATTTTGTCTCAAAAACATGGGTTTGCTGTCTTTCCAAGGTCCCTATCTTATGCCTTCTACAGAGTAAATGCCTTGTTGTCTTTCTTTTGTTCAAAACTTAAATTTTGCAAAACGTATTGAGATTAGCTCTGATGAAATATAAGGTTTGTAGGTGTTTTCATTCAGAAGAAAACGAATACCGGTAATAGGTAGAGAACAGTCGAATTATTCTTAAAAAAGCTTCAAAAATCAAAGGTCACAGATAAGTCAGGTAGAAAAGTGCAGGGATTAGGCTGGTTATCCCTCAAATGAGATTAAATTTTGTCTGCATGACAAGACAGGGTTCATAGCAAGCAACATTCGATAACGTTTGTCTAGCCAGGTGAGGAGTTCATAATCATGATAAAGTTATTTTGCTCATTAGTACAAGTAATTAAATTGTTATGTTTTCCTAGATATTCGGCTTTGGCAGGAGAAAGAAAACACTCTGCATCTGTAAGACAAAACTCCAGTTCCCCGATATCTGGAGGTGGACGTCGTGGACCTATCCACCAGGCAGGAGAACGGGAGAAGGCTCTAGAGGGTGTGCGGAGAGCAGTGCAACCAAAGGTTTGTAGTTCTTCCATGAATATCTAATGCGTGTGACAATGTATGCAATTGCTTGCTTTCTTTAACTTTCAGGGCAACACCCAAGAGCGTGGAGTAGGAAGGGAATCTCCAAGACTGACAGAGCTTTCAGAAGGAGTAATGAAAAGGAAGGCGCTGTCGATTATTGACGATTATCTTGAAACGAGAGACATAAAGGTGGGTGAGACTGCACTGCCTTTTAAAGAGAATTAGACTTTCTGTGAACAGTCAGATACAACTCCTTATAAGGTGTTTCTCTTAGAGAGAGTTCATTTTAACTGTTTTATTCCTTCGAATGCTAGAGCCTAAATTCTCTGTTTGTTTTTTTCTTGTTAGGAGGCAATGGAATGTTTGAAAGAACTTCAATCCCCATCAACACATCACGTGTTTGTGAAAGTGGCATTCAACCATACCATGGAGAAAAAAGCGTCAAATAGAACTGCTACTGGCAAACTGCTGCAATACTTGCTCCGTGATGGGGCACTTACACCTGAACAGTATCTAAATGGGTATGTGTGTGATTTGGGTATTGTCTACTCTTTCACCTTTGGTATTGTTTTAGCAATCCCTATGTAGTACGAACATGTGGAATTGTCGGTTATCTCAAATCTTATGTTTCCTCACTTTCATGTCCAACTCTTTACCTCCCTTATCAATGGACCATTTCCAAATTGTGTTTAGTCTCTTTTTCAAAGTGTGTCCTGGGGCCAGTCTTCTCATATAAAATGAGATTCATTTACATGCAAATCAAACGCATTGTCATATATATATTTTGTTAGGTGTTTTGTTGTGTGGTATCGCTGATTATTTTTAAGAGTTGTGCCGTAACGAGTAAAAATTCTCAGCGATATTACACAACAAAAAGGCTTATAACAGATTTGTTATCCAACACGCCAAGTTGTTTTTTTTTCCATTACTTCAATCCAATTCGGCGCTTGAGCGTTGCGAGAAAACCTGTCGAACCGGTCCTCTGGAGTACAATATCGCGTGATGTTTGTACTCATTTTGGTCGTTATCTGTACTCTATGAAGTGCAGTTAGATAATAAATATATCTTATTAGACGTTTTAGTGTGTAGTATCGCTGTATATTTTTACGAGTCATACATTTGTATGAGTAAAAATTTACAGCGATACTACACACTAAAATGTCTAATAAGAGATTTATTAGTAAAAATAGAGCTGTAACCAGGATAAGACATATTGGAGTAAAAACGCTCTCTGGTTAAAATATATTAAAAACATAAGCT
>OMLO01005491.1_pt1 | contig 10661 bp, 12 predicted proteins | sample 1674811 | NCBI WGS metagenome assembly OMLO01 (sample SAMN06265003, study PRJEB25207) | coral metagenome | isolation source: Coral host | place: Mexico:La Bocana,Puerto Morelos, Mexico | collected 2008-11-13
GTGATTTTCATTGTCAATCACCTTTTTGATGATTGACCCCCAAAAGCACTCAAGCTTGTCACTCAAGGACCACCAAGCTCTGCCAAAGCTGCCAAAGCTTTCCCCTCAGAAGCTGCTAAACGTGGACGTGGACGACCACGGTCAGCACCTTCATCACGGTCAGCACCTTCACCACCGTCAGCACCATCTTCACTTTCAGAAAAAAGATCCGAGGGTTGGACATCTCTGATGGACAGAAATGACAACAATGTCCGTTCCAACATGGGCTGACGATGGTTCAATTGCTCAACAACACCCGAGGGTAGCCTCATTGCAAAGCCATTCAAGGACTTGGGAAGCTCTGCCTCTGTGAAAGATCCATCGCGCCTCATCTCAAACATCACTCTGTCCACGACAGATTGAATCTCCAAATAAGCATCAAATTTCAGGGCTGGTCCAAAGTAGTGCTTGCAGCTCCAGGTTGATGCTAATTTCGGACGTGTCATTGCTTCAATCATCACAGCGCATTCAAACCTCGCCACATAGGTCAATTCAAGATTCACATCAACCTTGCGGCACAGCTTGACCACCACATATTCATCATACATCATGTGCTTGTATTGCAACATCACCAGGTTCTCGGCGTCATGTCGCCTTAGTCGTCACAGAAAGCATGGCCATGAGCAATGGGCACATATCCTGAACAAATATTTAAACGTACATTTGCAAAAAAATATGTTCAAAAAATAAATACAAATATTTAAATTTACAATTGACTTAAAGCTTGAAAGAAGTGACAGGACTTCCACAAGATTGTACTTGGTGTTCTTGTAGCCACTGATCTTGAAGATGGCTGGATAGCACTTACAAGGTGACGTGTCACGACTTGCCCTGGTCCTCCAATACACTGCACTGAATGAATTGTTTTGAAGGTGGTTACACTCACGCCAATGGCGTGCATAAAACGAACCAAATGACAATGCATTCAAATCATCCTGGTAAGTCACGCAGTACTCCCATTTAAGTACTTCTCCATGCTCTGCCTCGACGGCCATTGCAGATTGCTTGCAGATTGCTGACAGATTGCTTGAGCTATAAATAGGAAAAGGCAAAAGACAATGCTGATTTCTGCTTTCAAGCCCAATTCCACAAGATGGGGTTTGATTTGATAAGTCTTGACTTTGACAGAGAAACAAAATCTACAAATCAACAAATCAACAAATCTAGGGCGCCCTGCCGAGCTCACCCGCAGGCAGCCTCAGTCGGAGACCAAGATTGATGCATGTTAAGATGATGTGTGTTGAGATGACCAAACTTCAAAATCCCAAGCTTCAAAATCCCAAACCATTTTCTCTCCCTGGTGCAATGGCCATCACTTCTAATGGCCACAAATGTGACGTTTGGTGCAAGCAACTCGAAGTGTAGCAAGCAAGAAGCTTTTCTTTGTACAAACACTTTTCCGGTTTAAAGCTTTGGCCACCCTCTCTGTGGTCAGGGCAAGGACTTCCATCATTCTGCGCTGCTTCACAGGAAGATGTTCCCCAGCAACTACATCAGTCGCATGGGCAAAGTCAGCCCATGAGCCCAAAAGCTTCCACTTTGACTGTTGAAGTCTGCAACATCGCTTTACAGCTGCTGCAACCTCTGGGTCTTCGGTTTCGAAATTCGGATCCACAAAAATCGATCTCTTGGTGGCAATGGCAGCTCCATATGTGAAGCTTACTCCACCTTGCTGTTGCCCCTTCTTCACGAAAGCCAAATTCACAACATGTCCTCCTTTCATAGCTGCATGCCAAAGAACTGAAACTGGAGGTTTTGCTGGGTCTTCAGCAACCCAAAGATCTGCGTGCCACGGGTCAGCCACCAGAGTCAAGGTTTGAGGAAAACCAGCAGAAGCCTTCCAAGCAGTATTTTCCAAGAAAGCCTTTGCTGAACTCAGTTGCACTTGAGGTGGCATGGGGTTCATAAGCTGCATCAATCTTGACTCATCATGACGTCTGGACGCCGAGTTCTTGGCTTGGCGTTCTCGAAGAGCAATCGCTGCTTCTCGAAGACCTTGAGGCACTTCTGACTCCAGGAGGACGCCTTCAGAGAATGCCTCCAGCTGACTCTTCATGTACTTGCTCTTCTGGAATGATATTTCTTTTTGTATGGCAGAGCCAGCTCTGTTGGACAGCAAAGGCTTTTGGGAATCAGCGGATGACTTCACCTCAGCGGATTCACAAAGCTAAAAGGAAACATATCTTAAGTTCCAAATAAGTCACAAATTCAGCAAACATTTTGCAAACTATAAATTCAACAAATATTCTAAGTTCAAAATAAGTCACAATGTCTTGGGAAACAATGGGAACATTGTCATGAAGGTGCTTGTGGCGCTTCCTTGCCAGACTAGCCTCAGTCCCTGCTTTGCGCTTCTTCGGCATGCCTGTGTCCAAACGACTCTTGCAAGAAGCCCTTGGTGTTCCAAAAGTCTTGGCCCAGCATTGCTGCGCCATTTTGCCCATGGAAGCCTTGTCATACTCATTGAAGTCAATGACAACTTTTGCTTCTGCAAGGTAGTTCTGCATTATCATGTGATCTCGTGCAGGTGGGAACTGGTTTTGCAGCTTGCTGAAGGATTGTTCAACTCCACTAGTGCAACATCCATGGTAAGCCACAAACCTCATCAATATGGCACGCAAAGCATCACTAGGGTGATTGCACTTGAGTGATGGCCTTGAGTTCGTCTTGCGGACAGAACTAACCCATGCATCAACATTCGTAAGACCATGAGCCTTGGACTCGTTCATGGCAATGAACTTGTGATCCCAAAACTCTTGCAGGAATGATGGAGTGTGTACTTCGAAGACCTGGCACAACCTCTCAGCATGCTTTTTCACTTCTGCAGGGTCAGGAGTCGATGACTGCTGCAAGTCAAAGATGCGGAAAGCACCAAGGATCTCAAATTGAGGAAACTCACACCGAACTACTTCGACAGCAAGGCTCACATACAACTTCATAATGCCAATGCATTCGGCCACCAAAGATGGCGTGACTTTCTGAGCTCCTCCCACAGTTTTTGGCTCGCCTTTCACCAAGAATCCCCTGCTAGACTGTAGCTGAGAGATCATGTATTTTGTATAAGTCTCTCCCTCTGTCACCTTCGCATTGTTGAAGAGGTAGTGCAGCTCCGACAAGAATCTCTCACATTCCACTTGCATCAGCGAGGGATCGTACTCTTCTGTGTCAAAGGCCCGGACGAGTGACAGAGCGCAGTCACTGGCGTCTGCACACATGGCTAAGAGGACAAGTCTTTTCTCATTCACCCAGCACAGGAAGCTTTCTGCATTTGTGTGATCCTCTTCACCTCGCCTATGGATGGACGCCCAAATTGCCGTGGCTATGATTGCCTCCAGCCAAATGATTCCTCTTCCAAGGGGCTTTGCGACTGAGTCAAACCTCTGTTTCTTGAAGGCCAGATTTTTGATTCGTCCTGAAGACACTGGAGACTGGACAATGGCGGCGCAGTGTTCTTGAAACTTGGCTGACAAGACATCGCTCTTCTGGATCATCCTGACCACGCTGCTCTTGTCACCAACAAAAGTACCCCAAACTTCTGCCAAGTCAGGAATGACAGCCCATGGTCGGCTCAACACACGCCGGCTACCATGGGCCTTGTCCTTCATGATAGCCTTGACTCCAGTCAGCAAGTCTTTCTTGATTTCTCTGGCACTGCATTGCTCGTCCGAGGCGGCGTCCATGTCAAGCACTTCAATGTGCTTAATGATATGCTTGAAGGTCCCTTCATCAAAACCACCTTTGAAAGGACTGGTGCAAAAATCTCGAAGGGCTTGCTTCAGTGCAGCTTGTAAAACAGTTGCTGTGGTTCTGGTCAACTGAACAATTCCGAGAATGCCCCTTCGCCCTTCAAGTTTCGAGTTTGCAGCACGGAAGCGTATCATCAGCTTGAGGGCACGGACATCCATGTGTAGCACGATTGATCCTGCCCTTTCCAAGAATCGTCTATCTGCCTCAAACATAGCTTGACTCAAGCAGTTCACCATGTTGGTGACTTTCTTTCGTCCTCCAACACCACCTTCACCATGCCTCCAGGCAATGGGGCCTTTCAACCTTCCTGCTGCAACTTTCAGGAAAGCTTCTTGACTGGGAGCTTTCTCCTCATCCTCGTCCTCAACGTCAATGAGGCCCAGTTTGACTAAGGCCAGCTGGTGCTGGTCGCTTGTTGCATGCCTCTTCACATTGCTAAAGTTGGTACCCATTTGCACTTCATAGTTGCCATATTCATTTGCCTGCTTGGTAAGTTTGCAGGCTAAGCAACCCAAACAGCCATTGTCTCCTTTGGACAGCCAGCTCAGATTCACCAGCGGTAAAAGCGTTTTGCTTTGCCATTTCTGGTGGTTTCGCTCCCAGATGTCTTCTTGATCTGGCTTTTTTTTGGCCATTCGACCAGGAATCGTCTCCCCTAGATCCCTGAATTGAGCCAAAGTGACTGCATGCCACACGTCATGCTAAAGTTTCACACTCACTCGATCATTCTTTCCTAAATTCAGCTAGATTCCTTCCAGAATGTTCACTGTGATGTTGATGCAAATGTACTGTTTTGACACTGGTACTTCTGCAGCACCTGTGGTTGAATGTAAAGACACCTCCCACCAGAATCTCTTGGACGCCGAACTGTCTTTGTCGGTCTTCTCGTGGTTCTGCTCCAATGAAAACCTAACGCAAGACTGTATATAAGTATGTAAGAATGCAACACTGGAAGTATTATCGACAGCATGTAACAACCAAAAAGACTGGTACTTTTGCAGCACCAGTGGTACATTGACATTTCTACCCCATGAGAAAATGATGCATGATGAAGAGACATCTCGACGCACATCTTCCATCTCTTCAAAAGATTCTTTCCCCATGTCCTTTTGTCATGCCTCAAAGCCCACAAGCCAAGACAAGGGCCTCAAATGTCAGCAGGGCGGTGCAGGACAATTCCGTGATGAAATGATGCTATGGTTTTCTACAACTAAAGATCCTGCAACTGCCTCAGCGAATTTTTCAGCGCAAATCCGAAATCCTGGACTTCTGCATAAACTTCTGCGTCCTGGATTTTTGTGAAATGAATAAGTAGGAAAACTGACTATGACTTTACAGCTTCACAGCCTTTGGCTGATCCATTTCTGCATCATCATTGTCCATGTCTATGTCGCCCTTGAGGTCCAGGTGCTAGGCTTGACGCTGTTGTGCTTTCCAGGAACATGTGGTGCCTGGCTGGGCTTTGCTGGGCACTGAAGTCCTTGCTCCTGGAGCAACTTCAGCTGCTGCCACTTCAGCTCCCTCTTCTTGTGCAACTGCTCAACCTTGATCTTCATCTGCTTCGCAAACACCTTGGCCTTGAGATGTCTCACCCAGCCCGGGGTTTCTGAGTCTTGAGGAGTTTTTCGTGGTGCTGGTGGAAGCATCTCAGGAGGCCAAAAGATCTTGTCCATCGTCATGAACATCAGGATCTCCTTGATTGAGTACTTTTTTCGTGCATGGCTGAATCGGAAGCTGACGGGCATGACACCTCGACAAAAATGGGCTTGGGCAAAAAATGTTCTATGTATGGCTTTGTTTCAATTTGTACAACATGCTCCAGCACACCAAATGTTCTACCTATGGCTTTGTTTCAGTTTGTACAACATGCTCCAGCACATTAAATGTTCTACGTATGGCTTTGTTTCAGTTTGTACAACATGCTCCAGCACATCTGTCTGTTGTGTGTGTTGCTCCAAAAACTTTTGAGCGCAAAAGACCCGACACACACCCAAAGCTGATACTCTTGCAGCATCAATGAAATTGCAGCATTATTTTGAGACAAGTTCTTTTGCGCTCATGATCTCGCTAATCGTCCCATAGCTAGCCGGCTGGAATAGCACTGACTGCTTTGTGGCTTTTCAGTGTGTCGGTGTCATGTTTGAGCATTAATTTCATTTGTCAAGAACTGTTCACACGCCCACACAAAGACAAAGCCCCTCGCTATCGCTGTTTTCAACAGACAAGCTAAAGATTCCTGGGATTTGCATAAATTCCTGGCCAAGCATTTTGCCTGGGATATAAAACCAAATATTATTTTGGTTATTGATTCCGGCTGTTTTTTTTCAACAGCTGAGCAAATCAAAAAACGTCTCAGTGTTACCACAGGGAAGACAAGTATTAAAAAGATCCAATAAATCCTGAAAGTTTGCTGACTCACTTAGAACCACAATTGCAGCTTCCCAAATGGAAGTACCAAAGTGGAAAGTCACTTTTAAATTGCGCCAGTGGCATGGTTGAAACTCTCCCCTTGCCTCCCCTTTGGTTCTGATCATTTCAGCCAATGGCATCACGACATAGTATCAAGATCAAGATCCTGGTCCTTGAGCATCAGAATCATCTTGTTGCGTCCCCTCCGGCACCATCGTCGAGCACCATCTTCTTTTTGTGATCCTCGAGCACCATCGTCTTGTTGTGATCCTCGAGCACCATCGTCTTGTTGCGATCCTCGAGCACCATCGTCTTGTTGTGATCCTCGACCAGGCAACAGCATTTCCTCGAGAGCTTTCCTGACAGGGCATCGCAGCATTGTGGCAATAACAATATCAACAAACAGAATCTCCACTTCATTGTGAGATATGCTCATCTGTAAGATCAATCTGACAATAAAAGAATCAAGGCTGGAAAAAAAACAACCAACAAATTAAAAAACAACCAAGGTGCAAATCCCATGGGCTTCGTATCTGCCGGGTACATGTTGTTGACTTCAACACCTGAAGCAACTCCCACACCAGTTCAACGCCATGGGCGAAAGCTTCACCGATACTCTGATACGGTATGGTGCTGGCCGAGGGGGTTCCGGTATGTCTCTTGTTCTCGTCGTCATGATTGTGAAAGAGACACCAAACCAAGAAACCCTCGCTCAAGCGACCACCGCCTTTGTGATTATCAAAATATCTGTCACACCAGGCCGATGTTGCAAAAAGTCCTGAGTTTTCTTAAAGATCAAAAGATCAAAACAAAAAAAAAGATCGGAAACCAAAAACACATCAAAAGATCAAAACAAAACACCAAAAGATTGGGTTTTTTGTTTCCAAGAAACGCAAAGAAGCTTCCCAAACATGACCATCGACTATCGGCAGCATGCCATTCCGCAGCCGCAACCCAGTCTGTTCCAATGGGTACAACTCTTTGACCCTCCAGTGGTACTCATCGTGACACTCACCTGATGGCAGATTCTTGTAGTTATTGATGGCCACCTAGGCTGGAAGTTGTGAAGAAGTCGGAAGGGTTACAATCAAATCAACCTGAACAAACATAGTCCCCCAAGAATAAGCCAATCAAAAAAGGTTGTAAGATGAAGCTGGGCAAGTTGCTTGAATCTGAGGCATATGAGGCTTGCACTGTTCCAGCCAAAAGTGGATCTTGTCAAACAGCTTGCTCAAATCAGCATTGGTGGCCATGCTGCTAATCCAAGAACGTGCCAAAAATCAACTGACAACGGATGTCGTGACGTGGAGGTGACTTGCAACCAAAACTGCTACAGTCAGACACAAACAACAATCACCAGCAATCCGGGAGTTGGCATGATCCCTTCAAACATACCATACTCTCATCCATGCAAATGTACTGTCATCCATCTCATCATCTCATCCATCTCATCATGGATGCACCGTCATCAACAACCAGATTGCATGTAGATGTTGCTGGTCAGCAACATCCCGGTCAGTGACAACCCGATTGCTGGTCAGCAATAACCCGATTGAGGTCCCTGGCCATTATCCCTGGCAAACGGCCTCGCGTGCCAGGGACCACGAATCTCTTCATGATGATCACCAATTCCTTGGTTGCATTGACACACAGTACATTGACATGATGGTTGCTGGTCAGCAACATCTTTGATGGACCATGGATTGCTGCTCGACAGATTGATTGCTGGCCAGCAATATGCAGGCAAAAATCCTTTTTTCATCCTTTTTTCACATTCAATGCCGTTCAATCAGTCTTCCTTCTTTTCTTTTTGCCCTCCTCCTTTGTGCTTTTCTCCGGCTTCTCCTGTCAGGTTGTAAAAGAGCTGCTGCCCAGCAACTTTCCCAAGAGGAATGAAGTTGCTGCTCAGCAACTCAAAAGAAGAAATTAAAAAAGAAAATGAACTCTGAAAAGCATGAAGTTGCCTTCTTGGCATTGGGCACCGGTAACTTCGGAGTTCTGTAGATCCATACCTGGAGACCAGCCAGACAGCGCCCACCCAAAATTGTTTTTCTGAACTTGAATCAATAAATTGCAACCCAGCCGCGGGACTCGGAGAAGCTGTCTTCGCGGCCGCCTGCTGCTCCTGTCAACTTGCTTGCTTTGAACGACAACAACAACAGGCTGCTGGTCAGCAGTCAGTCGTCCTTACAACTTGCTGCTTCCATAGGTCCTGCAACCGCAGCTGCCTGCAAGCACTTGAGATACCAAATTTGAAAGAAATATAAAGAAAATAAACAGGCCTTGCCAAGTGGTTGTGGCAAGGTTGTCTGAGCCTGCAAAGTGCCGAACAGACAGTTGCCAACCAAAATCGAACAAGTCATCCCAGCCTTCAACTTGGGCCGGCTTTCCATGATGACCGGCGGCTTCTGGCACCCATGACAATTGCCAATGTGATATCACAAACAATGACGAATGACATACATGCTACCAAAAAACGGTTATAACACCTGGTCTTGTAATAAGTCTACAAGACAACCGGCCTTTTTGTCTTTCCTCTGGTCTTCAGGAAGTTCCTTCGTCCTTTCGTCTTCAGCCTCACGTCTCTCAAGCTCGGCCTTTATCGCTTCGACCCCGGGAAATTCATCAGCTTCAGTTTCAGATGATTCAGCCTCCTTTTGCTGATGCTCTTCAGCCTTTCTTTTGACATCCTTGCTGTCATCCTCCTGTCGTTTCTTCTCTGCCTCGGATCGCCGAGCTTCTTTTTGAACAGCCCTCTGAAGTTCTTTCATTGTGATGTCCTGGTCCTTCCTTGATTCAGATTCAGCCCTCTGTTCTTTCACCATTTGCACCATCATGTGTCCAACCTTCTCCGCATCATCTTCCCGGCGCAAAGGTCCCTGAGCATCTTTGGCAGCCATCCTCCTGAAGTGTTCTGCTTCAACAGCAGCTCTTTGACCCTGGCCCTGCTTCTTTGACTCTTCATGCTGCTGCTGGTGCGAAACTGCTTGTCGAGCAGCAGCAGCTTGTTGCGCAGCTGCTTGTTGCAGAGCAGCTTGTTGTGCAGCTGCTTGTTGCGCAGCAGCTTGTTGTGCAGCAGCTTGTTGTGCAGCTGCTTGTTGCGCAGCAGCTTGTTGTGCAGCTGCTTGTTGCGCAGCAGCTTGTTGTGCAGCTGCTTGTTGCGCTAGCTGCTGCTGCTGCCGCTGCTCTATCATCAGTTGTGCCTGTTGAGCTGCCTGCTGTTGTTGAACACTGGCCATCGTTACATACTGAGGCATCATTGACATCATAGGTGATTGGTACTGGTACTGCGGCTGTTGTTGTTGTTGTTGTTGTTGCTGCTGTTGTTGTTGTTGTTGCTGCTGGTGTTGTTGTTGTTGTTGTGGTTGTTGTTGTTGTTGTTGTTGTTGTTGTTGTTGTTGTACTTGGTACTGTGGTACTGTCACTGCTGGCGCCTGTGGTTGCTGTGGTACTTGATACTGTGGTATTGCCGTTGCCTGTGGTTGCTGTGGTACTGGTTCCAGTTGCTGTTGAGCAGATCCTGGCCGTAGTAGTAGTCCTGGTGATTGCGCTGCTGGCGTTGCTGGCTGTTGCGGTTGTCGTCCTCGTCGTTGTCGTGGCTCATCGTCTTCCGATTCCAGCGGCCATTCAGATGCTGTCTGCACTGCCCACTCAGGGGCCGACGGACCCAACGATTGCACCAACAGATGCAAACAGCAAGTGGTCAGCCAGGTAACATTGGTGACAGCTTCCTGCACTCTACCGAATTCTCGCCGCATCTGAGAAGGCGGGAATGGCCGCGAAGAGCTTGCCTCATTCCAATCTCTCCTTGGTGGCTTCCATCCTTTCTTTCCCATGGCTGCGGCTGGGTCTTTACGTGTAGCTGATGCATGTCCAAGTTGCTTTACTAGTCTGAGTCATTTTAGTCATAGTCGTGTAGACTTTAAATTTAGAATTGGAGTAGTGACCCTCAGTCCTTTGGGTTTGCTTTTGTTTTTTTCTGCCTGCCAACCTGGTTTGAGAAATAACATTGCTGGTTCACATTTTGCTGGTCAGCGATGCTAAGATTCAAACATGTCACTTGTGAAATCAGACAGGACGTAGCAGAAATTTTCTTCTTTGATCTTGTTTGCATCCAAGGTTCTTCCATTGCAGCAGCACAATTAGGCCGGATTCACCAGTCAGATGCCACGTAAAGTGAAGGAAGCAATGGACTGGACTTCAAGAGCAGTGCACTGGATTCCAGTCCACCTCTTCCTTTTCTTTACGTGGCATCTTGCAATGATGGCCTGGGCTGGGTTTGCTTGATAGCTTGACAAACACATTGATGCTGGTGATGATGAACAGAATACCAAAATTGCTGCCCAGCAATGCTGCTTATTATCACTGCTGATCAGCAATTGGGTTTTGGCTGCTGGACAGCAGCTGGACAGAAATGCTGCTGATCAGCAGAATTTACAAACATTGCTGTTCAACAATGTCCTCCA
>OMLO01005492.1_pt1 | contig 10660 bp, 5 predicted proteins | sample 1674811 | NCBI WGS metagenome assembly OMLO01 (sample SAMN06265003, study PRJEB25207) | coral metagenome | isolation source: Coral host | place: Mexico:La Bocana,Puerto Morelos, Mexico | collected 2008-11-13
GTAAATTTGACAGATTATAACGGATAACAAAGTACAATACGGTTTAGGAAAGTACGTTTGAAATGTAATATATAAGGAATATGATGTTAAACCATGGTGTTTTATACTTGACGGCCAGTTTGCGGATTCGGCAAACGACACCGACCTTTGTTTCACACATTGCGCGCGTTCTGTATTAATTTGGAAGTTAAGCTAGAACGATCAAAAAATATTAATTTATAAAACTTTACTCGCTTGCTTAATAAACCTCCTAGCCATAAGGTTTTGGTGTACGGTAAGCCAAGGAAAACCCCGACCAGAACAAACGATTTTGAAACCAATCCACGCACTGATGCAGTGAACACGATATCTCAAATAACTAACTGGTCATATACAACATTTACTGACACGTCTATATATTTCACTCAATTCTGTTAGCAAACTTAAGTAATACTGTACCGAGAACAGAGCTGCTTTATTTAACACTAATTCGTTAGCATTCGTAGACATTTTTTCCTTTACGTGACCGTGTGCATTTCGATTGACCAGTTCTGCCTGCTTAGGGGTCACTACGTGATCATTTGTTATCGTGGAGACGATGGAATTTTGCGATATGAATCATTTCACTGGAAAGAAAAACAAACATTTTAGTCTAGAAGTGTCGTTTAACAATGGCTTTGTTCACTTTTTTTTTTTCGTTTTTGCGTCTTACGAACTAGAATACAATTCAGTCAAAATTATGAACTTTATTGTGTTCATAATTATTGTGTTCAAAATCATGTTTTTTCCCGTCCAAAACAGCCGGGAAGAACGGATAGAAGCTGCCAAACACACAGTTATAATAAACGTGATTTATCTTTAGGTAACTAAATATTTAGGGTAAACAATGATAAAAGCTACGTCCTTAATCCCATGACTTCCAGATCTTTCTTTTTTAAACAAAAAATTCCGTGTACTTAACTTTTTGGAGATGAAGTCGAGTCCGCTAGAGAGATGTATCGTGTGATTCTAATAGACTTTTGTTTATATGAATATTGTTTTCCAGTTCAGACTGAATATTTTTATTAATCCGCCGATTTTAGGTTGAATATATTCCCGTGAAGAATGCGTTGGGGTATCAATTACAGACTAAAGCCTAATATGACGCACATAATTTCCTCAGAAATGTTATTAGCATCAAACCTATGGCTAGTGGTGTTTTTTTCTGTTTTTTTTGGCTAGTTTTGCCAAGAGAGAAAGTTTGTTTCAAAACATAATTGTTTTCTATTTACAAATTTCCAACGCGCTAAAGCATATTCTTTTCAAAATCTCAGCCTCGGGTTTATTCTTAAAATATTCTTAAATCTGCATGTCTCAAATTCCAGCCTCCATATTCTTATAATATATACCCTTATACAAAAAATTATTGAAGAAAACGTAAAAAGTGATGCTCAAGTGTCCATGGTGTAAAGAAGTCTTGCATTTCAAATTTATTTAAAATTTATCATCAAAGTATCAGCATTAGCATCTGTTGCGAATAATTATTCCCTTTCAGTTATATACCAATTTTGGCAGGAAAGTTAATAAATCTTTTGATGTGCCTCCTATAGAAACAGGTAAGCCCTTTTATGCACCAATTGCAGTAGAAATATTGCTCCCTTCTTCAAATGTTTGCCAGTGCGACCTTTATACTGCTTTGTTGACTCAACTGTTAAGTGCATTTGTTCAAGATATTTTTAGCGGCCTTCTGAAATGTCTAACTGGCTTTCTTTCCGGCTACCTTTTTTGAAATCCCTTTCCTTTTGTTTGAGTTATCCCTTTGAGGCGCAACTTCCCCGTATAATCTTTAGTTTGAATATTCTATCAACCATTACACCTCTTTACACCTGCTTTGCACGCAACGACAAATCACCATCAAATTTCGAGGCTGTTTACGCGCTTCACAAGCTAGCGATTAAACTAAAAGGGTTCAGACTTCTAGATGACACATTTCCCGTTTTAAATTAAAGTAGCTGAAGCTCTTGTGCACTAGCAAGGACCAACAGTAATTTTGAGGAAGTCCCTCCTGGCCAGGAGTGAAATCAATGCATTTTTGCCACACGTTGGCCTTTTTCCGCCAATCTTCTAACAACTTATTAAACTAGATTGAGCCGATCTTCCCGTTAAGACCGAACGTTCGAGGTTAGTACGGAGTTCAAACAACTGAAGATAACTGAATATTTAGGGACATGTGGCTCGTAGAGACCATAAAATATCGATCGCATACTTTTCAAATCTTTTTTTCTGCCCCAAGAAATTCGTAAATGTGAATCAAGCACCGACTAGCTTGCGAGGATGAAAGCATTGAAAGCGAAGCCGGGTCAGGATTGGGTCCAGCTAAAAAAAATAATAATAATAAATAAGAGCATTATTTTCTGATGTCAGCATTATTTACTTTTGGCTGAGAAAAAAGCTGAACTGATAGCTGAGATGAAATAATAATGGAAATTTCAGCAACCGCTTTCAGACCCTCATAAACTGAAGGCTTGTACAATGAGGCAATTCGGTAATCATTACAATGATTTACAATATTCAAGGTCCGTGATGGCAGGGGGAAATTTAGACTTGCCACAAGGTTGACCTTCCCAGATATTCCCGCGTCGTTTGACAATCTTCTCGCGAAGCCGAGAAGCGAAAGGGTGTTCTTTGAGCGACGAAGTCGCGTACTCGAACGACATAAGGCCGATTACTTCCAAAGGCGAAACCAACAGGACAGGGAAGTAATATTAGAAAGAAAAAAGTTTAGGGCCGGGAAGATGTCTTTCCGTGAACGCGATTCCTAAATAAACATTTACCGTAATTTCTGAATTTTGACAGCTACGTTAAATTTTTATCCATCAGACCTTTGAAGTTTCAGTTCATTGTCAATCCCTCTCGTTCTCATTGTGTTCCACTGAATAGTAAGACTGTACTTTGTAAGATTGAATTATATACGGCCTAGTAGCTTAAATAGTGGTTGAAAAGTTCTTATCTTGTACGAAAGTAAAATTTTCTTTATCAATTACACTTATATTTGTGTTGATCATCACTTGTCAATCAGTGATCGAAACCCACTTTACACAGCTGAAAATACTAGTATTGTTGCAGCTTTTGACTTTTTTCCAGTTGTCATGGTGATTTTATTCGGCGTACGACTTGTCTGCTTAACATTTTTTAACCAAGCGAAACATGCTAGATTTGCGAATAGGTGATTAAACGTTTCGACGCGATTCGACAACGTTTTCCCAGTGGTTAAACGTGAAACAAACAAGGAACTTTAAGTAGGTTGTGGGCGACAAAGCAAAATTAAAATTTGCTCAATATTAACTGCTAATGGCACCATTGTTCTAAGTGTACTGTGAATTGGCAATGTGAATGGGCCCCCAAAAAACTAATCCCTTGTCTTTGAAAAGCAGTATTACCATATCTAAATACATCTTTACTTTTTCTGATTCCAAAATTTAACCTGTCATTTAACCACAAAAGACATGTCAAAAAATAATTTTAAAAAATTCATAAAAGCGCCTTTGTGATTTTAGATTAAAATTTGCCAGCCTTTTCTAATAGGGGATTTGAATCGTTTAGGCCGAATTACAAGCGTAAGGACGATTCAATTCAATACCGGCAGTTTTTAATATTAACACGACATATGAAACTGCCAAGTGTTAAAATCTTTCTGTATAATTTTGTTTACAGGTGATGGCAAAATAGAATATCACTTTCGTGGACCACCGTGTAATTTGTAACGTTTTTCAGTGGCAGAAAATGTCGAGTGCGAGAGATAATTTTCAAATCTTTATTGCCCTGCCGTCGGATGATATATGCACGGTCAAAGGATTATCTCGAGAAATGCTCGTCTATGAACTCAAGTCCAGAGTGGAGCTGAAAGCTGGTATTCCGGGAGACATTTTCAATTTGTATTTCATGAACGTACAACTGTCTAACCAGGATTCTCTCAAAGTGTACAACCTGAAACAAGGCTGTATCGTGAGGGTCCAGATAGAACAGAACTGGATTGGCCTTTTTGAAGCCTGCTGGCGCGGAGACATATACGAAGTTTTCGAAAATGGCGTTCAAGTTTTGGACGAGGAGAAGTTTCACGGTTATAACATTTCTCTTTGGAATAAACTGGTCATTCACCGCGCCACCTTCGCCTTGTTTATTTCCTGCCACCGTGGCTACCTCGGTCTGATATTGGAACTTATTAACCGGGGAGCAACGGACATCAATGGAAAAACCGTTTTTGGACGAAGCGCGCTGCACGTGGCGGCGTATCAAGGTTTCGTGGGCTGTGTCTCTTTGTTGCTAAGTGAAGGCGCCATTTGTAATCAAATTGACATCCAGGGTAAAACACCACTCGCTTTAGCGAGCGAAAACGGTCATCTTTATTGCGAGAGGAGACTTTGGCTTTATCAGTGGAATTTGCAAACATTTCGTCGTCCGTCTTCGAGAAGCTCGAGCGAGCAATCAGCTGAATCTATTGAAAATGAAGCAAGGTAAGGTTATTACTTTTGTATTAAACTTTGTCAATTCGATCGCTTATGATCAAAGTGCGTTTGGCTGTCGAAAATCTTGGCACGACGACAATACGCTCCATCTTTCAACGTTCAGTAATCATCACTGTAATAATTAAGAGCCAAAGCGGCAAAATAACTGGAAAAGGTCGAAAACCACGATAGAAAGCTATTGAAATATGCCTATGATATTTCTTTGAAGAGGATTAACATTTTGCGGATAATTGATCTTTTAATGAATACTCGCTTCACATTGTTCGTTTCCAAACAATTCTGACGGACGCATGATATTATACGAGGTATACAAAATGCGTCATTTCGTATGTGCAAGTGATCAGAACTGATTAGGGTAAACACTATCATCTGACATACGATTCCAAGACAAAATCCTTCCCGAAAATTGATCTTTGCAAGCCCTCTCTGGTGATCTTGCATTTCTTGAAAGATTTTATACAGCTGAAAACTTTGGTTTAGTTTTGCATGTTTCATGACATACACACGCAAAACAATAGCGTAAACACTGACGAAATGACAGCATTACAAATCACTACATAGATAACTAAGTGTGATTCCGGGCATTGTTCTAAAACAACGAGAGCGGTTTAACAGCACGCAATCGTCTATTTAGGAGTTCTTTGCGGGCTGATATTAAGAGGTTTTGGCCACATAAAGAATAAGCAATGAATAGCTCACTCACCCAAGAACTAATGCCCTTGTTGAATCATCTTTTTTCCGTGTTCGAGATTTGTCCTACAGTTTCAAAGCTTATTGAACTACTGTCGAACCTTCCTGAGCGACCATCGAAAATGTCAATCGTCGCTTACGGGAGGTGGTTGCCAACAAGGACTTAGACCATTTTGTGTCAAAATTTTGTCTTATTAGCTTATGGTAATATGAAAAGTCAATTTTGAGAAAAAAATCCGGTACTTGCCATTAATAGATTTTCGTCTCTTGTGCTATCCATAAACGTGATAAACAACTGATTTCATCTCATCATATTTACAACTTATTATCCAATTTCTGTTCCATTATCTGTCAAATGGTCGCTTACGGGAAGTCAACTTTTACTGAGCTCTAAAAGTGGTCGCGGTTGCTTACAAAAAGAAGAAGAAGTTCCAAATGTAGTGATTTGACTTGGAAACTTAAGATATTTTGCAAACCTGGAGAGAAAAATAGAGAATTATTTTTATGATTTACAATTTAATTTATAAATGTGGATTACAGAGATCCTTGTTCTCGATTGGGTCCCTACTGAGAATCTTTTTTATTACTATTTCAGAAAAACTGGCAAACCTTCTCCGGAATTTTCCAAGTTACCGTCAACTGGACGAACACAGAAACAACCTGATCAGAACAACAACGAGAAACAAGAAACAGTGGTATTACGTTTGCTTCTGTTGTTCTATTTTACTTATTTTGTGTACGTAACGTACAAAGGACTTGTGTCGCTTCAAACGCGGATCCAAAAGATTATAGAATAGGGGACTTTAACAGCTTTCACCCTGATCTTGGGCAAGACACTTTACTTTAACAGTGCCTCTCTCCACCCAGCTGCTGGGAGGTATACCTGCAATGGACTAGCCATCTAATCCAGTGAGGGGAAGAGATACTCTAGTCGCATAATGCTACAGAGACTGGAGATAAACTCAAACCTGGTGGGACATTTGTATGCAGACTCTACCTTTCGTACCCAACCGTTTACGCGACAGCTTATGGGGGTGGGGATGGGACCATTTTTCTGCAATGGGGCATCACTTGTGGCGCGAATCCCCGCAAGTATCAATCTCAGCAATAATCAAGAACGAACTCCTCGTTATGATAGGCATTGTGAAGCATGTGGGTTATGAGAATAAAGAAACTGATCGAGTGCCTAGTGTGAGTTCTTTTTAGGTAATTAGGAAGAGCTACATAGAGTTCATTTACGAGATTTTCCTTGGGAGTGATACTGAATGAAATGGACAATTCCCTGCCAAGATGACATTTCGAATTTTCTCTTTCTTTCTCTAGGATGATTATCGAAATAAGATTAATATTTCCTACTGATTGACCCCGGGGATTGACCAGGAGTTGAAACTGTAGTGAGAGAATATTGTAGTGTTAATCACTAGTTGGAAATTAAGTAATTTATTTTCCTTTATTTAAATAGAAACACTTCCAACACCTTCACTTTTTTTCCTTTAGTCTCATCAGTCAGTTCATCTACATCTTCCTCGCGTTGTGAACAACGAGGACAAAACAACGCTGCGTCGAACGAAGACCCATGAACGACCTCGTTCCAGTCCACCACCTTTTCCCATGGTGCAAATCGCCGAGAAATACCGCAAGGAACTTCGGGAGTTAAATGCGGGCGCACTTCACTTACCAACGCACGCACAGAGTGATTCCAAAGAGGACGTGGATAGACCGACAGCGGAACTGGAAACACCACAGCTAAAGAAAACTTGGAAAGATGCAGTAGAGGTTGTGAAAGATGCAAATGGAATTAATGAGTTGGAAAAAGAAGAAGAAAGAACAATCTTTACAGAAACCAGTGAGGGTGAGCCATTTTTTATTTCAAGCGGAGGCCTCTGTGTTTTGGAAAAGACGATGATGTACATAATAAACTCACCCAAATTCAAAATTTGCCAATCAGTGCCCGTGTCTACTTGTCCTGATATCCTGTGATATAAAGTCATTGACCTGGCCTCAGTTGAATGTTCAAAGGATGGATGATACTATCCACCAGATAAAATACCATCTAGTGGATAGTGTGGTTTGGTTTGCCAACACCTATCCACTGGATAGCGTTATACACCCTTCGAATAACTGGGGCCTGTTATCAATGGGATATTTTTGTCACGTATGATTGCTTGACACGATTTTGTATAGATATACACAAACTTATGTATACACAAATATTTGTAAAAGCAAGATATTGCAAGCAAATGAAGTATTAGTCGCGAAGTCTAAATATATTGGATTGATTTCTCTGTTTCTTCTCACCCAGATCTTTCGACAGAAAAGAAGGACTGTGATTCTAACCAAGAGAAGAAGCAAGGTAACCGTGATACTCCTTTGGAAACTGGGATCCAGGAATTCGAAAGGTAAAGTAATTTATATGTAATTCTCCTCTGAAATTAACTGATCATTCAAAATGTTACTTTGTCGGACTATAACTCATTTTTTGTTGTTTTAACTAGACCACCTTCAGGCAAAACAAATGGAATACGTAAACTGGACATTCTGATGGGCGAGTCACGAGGAAAATGTAGAATCGAATCGACTTTACGAGAGCGGGAGGTTAGTGGATTCGAGGAAGAAAACGCGAGAGAGGACGACAACACATTATTGAATCTACGGCAGGAATATTCGAGAAAGAAACCTGCCCAAACCTTTGAAACCTGGCTGCAAATGAAACAGTCCCAAGAGAGGACAAGACCTTGTACTGCACCGATACAGAAGAGTAGGTTAGGAAAGAGTATTGACCCAGAATCCTTTAAGAAGTGGTTGAACAGCAAACGACATCAGCGCACGCACACTAATACCGAATCTTCGGCGTCATCCAACAAGAAGGCTTTCATTAGCTCTGGAGGGATGACTTTTGATCGCTGGCTTGAAACAAAGTCGACCCAACGACCTATGAGCGCTATGAGTTTCGTTGCTAATGGTAATGCACCGGAAGCGACTAACAAAGTACGAAAACAAATCACTTCCGGTAAGCCGTTTGAAAAGTGGTTGTCAGAGAAGAAAACAATTGCGCAGGCAACCCATGATGGTGAAAACAACGACAAAGAAGACAAAAATGCATCTAAACTGAGTGGGAAATCTTTCGACGAGTGGCTACAAAGCAAAACCAAACAGAAGCAAATTGAGCTGGTGCAGAAAATTACGACAGAACAAGAACAGCAAAGACTGGCAGAGATAGATCAGTTGTCAAAATGGCTGAATCCACACTATAAGACCTACGAGGATTGGTTGGCATTGAAAAACTATCAAGCCAGTCTACAACGCGAACGAACAAAACACGAACCTCAACAAGAGGATATTCCATTCGAAGAGAAACGGAAGGACGCGAAAGTAGTGTATAACATTTGGCACACAATGAAGGCACTTCAAGAACTAAGTGCTGAAGAGAGAAAATATGATGAGATGAAAGCAAAGTGGGCCGCGAAGGAACGGGAGATAGAACAGCTGAGGAGACTCAACATAGCAAACAAAGCTAAGAAACATAACTTTCGTGTAAAGCCCGCCTCAGTGAAAACCTAGAGAGTACTCACTCGTAGATGCAGCGTTCATTTCTGAAAAACGATTGCGCCGGTTTTTCGGTTCTTAAAGTCTTTGCGACTTGATTTTCTCCGGAAGTCCTGTCAAAAAGCGCGCGGGAAAAGATGAATTACTGTAATGATTCGATTTATAAGCCCTTTCCGATAAACGCTCCAATAACGAAAGTGACATTCAAGATGTTGACGGACTAATTAGTCGATCGACGGATAAATATCATGAAGTCTGCTTTCGAATTCTGATCTAAAGATAATATTACATCTCTGACAGTTCTGGAGTTGAAGGAGCCGTAGTTGTTTTTCATTGTTAAAAGTATTGTGCCCCATAGAAAAGCGCTATGTCCTTAATAAGCGCCTCCTCTCCAGTTTGCGCGTTTCTAAGAAACTTTGCGTCCTGGGCTAAATCGAATCATTACGATGCATGCCCTGTAAAACTGATAGGAACTTCGATGGACTTTACGAAATTCACCTTGTTTGAGAAGACGTTGTGAAAAAAAAGGTTGTTGGAATACAAATATCCAAAACAATATTTCTGAGTTAGATTGAAATTAAACGTATTTATAAATAAAAGTTTATAATTAAGAATCTGAATATATTTTAATAAAAAAAGACGAGAATTGCACATAATTGTTTCCAACTCTGGTACCAGTCCGTTGAACGTATCCAGGCCTGAAACACAAGGAAAAAACCTGACAACCAGTAAACTCAATCAGTGAATAAGGAGGGCTCAGTGGAAACGTCTATTTAATGATATTTTGAAATTAAGACATAATGATCGTTTAAAAGATACTCTTTGTTTCCATTAATTCGTTTAAAGCAAGAGACTATGGTCTCTCTATAGTCTCCCTATAGTCTCCAGAGTACATTCCTTTCGCAGCTACGGGGAAAGAGTAAATGCAAGTCCGCTCACATTAAGTGAAAGGAAAATGATTTGAAAAAGTATTTTTGGCCCATTTGTTTAACGGGTGCTTAGGTATTTCGGGGTTATGTATAGGTAATTATACGGTTTCCAGTTCAATTTGTGATTACTTTGTTCTTTTTTCCAAGTTTTTGCGTGATATCATTGGCTTAGAAAATTTCATTTTCTCTTTCAGCCAATCCTTATTCAGAACATAGTTAGTAGAGGAACTAACTATGTCCAGAATTACGATGTGTAATTTGCTCTGGCGCTACACTTTTTGCACTGCACTTAAACACGAGGGTGCACTGCTCTCAGCCAATCAGAATGGATAATTGTTAATTTTAATGGAAGAGAATTTTGTTCTCGTATTTTTAAAAATGTCGTTTTAGGTGCCGAAAATCCGCCAGGCACGATTTTCAGAAAAGCATTAAGACCTAAGACTTTTAAGGAAAAGACAAATCCCTTATAATTTCGGGAAGACACAAATTTCCCTAGAATGAACAAACACATAAACAATAAAAAGTACAGCACCAGATTAATCTAGAGGGCGTTAAAAGCACTCAAGACAGACTAAAACACCTTGGATCCTTATTGTACTGAAGCGATTGATTAAAAGAAAGACACATTGTTTTCTTCTTCTGAACGATACTCATTTAATTTTCCAAGTTTAATTCCTGCTTTTACCTGGACTGTTAAATCACACACTATCCAGACTCGGCTCGAACACAGTGAAAATGACAACCTCAATACCAGTAGACTAAATCAAGAAAAACTAAATGGAAATTAGAAAATTAAACGAGACATACCAGGAAGTCAAAGTTTGATTGGGAATCTTCTACGTCATCTTCAGCATGGGGCATCAGGTGAGATTGCAGCGCGCCTGCGTACTTCAGTCTTCAAAACTTTATCAAGTTCAGGTTATGTATAGGAGTCGCCCGGTTAGCTCAGTCGGTAGAGCATCAGACTTTTAATCTGAGGGTCATGGGTTCAAGTCCCATATTGGGCGATTA
>OMLO01005493.1_pt1 | contig 10660 bp, 11 predicted proteins | sample 1674811 | NCBI WGS metagenome assembly OMLO01 (sample SAMN06265003, study PRJEB25207) | coral metagenome | isolation source: Coral host | place: Mexico:La Bocana,Puerto Morelos, Mexico | collected 2008-11-13
ACAGTTTTCAAAGGCATGCATGGAGTCTTCTAATGCTCCCCATGTAAAGCTCAAGTGTGGGTTTCCTACAACTCAACAACACCCAAGTCATCCACCTTTTCCAAACCCAAGGCCTCAAGAGAAAACCACCAAATTCCGGCATGACAAGTGTCTGCAACACAGCTCAGCCATGGACGGGCGAAACGTCTCTCGAATCCTGGCAGAACATGAGTGATCCAAAGTTGTTGGAATTTTGGATATAGATGCAAATCAACTCATATTCTCAACAGCAACTTCAAGACCTTCAAGAACAGTTGTGTGGCAGACACAACAGAAAGTAGTCCATTCTGTCTCGGTGATCTGCCAACCCTGGCAAATAGCTCCCACCTTTTTCCTGTTTTCATGCAGTGCACGGTGGGGTCTTGTTTTTTTTTCAAGGCTGAAACTCAGCATCGTCTCAGCACTGGCATCATATCAAGACTTATGCTTGAACATATGCCATGTTCATTCGGCGCAAGGTCTGCTGCATGGCTGTGGAGATTTGTTGAGGCTTCACTTGTGACAAGCAATGCTGCGAGAGGGGAGACGATGGATACAACTGCTTGCAAATTTCAGTCAAAGTATTAGCTTCGGATTCTGAAATTGCGAAGATTTCCAGTTTGCCTGGGAATTTGGCCATGAAGCCTTTCATGTGCTCGACTTCCTTGTTTGGATAACTGGCCCTTCCATCGGTGTAGAACATGACGAACTGTTTGTCATACTTGTCCTTGCCTTCCTCAATCAGGCGCATGGCATCCTGTAGTGGGCGATCAAAGGTTGTTTCCCCTCCTCCATAGGTAATCGATCCTGTGCACTCCGAGTGTTTCTCAAGGGGTGTCTTGTTGCAAGCCACCCGGCTGTTGCGATCAAACATGACTAGCGACACTGCTGAGGCTGTGCCTTGGTTGATGGCTTTTGCTTCTTCTGCAAACTCCTTAACCCAAGCAAATCACGTAGTGGTGGGCTGCATGGCCCTTTGAAGAAGCGGTGTGCTCCTTCATCCATGTCTTGTAGAACTCCAAGTATGCTGCAGTCGCCTTTTCTCGATCTCCAGCAAGGAGCTTGTCAAGAAGAGAATGAGAAAGGGCATCTTTCTTGTGAGCCTCTTGCAAGTCGGACGCCAAATGGGCAAACTTCTGCGCTGACTTCTCTGCACGAGCCCTCCTCATCTTCTCATAGCCTTTGCCTACGCACCAAACGCCGAAAGATCCCTAACTTAATCAATGCAAGCGGCTGGTATATAGATTGTAAGGAACTCAAAAAGAAAGTATTAATATATAACACAAAAACTTGATCAAGAAGATCCATGTTGCTCTGGCCATCATGAAGAATGTCACGTGCAAGACCGAACTTCTGTTTCATGTCCTCCTCGCGCAGGATGAGGCTGTAGGTGCCTCTCTTTCCTTGACGTGCAGTGCGGCCCTGGAACTGGACCTCTTCACTGGAATCTGACGAAGGAAAGGTTTGCAACACATGTACTCCACCGTTCTCTTGAAGCTTATCGTCGTAGGAAACAAAATCGCTGCCACGAACAAATGGCGCCACAGCCAACGTGATTTGCCCTGTGTTGCCAGCCTTCTTGATAATGTGAGATTTCTCATCGAAGGCTAGCTTCTCAAGCAAAACTTCTGCTGGAGTCGGCAGCTTTGCGTAAAAGGGCGATCTTCGGAAATCATCAAGAGAGCGCTCGTTCTCGAAGAACACGATGATGGCCCTCTTTTGCTTGATAATTTCTTGAATTGCAAGTGCGACTTCCTGGTGAAAGTCTACAGCTGGCACCACCTTAATGGCATCATTTTGCTCCAAGAACCGAAACTTGGATTGGCCATAGACTGATGGCACCGTTGTGAAGACGCGAAGCCCATGTTTTTCAACTTCTTGACGTTGAAACATCTGCAGCTGCTCAACTGTGCCAGATACCCCGAAGATATGCTGCGGATTGATGTTGGTGTAGGAGAACTGACCACATGGCAACTGCAAGCTTAGGACCTCCTTCAGCCTTGCTTCTTCCACCTTCAGCTTCTTCTCCGCAAGAGCCTCAAGGTAAGCAAAGGCGGTTTTGTAGCCAAAGACTGCGTCGCAATCGACTCGGTCATGAATCTTGTAGCCAATGCATCCCTGATTCAGGTTGACTTCTGGCATTGGAGGCTTCCTCTGCACATATTCGTACAAATCAGAGCACATCATCTTCACCTGAGATTCCACAACAATCTCGAAGGTCTTAAACTCTTGCAAGAGGGACTGATACTCTTGGCTGGACATGATGTTGCGGCAAAGCCCCTGGGCAGCTTGTGGAGTTTTTGCTTCGCCACGCTTCTGCCACAAACTTTCTAAGACTCTCCGGGCCCCTGGATGCTGCAATCTCGCCACCTGATTGTGTGTTTTGCCTACGAAGTCTGGGCCCATGAACACATCCACCTCATCAACTAACAGCACCTGATTCTTCCTGAGGTCATTAGACACTGATTGCTTTTTCAATGGCTTCCCTGCAAAAAGCTCCAGTGTAAGTGACCGGATATCGCCTTTCTTAGCTACCATGTCTTCACTAAAAGTGGTGATTTTGCTGTATTTGATGTGCGGTGCTACTCTGAAGTCAGCAAATGTTTGATGGAATTCTTTGGCATCTCGGCTGCTGAGGTAGTCCGAGTAGCAAGCATCTCGAACTTCAAAGCCCAGCATTGCAAAGATTGTGGCAGCTGCGCCCAGAATAAGGGATTTGCCACCGCCAGTCTCAATTTGAACGAGTTGGTTCTCAAGATGTGACTTCTGCTCACCAAAGCCGAAAAAACGTAGGATTGCAAGCACCTGAATGTTGTGCGGAGTCTTGATTCCACCCAGCAGAGAACCAATCCCTTGGCTTTGTTTCTTGGACGTAGCCACGAAGGACATGTATTCCTCCCCTGTCGCAGCGATGCTGTAGTGGGTGAACACATGAGCCAAGAGCCTTGGATTTGCAGAAAAGAGGTTGGAGAAGCTATCTTTCACGCAGGCTTGCGAAGGTACATATTGACTTTATGCGTTCATTACACAGGCCTCTCCCCATTGCCTTCACCCTTGATTTCGCTCAATAGTTTTGGGTGCAATGCCCTGAATGTTTATGAGAGAGTTTTTGTTGAACACCTTGAGTTCAAAGTATGTTCAAATGCGTTGAGTTATTTTGAACACCTTATGCCTGTAAAATCCTTTGAACATGTTCGAGGTATGTTGTGCGGGATCAGTTATGCGCAAACAAGCGTGTACGCTCACATAGATCACATAGAAACAAAAGGGGGGTCTCAAAAGGTGTCAAACTTTGGAGGAAAGTGAGCCAGCAAAGAGTTAGAAGTCAAGGCTTACTAACGCTGCCAATAGGATGACTATGTTCGTGTTCGTCGCAACTCTGCTTTGGCTTTGATTTGACTTTCAGTAGCCAACTCAGAACAGAGAACATAGGCACAACTGAACAACTCACTAGATGACTGGGAAAGGGACACAGAGTGCAAACCGCATCATCTCTGCATGAGCGGGCTATTCAACTCTTCGAATAGTTTTGACAAATCGAATGATGCAGTCAACACCAATTTCGAGTCCAAGGAACTGTGGGATGGAGTCCTTGATGAGCAATGGGCCCAGCTGGCCAGGATCATTGTGATGCTTTCGTAAGCTGGCAACTTCCTGCAAGCACTCCGCAACAACCTCGGCGATTTGGATTTCGCCATCAAGGGATCGGTTGAGCAAGGTATCGTAATGATGCCAGAAACTGCTTAGCCCTTTCTTCAAATCATCACGATCCAAAGGTGCTTCTTGATCATTCGCAACAGCCTTTGCCTTCATCTCATGGACACATTCATCAGGTGACTTCTGCATCTTCTGCACTGCTTGGTTCCAAAACATGTTATGTACGTTTTGGAACTGCTTGAATTCACTTGCAATTCTCTTGGCCGCGGCAGATCGGCTCATAGTTCCATCATCAGCAGATGTGTCATCTTTCTGCTTCATGAGGATTAGCCCCAGGCGCAAGAGGTAGTCCATCCCCTCCATCCCCGTAGACCCTCCACCAGCGCTGTTCAGGACTTCATTCATGTCTTGGAAGACACTGTCTTTGAAGATTGGGATCTCAAAGGCCAAAATGCCCAGCGTGATGATGCTGTTGGCGAAACCTTCCGGCTGCCCAATCTCCTCTTGCAACCTGCGCAAGGCCTCACCCCTCAGCTCTTTGACATAGCCATGAATTTTCTTCCGCAAATTTGCCCAAACCGTCTGAAGCTCTTCCAGGGCTGAATCTACCGCACTGAGCTTCGCTTGGATTGCACTGATGGCTGCCAAACTGCTCTGCAAGGATTTGTATTGCCGCTTTTCATATTGCTCGACTGCCTGGCTTGCCAAACCCTTTGCATGGCCCACCACTGCCTCCTGCATCAACGCAAGATCAAAGAAGATACAAAGCTCGCCATAGCTTTTAACATCTTTGGCCTAAGATCCCTTTCTTTCTACAGTTGTAGATTTGGAAGATTTAGAAGAACCTACAGCTGATTACAATCCTATATTTATATTATAATAGAAAATCATAATATATATATACCTACGGAACCCGAAACCGAAGAATTCCAAGTGTTGCACAAAAAACACGATGTTTACGGGGAAAACCCTGGGTTTTGGAAATGTTGGGTTTTCACCATGTTCCACTGCTTGCTCCATGTTGCCACTTCGGCTTCTTTGTCACCATGATTCGCAAAAAAAATGCCTGAGCCTTAAGATTGGAGAAGGGCTTGGAGGGATGGATCGGGAAATTATGAGATCCTAAAGCAATATCATATATGTGAAGGATTATCGTTTTCCAATCTATGTTAGTTTTAAAGTGTTCCACCCAAGCCATTCAAGTACGCTTGGCACGGTGTATGTAACCAAGTTTGGTCCACTGGTGATAGGCACCCTTTAAGTACCGTTGCATCACCCTTTGAACTAGGATTTTTCCTGTGTGTGTCCTCCGTGATAGACGGCTTGGCCGTCCCACAAAGTCCTCATCACATTGTGTACTCATGCTTAGGGGATTGGCGATGTATTTTACATCGTTCTCTGCTGATATGTGCATGGAAAGAAATATATGATGGAGTGCATGTTCTTTCGGCATTACTGCAAACAAAGCCCTGGAGTTTTGGAGCGATTGTTGCGCCAAAGCATTGTATCGCCGAAGAAAGCGAAGACCCAAACCTGAAACGACGCCGGCAACTTTTCCATCCAAAAAGTAACCACTCGAAAACAAAAGCCGCATGCATTTGTTGATCGTTGTTGCTGCATCCATCGCCATTGCTAAAAGCGGGTTGTTTGTAAAATCATCATTGCTATATCGTCCCTCCACAAATCTCATCAAGCTTGTTGTCAAGTCACCCTTATGCCAAGTTCCAATTGGGAAGACACTCGTGGTTGGCCATCCTATGGCCTCTTTGCTGATTTTCTTGATGTGAGCATTTATGCCATGGGTTCTGCAATATGATATGTATTCAGTTGTGAGCAAGTCAAACCTTTCGTCAATGCCTCCGGCAGGTTGTAACTCCGAAAGAAGGGCTAGCACACTTCCTAAAAAGTGCTTTCCCACGCCGATGTGAAAAGTATGGAAAAGATCGAACTTCCATAATTCAGCTAGGCGCCCCACAGGATGAGGGATCACCGAAAATGGGTTTGCCACCTCAAAAGGTGACTCCTCATTCAACGTTTGAAGCCACTTTGGGTGGCGTGAATCTATTTGTTCGAATGGTATGTTGATTTGCCCACCCCTACACAAATGGCAAATCCCCTTAGGGGGGTTTCTCACATTCAAACGTTTTTGAACGTTGTTGAATGACCGCTTGAATCTTCCACTTTTGTGGAGCCAAGGCCAATCACCTGAGATACCAATCAACATTGCATAATACGTCAATCCAGTTTTGTTGTCTGTAACCCCGGTTTTGCACATGTAGTCGGCCTCGCTAGCAGCACTTGAAAGCAATGTAGAAAAGACACTGTCGCGATCATTTGCGTACCACTGCTTAGGCAAACATCCGTACAAGAAACGTTGGGTGTAGGTGTGACCACGGAAATTGATGTTGTGTTGCAAGTACGACCCCTTCAAACCAAGTTTCTTCTTTTCTCGTGCCTGCGGGTTCGTTCCTCGGCCTAATGCTGAATGAAAATTCATCACTAAAAAAGGCTGTCGTTTGACTCCCCTCCCCTCGTCTCCGTGTAGGATAATCGGCACTGTACGAGAAAGCTGTATCTCGTTCTGTCGTGCCATCAAAAAAACTGGATGCGTTTCATTTTCCAACTTGAACTTTTCCCAAAACGATTGTAGGATCGCTTCTTCTCGACTTTGGTGGGGGTTCCTCAACCCAACAAGTATGTGGAAACAATTGTATTGCAACATAAACTCCATCCAATCTCGTAGCCTCAAAACTGGTACTTTCAATTCGTCATCCGGTATGGGCAAAGTCGTTTGAGGAATTGGTAAAGTAAGACCATGTCGGTCAAGTAGCCTGTGAACATCTCTTTCCGAATGAGCATCAGAGCATTGGGCTACCTCTACCAATCCAGCAATCTGTTTGGCATTGTTTTTCCCCAGATCACTCACCAAGTCACGGGCTGACCTAATAGCAGATCTGCAAGTGGCCTGGGCCGGGCAAATGAAGAACAACCGCAGTGGAATTGATGGTGTGTTGGGTGTATTTTTGGATGCTAATTTTGGAATATATTAATGCATCAAATAATTCCAAAAGATTTCTGACTCGTATCATGTATATGCACTCACACATCGCTGACAAAATAAGAATTAAGCCACAAACACCTTTTTTCAACTGCCCTGCCGATCAAGTTGGTTTTCTCATTTGTGCTTGTATCTCCGGTGGATATTTGAAAGATCTGTACACGATGTAGGTCATATACATGCTTGGGTCTGAGGTGTCCATTCCTTTTGCTGTATCGCCGCCCTTCTTCACGTTCCGACACCCAGCTATACCTTTCTAGTTGGTTGTAGACGGGACCAAGAAACATATAGGTTGTGTCAGGTTTTTCCCAAAAAAAAACTGATCAATTTCAAAACATAAAGCTTTCATTTTTCCAAATTGAGGTAAAGAGCAATTGAACTTGTCAATCAGAGCTGCTTCGAGCATAGCTGGACCAAAGGGTTCTGGTGCCAAGTATACGATCACCATATCACTCCATCTATCTTGGGACCATTTGTAGCCGTATATTTTGTTCCGCCACCTCCATACAGGGTTGTGAGTAAAGCCTATCTTCCATATCATCGGAGAATGTTTCGAGAACAACTTGTTGATTGTCGAAATTGCATGATCAAGAGCAGCCACTGCCAAAGATTTTGGAGGAGGAAGTTGAAATGATATGCACCCCAAAGCATTGCACTCATCAAGTACTTCACCAAAGAAGGGGATAATGGATTTATACGCCATAGGACTTTTACTGCCGTGTGATGGTCTTGTAGCACGAGATTCGGGACTCCTAGATCTCGCATCAGGTTCATCTCTTAAATGTACATCACGACCACTTTCCGGTTGATTTGTACGAGAACTCTTCGAAGATCGACCCCATGGGAATGGAACCACAGAATCCTTACTGTAGAAATGTTCGCCTTCACAACATCACTAGAATCAAACACTGCGTAATGTTTTAGCACTATACCTGATACTTGATTTATCAATCCTGAAAAGTACCGACAACAGAAACATAATTCCTTTCAAAAGACAACAACTTATACAACTTTAATAGTAAACCAAAAAAGTCAAGCATCAGACCGGTGAGATGTAAAGAGGTCAAGTAGCTCTTCATCCGGGCTTTCCTCATGGCCCATAACTAAATCCAGGTGACTACCAACACAGCAGCGCTATGCTGCAACACTTCATTTTGATTGGCCAAAACGCTGAGGAAAATATATACGGTATATGCTAGTACATGATCTTTCCGCAAAAGTATCGTGTGTTCATCAGCTCAAGTTGATAGGCTAGAGATCCAGAATATATTGGTTGTATGATTTGTATGGTATGAAAACATAGGAAGTCATCTCTTCAGACACCCAAAAAATATGTCCTTTCCTCTCTCCATGGAAGCTGCTAGCGGCACTGAGGACCCGACTCCAGAGCCAACCTCTCTGCTGATGCCGGCCACGGTGTGGCTGGGCAAGGCACCTGGCAGGTCTAGCGTTTAAAATGTCGTACGGGGAAGCGCCGGCAATGTCTGAAGGACAGAAGGAATGCAAAATAACATCAGCCTGATTGGTACTATATCTGTATGTTTTTTGAATTTTGTGATGTTACACCGGACTGTTTTGCAAGCCAAAAAAACGTGAATATATATTCACTTGAGGTACAACTTTAAAATCATATCTTGTAGTGTGTGATTCGGTCTATGTAGAAAAATATGAATTGTTACCGGCAGTGCAAGATCAACATGTCCTGTTGTTTTTTCCAACCAGCTTTAACTCATTTTTGTTTGACATCCGATGGTTGGCAGTGAAACTGCCATCACGCAGGCAATTGCTGCATCCCCCTGAATTGGGAATGGACAGGACTGATCTGATTGGGCAGCCCGGTCCGTCATCCCATTCAAAAGCTAAAACCCCAAAACGCTTCGATAATTGACTACTTGGAACCACTGAACAACAACCGACATAAACCACAAATTGGATTCACAAAATATGGTGGTGATGTGATTCTAGGATTTTAGGATCTACATGTGAAAAAATCTAAGGTGATGGTGAATATCATATAAAAGAGCTCAAGGTTACTTTCGTCAAAGCGCTTTGGAAAACAACTCTCAGCGTATGGTTAAGACCACATCACGTGTGCAAAACGTACACCCACAAATACTAATGGGTGACGACCAAACAATTGTAAACCACTACTTCTGTTTCTTTTCTTTCTTCGGCTTCTTCTTCTCAGCGGCGGTCTCGGCTTCGTTATTCTTCTCAGTCTCAGTTGTTTTCTTATCACTCTTACGTTTTTTAGCGGCATTACCTTTGGCCTCAGATTCCTCAGGATTCGGACGCTTCTTGGTCTTCTTCGGCTTCTCCTCCTTGTCGTTCTTCTCGTTCTTCTCGTTCTTGGTCCAATACTTCTTCTGGTTCCTGCGTGCAGTGTGTGTGTGTGTGTCCGAGTGGTTGTGGTGGTGATGATGTTGGTGGTGGTAATGGTAGCGTGGGTGATGGTCGTGGGACATCCTTGAATCCACATATATCCAAAGAAAATAAGGCATGCTAAAGAATATACGTGATAATTCTGATGATGAAAGATCATGTAAATACAAAGGTTTTCCTTTTTAAAGTTGATGGATTAATCTCTTAAACACCTCCCCACGAAGGACCGATGTGGGCTGGCCTGACTTTCATTTCTGCAGCAGCAGCCTTGCTACACCTGGGACAAAGTAGATTCCACTGGTTGTGGGTGGCTTCTAGGAGGGTATGTAGGGTATATGTTAAGATGAAGTTTCATCACGTGTTGCAATGTTTTCAATTCACCAAGATCGTTGATATTTTTTCATGGGATGACAATGAATGTACTGTTCAGGGGCCCCAACTCGAAAGTTGCCTTTCGCATAACATTTTCGGCATCATTGTAAAACCTTGGTTGGCATGGCGGTGTCCAAACAGTAGCTTAAGGTTTTAACATTAAAGATCAACATTCGAGATCATCAAATGTATATGTACGAGACTTCGTCAATTCAACGACTGTATTTTTTTTACAGCTAAAGACGCAAGAAGTATTATAATGTCGAGTAACTTCTCCCCTGTGAATTTGTCAGCCTCTCCCGTAGCCCAAGCATCATTGCAAGCATCATACTGCGTGTCTAAGGTCTTGATGTGCTTTTGTAGCTCAGCAACAGCCCTTGGAGGCAACGGTGCCGGGTGCCGTATTGAAGACTGACCAAAGGAAACAACAACACCGACCGTATAAAATAGAATCGGATATATTCGAGAAACACTGAAGAAGCATCATCAACGTATTTGCCCTTGATCTCTTTGACACATTGTCGCAACTTTCCACACTTTGACATCAAGGATTGCAGGAATGTGCGTAGGCTCTCTTTGGTCTGACAGCATCCGAAAAGGTTCGATGACAAATATAAAACACTTGGGTACATCAATAACAAAATATCGATCGATCTAAAAGAATGCAAAGAAATGAAAAACTCATATATGGTATGATGATCACGCACACGATCATGGCACATAAAGACGACACTTGTATTACAAATCTGGTACCTGAGCATATTTGTCCATCGATGGATTGGCTTGAACGGTGGTCGTCTGAACTTGATCACGCAGCTTCAAACCATCCAAACCCTTGAACGAGGACTCCGCGAAATCAAACTTTGGTTCGCCATCTGCCTGAATGGTCACTTGGGATGCAATCGGGAAAAAACCCGCTTATAGGGATCGATTCATTTCTGTGCAGGAATCACAATGGAATCACATTAAGACAAACCTTACTTTGAAAATCATCGGTCTATAAAATATGGCCTTCTCTTCTTTGATGTGCTTTTTCTCGTGGGCTTGGGATTCAGTCCGTCGGCCACTTTCTTTAACTACAATCCAATACTCTTTCAGCCCGTCGTATTGGTTGCATCTGGCCAGCATGGTTCGGAGACATTGGAGGAAAGAAGGGTGTGGGATGCGAGAGTT
>OMLO01005494.1_pt1 | contig 10659 bp, 12 predicted proteins | sample 1674811 | NCBI WGS metagenome assembly OMLO01 (sample SAMN06265003, study PRJEB25207) | coral metagenome | isolation source: Coral host | place: Mexico:La Bocana,Puerto Morelos, Mexico | collected 2008-11-13
TCACTTAGAAATTTCATATATCATTACAAATTTGGCTGAATATCATTTTTTTTTCTAAACAGTTTTTAAAGTAACAGTGGCACTTAATAAAAAACCAGGCCAGTCCCTGTTCTCAGAGACAGGTCCAGATGGCCACATCTATATTTTTATACTTTGATCTATTAATTTGTAGCAGGATCCTTCAGAAAGTCTGCATGCACTGCAGACAATATGTTTTATGCTAATGAAATATTATGAAAAGTTGAGCTCACCATAGCATAGTCGTACCCATTCCTTATGTGACGTCTTCTCTCGTTTAGCACATCTAGAATATGTTGCCTAATTCCATCTCTTCCAAACTTCAAAGGTTCAAAGTAGCAATCCTCTATGAGCTCCTCTACCAGTTGATTCAACTCATCAAAAGCAACTTTACTCTTTTTGAAGTTAGGAATGTCATTTCCTGGCCATCGTTTAATTGTTGGTGCTCTGATCGCTTTTCTCCTAACAAGGGAAGGATCCAAATAGTTGCTGGAAATATTAAGGAAATTGCTTTCCAGTAAAAAGTCTCCTCTGAAGAACTGGCTTATATGGGAAATTAGTATATACTAAAACAGTGGATAGCGTTAAATGCACGCTCTGATTGGCTACTCAAACTCGGAATATCCTTTGCTATTCACCTCTGAGCAACTCGCGCGCGCGCCCGAAAATATTGTATTATCATTTCATGAATAAATGAGTTAAAAAAATCTTTTTGGGCTGTATTATCTCACTCTTTCGTCGCCCCTTTGGCCAACATCATCAGGGTCTTGCCATCAATTTTTTGCACTGTTTGCATAAAATCAAAACAAGCGATAACACAACATTTTGCATCGAACAGGTGAGCTTAAACATACGCGGCGGCCATCTTTGATACTTCTGCACTTCGTCTTTCTGACAGGAAGTCCTGCATGATTCCTAACTCATGTAATGTTAAAAAAAAACTCTGAGAAAAGTGCTTCTACTCGATGTAATCGAATGTAAGCTTGAATAATTTTGTAAACAAGCATAAGCTTAACTTAACAGCACTTTTTCGACGTACATGTACGGTACCAGTATCTCTTATTTTCGCGCCAAAACGAAATGAGTTTCAATGAAGCGGATAAAACACCTAATGACTAGTTTTCGCCGAAACAAAGCGGTGAAAATTCCATCAGGTATATGATACGTTTAGGTAATAATCTAATTGAAACTTATTAGTCCTTATTACAGCGGGAGGCTATGAAACATAATCGACCTCTGCAGAATGGCGCCAAGATTATTCAAGGAAAGTCTTACCTTCGAACTTTTGTGCCACTTCTGAATCTAACTCTTTTTCTATAATTTCCTTAACCTCATGAACAGTCATTTCATTAAACGGTTTTCCGTTCGTTTCCTGCACAGAAGTCATTATTTTTCTCAACCAAAAAGTGTAAAAGTCTAAAAGATCCACAAGCACTGCGACCGACGCGAAAACGGAGGACTCTTCGCCCTCGCCTGAAGCATTGCGGATACTACGATGTGATTGGTCGGCGTGTAAATAGGGATTGATATGATTGGTGCGAGAAATCGTTGCGCGGGAAATTAGGCGTTAGCGTTTTGCCAGTTGTGGCGGGCCGAGTTTGTGGTTCAGCTTCTCAAAATTATGGCAGCTAAAAGGTGAAGAATTGAGCCATGGAATTATGCCATGGTTCTTTGTCAAATCGGATGAATGCATTGTTGGAAAAACTGATTGTGAGTTTTAATTTGAGATCTGCAAATTCCAAACCTTGTAATAAAACTACTTATGTATATTTTTTGTTGTCAACATAATTGTTTTTTTTTTATTTGAAAGTTTTCAAAGTCATTTAAAAATTTTCTGTTGATACAAATCACCAAATTGCCAAAATTCAGTACTACAACAAGGATGGAGAGAGGCAAGATGGTTCTGTGCCTCTCACCTTGTATGCCCCAGAGAGAAATCCTCGTTTAGCTTATGACAAAGTATCCTGGAATGCCATTGTGTGTTTGGCTCATGGAACATGGAATGAGAACTTATGGGAAATGATGGATATGTAACAAAACATCTTACTTTGGTGATGGTTTATTATTATTACATTTAATGGTTTTAATCTTAACATTAATGGTCTAGATTTAACCTTTTTTCATGACTGGTATAAGTTAGATTCCAATAATGGGAAGTGATTCAAGTCCACAAATGGTTTTTAATAACATTGCAGAAAAACATTTGTGTTTTCAATGTTACATTAATTGTTTACGACTTCTGTGATTAGAATTACTATGAACATTGATGGTTTTAACCTTAACATTAATGGTTTATCCTTAGTGTTTTGTACCAATAATGTGAAATACCGTTTTCATGAATGGTTAGTAAGATACACATTGATGGGAAATAAAGATACCAAAAATGTTTCAGGTTAATACACATTCATGGTTTTTGTAAATAGCAACAATGTTCTAAAGTTAATGTAAATCCCATTCATGGTTTTTGCTGTAAAACCATCCATGATTTCTCTTCTCTTCATGTTTATTGTTAGATAACCACTTTTGTTTTTAAAATCACATTAATGTTTTTCCTGTTTTTAAAAAAAATCCTCATAAAAACCATTGTTTTTGCATCAAGAATGGGAATTAATAAAAAAACGGATGGTTTTCTGAAATTTTTTCCTGTGATATCTGACTCATTGTCAGAAAGATTTGTGCTGAATTTATGTTCTTTGGGAAAACCCAAGAAATCTTCTTTCTCACTATCAGTATCGAAAAGCGCCGCCATTGTGAAATATCTCGCAGAGCTTCTTGCTTAATAGATAATGTCAAAACTTTGTATGAACCCTACCCCTGAAAGTCGTTTTAAACGCTGATCTAATCTTTATTCTTAATGGTCAAATTACAATAGAACAGCAGAACCGAATTAGAACCTCTTCTATAATTGGTTCAAAAACGGCGAGTCAAAGCATGCCATATGGCACGCTTGGGATTTTGGGGAGTAGTACAGAGAAGTGCCATATGGCACTCTTGGGCAGGAAAGGGTTAACACAGAAATTAGAGATTTTGAGCCATCATCAAAGTTAGATACTGCCAAAAAGGTTGCAGTTTCCACAATGGGTAGACTTGAGTGGGTCTCTTTGGTGGCACGCTGCCAAATCATCCCATTTATTGTCTCATTTTGGTTCTGCGTTCCACCATGCAGTCATTTTGAGAGAAGATTCTCCTCACTAAGAGCTTCAAATGTTGGAAGTGTAGCATTTGCCACTGCCTCTGGTGTGGACTCTCTGTGGACATAATCTGATGTTCCCTTGGCGATATCCCTTTGGAATCCACACCAAGAGTTTTCTCCTTCTGGGCATAATTCATGCTCTGGATTTTCATTTGTAGATTTGCCGTGATGCCAAATAGCCATCACTGCATTCTGCATAACCATTATGCGGTGAGTGTTCTGCCTGATGGCCTTTCCAAAATACACTTGAAGTTTATCGATTCTGTTTTCGGTAAGCCTCCCTCCCTCCCAGTCACCTACAGGAGTCTTGCCTAGTCTCCTTTTCAGGGAACGCAGGTGTGAACCCAAACGCTTCTGCATGTGGCCCACACATTCAAAATTTGCCTGACATTCATGTTGATGGCCTTCCCACCACTCATGAAATTCTGGAGATCTCTCTTTCCCTCTACATCAAACACAGTCTTCATTCTTTAGACATGACTTCACAGTTCAGGTCCTTTCCTGTGACTTTGGACATAACTGTCACTCCACCATATGTTGAAGAATACCCTCTCTTTCACCATGTTCCAGCACCTGACACTGCAATGTCATAGAGGTCTTCTTCATTGGGCACATAAAGTTCTTTCATATCATTTGCTGCTTTAGCCATACTTTCTTTAGCAACAATTTCACTTGCATCTCGCAAAGCTTTCACACGGTTGCAGTAAGCGTTCTCATTCATGGTTGGTAACATGTTCATTACGCATGTAAACTTTACAAGTCCTTGGTGACCAACACCAATGTTTCTCATGGCTAACACAGCTCTCCTGTTAACCTCAAAGGCTTGTTTATTCCTTATTTTGTCAGAAGTGTAAAACTGACAAGTAAATGAACATTTACCTCCAGTGCACTTTAAAACCAGAAGGGAAGCCAGACCCATTTTGGATGCTTCATCTTCCTTGAGAGAAAGGACTCCACGTTTGCAGGAAGGGCATGGCAGAGACTCGAATACTGTGGAAAGAACTGAGATGTCCACAAGTCTAAAGCCTTGCAGGATTTCACCTTCATTTTCGGTGCTTTCTTCAGAAGAATCATCCAACTGTGGTTTACCCGCGTCATCTTCATCCCCACTCAACTTGTCGCTTTTCTTGATCAATTCTTTTGACTCTGTGGTTGCAGAACCGTTTTTCTTCGTGTACTGGTTACCAGTAAATCTTCTCTTTTTCCTCTTTCGACTGTGAACTTTCGTTCGAGGCATGTTTCACTAAGAACATTTGTCAACTGAACTGTAAACACTAGCTTTCTTCGTTGTGTGGTGCGCAACAAAATGTCCTCCATTTAACTAAACTTGTTACCAGTCTTCTCTATTGCTTGGGGTCACTCAGATGGATTGGGGGTGAAAAATTGCCGTTTTTTTGCATCAAAACAACACGTAAACAATCTTGGTTACCATGAAGATAAACCTTCCAAATTTTGTGCAAAATATGCATTATAGAGCTAAAATACCTAAAGTTCTGTAATTCAAGTATAATGGCTAAAGGTACCATAAAATACAACATCACAAAATACAATTTTTTTTTATTTTTAGCCTATCGAGGCACCTTAATAAACTAAAATGTACTCCAAAAATAATCGACTCACAAAAATTGTATTGAGCCCTGTAAAGGTGCATGTCCCTGGACTGGTTTGTTAACTTTGTGTGACTGAACTGTTAGCTTAAACACTTTGCTCATGGGTTGGCATAATGTGTGGCAGCAGTTGGTGTGGTGCTAATTAATGGAAGATATGGCCAGGAGACTTGACCCTGGGCATGATAAAACTCCACAACTCAAAGAGAGATGACTTGGCAGGAACAGAGAGCATTACAACTTAATGTAGTTTACAAATAGCAGAGATTAATTAAATGGAAATAACCTGGCAGGTGCAACCATGTCAAGACAAAGTGTTGACAAGTTGGCTGACCCATCAATATGAGAAGGGAGAAACAATGCTAGCATAACGACATATGTCTAGCAAAAGATATATAAATAAATAAATAAATAAATAAATATACATAAAATAAATAAATAAATAAACATTTGCATAGTGCCATTTTCCATCAATTGTCCATGGCGCTTTACAATACTCTAAAACCCTAAAAATTAAAATCCTAAGATTTAAATGTGCAATATAATATGATAAGGCTACAAATCAAATGCCCGCTTAAAAAGGTAAGTCTTAAGATTAGCCTTAAAAACTGCCTCTGATGATGAAAACCTGATGGAGTGATACTACCAGAGCCTTGGTGCCAAAATGGAGAAAGTCCTTTCACCATACATTTTCAGAATCACTCTAGGCTCATCAAGCAACCTATTGTTTGAAGATCTTAGTGCGCGGCGAGAGTCATTATACCTCAATAAGTCTTTAATGTAATCAGGGGCCAGTCCGTTCAGAGCTTTGTAAGTTAGCAACAACATTTTAAAAACTATCCTATAATGAACTGGCAGCCAATGTAAGTTCCTTAGTATTGGTGTGATCTGTTCCTGCCTTTTAGTCAAGGTAACACGGCGAGCTGCTGACTTCTGTAAAAGCTGAAGTCTATTAATCAGATACTTTGGGAGACCGTAAAGTAAGACATTATAGTAGTCCAAACGTGATGTTATGTAAGCATATGAACAAGTCTCAGTGCTACTCTGGCTGCCATAAATAGACATAAAAATATCTAGCGTACGGTCTCTGACCATGTGCCTGTAGTGTCTGTACAGTGAGACCACGGATGTTGTGCAAGTGGTTCGAGGCTGTGACACAAAGGTTAATTTGGCAAGAAATGTGGGGTCAAAACCTAAATCAAATCACACTTAACCCTTTGGTGACTCCCCTAAAAATAGCCATTTTTGACATGTTTTGGTTAAAAACTGCCAGCTCATGTAATATTTAACCAATTTTGTTGTGCTATATGTCATTTGAAAGCTAAATAAATGGACATCAAGACTACATTAGCAGTTTCTTTGAATTTCTTTTAATTAGTTAATTTATGCTAATTAAAAAGTCACGCCATACACACATTTTAGGAAAAAATTCTCAATAACTTTTGCTTTTTACATAGTATTAAAAACTGAAAAAAAAAAGTTGTTACCCATAATATATTTGATATTTCCTGAAAATTTAATTAAAATGCAATGAAAATTTACAAAGTTCTGCCTATTTCTATCGGGTGCCCTCAAAAGCCCGATTTTGCCATCACTACACCTTTATGGATGTATGGCTGATTTAAGTGCCCATTGGCTACTCTAGCACAACAAAACTTACATGCCACTCATTTCAAATAATTAAATTGTATAAAATAGCAAATGATTTATAAAATAAAAATTTACATGCACCACAGCCGGACACGCAAACCCCTAAAAACCACCAGGTGTAAAACGGGGATCGTGTACCCCCAACCAGTGCTGTGATGCTACCTTTGGGATTTCAAGGTGCCTTACCTAAAAATTAAATCAACTAGAAGTGTCTTTTTGCAATCAGTCATGGTCATAGTCCTTGCTATGCCAAATCTCGAAGCAGTTTTTATCCCGAGTACAATGTAGATAGACATTGTTACATTGTGGTGCACTGCAGCAAGACCTAACTTTCATTTCTTCCTTTGCTACTGTATAACAAACTTTACAGTTCCTCTTGGTGTCAGTTAACTTTGGTATATGCACAGTAACAAACTCTCCAGGTTCCCTTGTTGGGGGCTTAGACACTGGAGGTGGTCCATATTCATTGAAGCCTGCTAGATCTCTTACAAGTTCCTCTCGATACTCTGCAATTGCAAACTTGTGAGGACGCTTGAGAGCTTCATTGTCAGGGTGCTCTGCACGATGAAGTTGAAACAGAATGTAACTGTTGACAATAGCTATGTCAATCATGTGAAAAAACAATGTTTTCCACCACCTCATACACTTTCGAAGAGCACAGTTCTTTGAAAGAATTTGATCTGAACGGTCAACTGCATTCATATAATTATTATAATGTTCGATTGCTTTGGGCGGTCTCACATTGATATTTCTTCATGCATTGCCCACTTTCTCTTTTCTAGCAACCATTACGAAATCATTGGCATTGTCAATTGAAGTAAGAATAGTGACTGGTCGGTTGTCCTTCCATTGCTGAGCAAGGCAAACTCCATCTCTCTCCCACCTCATACTTCCCCTTGCTTTCCGTCGTGCCCATTGTTGTCCCTTTTTCATTGCCTCAGGGAATTCCCTCCTTTTCTCAGCAGCTGTACCTGTGGCTGGAATCATAACTTGAAACAAATCTTTCACAAGCTTTGGAGAAATATAAAAGTTATCAAAGTATAAATGATATCCCTGGTTCCTCAGAGGGCCAGCAAGTTTCATTACTACATCATACCCTAACCCATTAGGACTTACCTCCTGTCTTGCATTTCTCCCTATGTAAACATCAAAGTCACAGTTTTATGCCCCACTTTGTTGGTTTGTTTTTGATATAGTGGCGAATTCCAGACCGATGTTTTGATTTCACCATTCTCTCATCAACAGCCACACGTTGAAAAGGTTGGTAGAGATCCTTGCATTTCTCTTTGAAAAACTCCAAAAAACTACTCACCTTTCTCAATTTGTCTTCCTCATCTTCTTCATCTGGATCGACAACATAGAGCATTGCCATAAGTGCCTTGAATCGGTCTTGGGACATAATACTTCGAGCCCACAACCCATGATACAAAGTTTTTGTGCTCCAATACCAGTGAAATGAGCTAACATTTACCAGACCACAGTATAAAATGAGGGCAATCAGTTTTTCTATTTCCTCAGGAGAAGTTTCAACCCAGGCACCATCCTTGTCACCATAGTAGGGCTTGCTTTCAATAGTCCCCCATCCATAGCTATTTGTATGGGTACAGATGGTTCTTACAAGCTCTGCTGTAAAGAAAAGCCTGAAAAAATCTACAGCCCTTGTCATTGCACCTCTTATCACTGGCATATCCAGATGCAATCCAGGTTGTCTCCTGGGGGTAAATGGAGGGATCTGATTTGGTGTATCAGGATCCTCGTAAATTCTACTTGCAGGTGCAGGTGGAGCTACAGGTGCAGGGGGAGGATCACCCCTTCCCCTACCCCTTCCCCTACCCCTTCCCCTGCCCCCCTCCCCTACCCCTTGCTGGCCTTTGCTGGGGTTGTCTCCTACCTCTTAGTGGTTGTCTTTCTTGTTCATCTATAGATGCATCTGAGTCATTTACCTCATCTGCAGACTGTCCACTAGAGTCACTACCTGAACTCATAGCATCGACCTCTGATTCATGCTCGCTGGAAAGAAAATATATGTGAACTGAGTTTTTGAGAATTTGGAAGAGGCAAAACAGTAAGACTTACATAAAATAAAAAAGCTTCGGCAGCTAATAAGAAAATTTTGCACCAAAAAGAAAAAAAAGTCAGGAAAGCTAAAATTTGCTCTTTAGATCTTACCATTTACTCTAATCAAAGGTCACAAGCTGGATAGATCATTACTGATGATAAATAAATCAAACAAAAAGCTTCTTCTTTCATGACCTTATTATGTGTGTTCTTTAGTACCTGATAAAATACACATAGCGTTGTTTGTATACTGCTAACCATGAAGTAAAAAGAAAGAATTAGATTAGATATCTCAAGTCAAAGATTTCAGCTATTTATAAAACATTCCCGACCACATTCAACAGTTATGTCCACATACAAATGAAACAATGAAAAGGAAAATCATGCATCAATTCCGCAAAAGTTTGTCAGAAAAAGGTACTTAGAGAAAGAAAAATGTTATTTGCAAATTCCTTGAGCACTACAAAATGTAAAAGAATGGCAAAATAAGTACGATCTTTCTTTCTTTCTTTCTTCTCAAGAAGATATGTTTGGAGTCTCAAGTTACACATTGCGCGAAAAACTCATCTGATTGTATGGCACTCAAAATTGTGGCAAGAGATGAACAAAACAGACCCAGAAAGCTGCAATTTCTTTATTTTTTGTTTACATAGGACCCATAGGAAATTCGGGCAAAGACAAGGCTAAATCACAATGCACTCATATTTCATCATGTTGTTTACACCATCGCTTACCTCCATTCTCTCTCTGAATCATGATTTCCTTCGAGTTCTTGGTCTAAATCAAACTCTTCTCCACTCGAAATGCCACCAGTGTTGCTGTCAATATCACTTTCCGCATCACTGCCATCTTGGGCACAAATTTCAGCTACTTCTTCAGCCGTGAAAGTCATGCGTCAACGCTTGCTCGAAGACGCCATTTTGAATAGCAACTTCGTTGTCACGCCGCATATGTTAAACTGAATTTTGACTAGCCAATGAGAATTCTGCCATGGTCTTTTTTTGATTGGCTACATCCATAGATTATTTTTAGTGTAAAAATGATTAGGTAATGTTAAAAGAGCATTGTTTTCATAGGCCATACGTCATAATCAATACGTCAATACGTCATAGGCAATACGTCAAGGGGCCGTCACCAAAGGGTTAAGCTGTCTGACAAAGGAATGTCCTAAATTGACCGAGGTATTTAGGACTAACTACTTCCATAATAAGAGCTTATTTTAGCAAAGTGAAATTGGTGTTGCATTGCTGTTGGTGTACTGTTGTGTTACCAAGTTTACGTGCTCAGATGGTCCTGGTGTACAAGGCTGATAACCAGACGGATTAACTACTGGGACAAAATGTACACATTTGTGCAGTGCAGTTGGTGTTTTCTTCATCTGCCAAGTTTCTGTGCTCAGATGGTGCTGCTATTTGAGCCTGATGGCCATTGTTCAAAACATTTTTACATTTTAATTAAATCTCTGACAGCTGTATTGATAGGAGTAAAATATCATGTTTTGTGGTTTTCGGTGAAGTGGTACCATTAGATATGTAAACATTCATCCAGATGTACTCAATTATCAATAAAATTTTGCTAAACTAATGAAAGTTTTTACTGGTGAAAGAAAGAAAATATCAAATTTCCTGCCTCTTGGATGAGTAGTAAGAAAAAAGAAATAATCAATAATCATTCACTGGTTCTGTGTCCATTGCATTGCTGCTGTGGGTGCCTGATGAAATGCTACTTTCCCCGCTGCCGTCCAACAGATCCTTTAAAACCTTAGAGGGTCAAAGATAACATAACAAAAAGAAAATTAAACTGAAAGTCTCTGCATCAACATTTTTTACTGAAGAACACTTTGTTGGGTTCCTTACACGGAAAATAGGTAAGCTTCAAAATATTTCTTCAACAAAACCATCAAAACAAAGAGAAATCTCTCCTAAACACTAAAGACTACCTTATCTAAAGTCGACCTACAGTTGAGTATCAAAACTCTTTCCCTTGTGTTTGTTTCAACACATATGCTCAGTCAATAAAGGTTTGACTCTTGAACACCAGATTAAATGTCTCTAATGTATGTATGTATGTATGTATTTATTTGTTTACGCAGGTTATTTATATATATGGCAGCTAATGAAGCTGATGTGGACC
>OMLO01005495.1_pt1 | contig 10657 bp, 7 predicted proteins | sample 1674811 | NCBI WGS metagenome assembly OMLO01 (sample SAMN06265003, study PRJEB25207) | coral metagenome | isolation source: Coral host | place: Mexico:La Bocana,Puerto Morelos, Mexico | collected 2008-11-13
TAAACTAAAGGTGTTCAGTTCAGATCACAAAAACTTAACGGTGAGTTTAGGCAGAATTGTCTACTTAAAGAGTCTCTGTCGACTATGATGCTTTACGAGCGTTTGTGTTTGTTTTGATTCTGGCGCTGAAGAAACTTAAGCACAAAAAGGATTTGGGGAAGGGAAAGGATTTAATGCACTTGGCGTCCTCAAATTTAATTTACAGGTATAATGTGTTTGCTTTAGATGTCATTTGGCTTAAAACTACTGTATTTCTGTATTTCAATCTTCTCCACATTCGCCAGCCTACTGTTGCAGACTACTTTGCAGCTCTGAGATGTCCTAGAGATATTATTTATTTTAGCTTAGAACTCTAGTCACTTCTATAGTGGTCACTCTTAATTTTCAGCACGGCACGAAAGTAATACAAGTCGTGAATGTCACATGGCTGTTTTTGCCGCACCAAGATCGCCACCAATTTTGGGCCCATCAGCTGAAAAAGCAGTTTTCACTTTGCGTTTTCGAAAAAAATTGACAGTCCAAAAGCAAGGTTCAAACTTCAAATTGGCGTGAATTCCGAATTCCGTTACTTCCCTGCCTTTCTACTTTAGTTTGTTGAACGAGCTTTTATTTTCTGTTTTGCAGGCCGCTACCGTTACAGCCACTTTGGAGAAGAGTAACCGAGTGAAAGCTGTAGTCGTGGAAATAGCCGCTGACGAGGCCCTGGTGGCCACAGGTGGTTATCCCACACTGAAGGTACACACTTTTATCATAATCAGAATATTAATATAGCCAAAAGACAAAGCCAAAGCCAAAAGACATTTTGATTGCTTGAGACCCGATCATAAAAATATTACAAAAGGCTATAGAATTATGCTTAAAATAGTGATATAAATGAATTGTTTCATGCTTAGCGCGCGTATTTCGAGTTATGAATGCACGCGGGAAGTTTGGAGACGAGAGAAACGTAAAGCCTTGGTCATACGGCGCATGATAGGCGATGATAGTCGATTCTCTCCTAACTATCATCAACTATCATGCGCGTGGTCAAACGGCAAAAACTATCATCGACTATCATAAGAATTTGAACAAGCTCAAAATGAATGATAGTTGATGATAGTCGATGATAGTCGATGATAGATAGTTGGTGGTCAAACGGAAGCGTGGGCTTTCACTATCATCGACTATCATTGACTATCATGGGCCGTGTGACCTAGGCGTTACTCTTGGCGATAGTCGAGAGCAACTGTAGGTTCTCTCGTGCTCTTCAAACTTCCCAAGTGCATCCATAACTCGATATACGCACAGCTATAAGCATGAATTAATTCTTTAATAACATGGCGACAACAACTCCGACGGTAAAACATGTTTTATTTGTGATTGACCACAAAGTTCTCACAATGCACGGTGAAAAAAAATTACTGATTAGGATCCTAACACGCCTCAATCACTTAAGCAACAGTTGAACGAAAACTCAGCCTAGTTTCTAAAATACTGAATGGAAAATTCGCCGGCTTTGTCGAATTAATTATAATGAAATCTCGAATTCCATATCATGATCTCGTGTTAATTGCATCAACCCGATAAGAGAATGTACATGCCATAGACTACAAATGAACCAGCAAATGAACTGAGCCATAATTTTTGAACTGCTTTGACCAAAAATGCGACGTATTTTCCGTGATCATGTCCTTTTAATAATAATCATGACACCGCAACAGCTGATCTCAGTTGTGGTAACTCGCTTTCGGCTGCGAGGACTCGTCATTCACTCGCATACTTATCCGCTTTCATGAAGGTCACATGTCAAACAGAAGATGGAGTTCGAGTTGACGCTGTCGGACATCTTGCCCTCGAAATAATTCGTCCAAATGGCACACCCGTAAGCACCTCAATCTACCGGAAACCCACTCAGAACCGTGAAGGCGTCGTCACCTTTCAGTCAATAGCAAACCGTTGCTTGGAGGAGGCTGGGCAGTGGTCGATCATTTGTCAGTACAACGAGTACCGGGAGAGGCTCAAGTCTGTCTTGCCCGCGGCTGATCACGTGACCAGGAGCCTTCCAGTTCAGTTCGTGGTGCATCCCGGTAAAGTCTTGCATCTTACATAAGCTGTATGTGATAGTGAAATAAGTGCTTTCGTTCTGTCCTCCTTGGAAGAATTTTGTGTCGTATAAATGGTTTTATATTATCGTGAAAGGTGAGCTTTATTTTTGCGTACCCAATTCCAGGTCTTCTTCAAAAACTCGTGTTGCGCTTTCCGTCTGGTTCACCCGGCGTGATCTCTGCGTCTTGCACTGCTGACCTCAAGGGCCGTACCATTCTTCCGCGGCCTGGAAGAAGGTAAGTAGTGGTTAGGAATAAGATAAGACAATCAAACACTGAATTACGGTGCCACTTTCAAAACTCTTTCTTCTTTTTTTGTTTTTAGCGGTGTAGAGGTTGTGGACCTCGTCGCTGAAGACAGTTGCGGCAATGTCGCTAACGTCTCCTTGACAACAAGCGTGACCATTGAACCTTCCGGGACTGTGCCTGAGGGCACGGTCCTTCCAGCTTTAGAGAACAGTCCGATCCAACTCACTCTCAACCGTGGTATGGCTAGGCTACCAAAGCTCACTCTTTGTAGTCGCGTTGGGAATTATATCGGGGAGTATATGTTAGTATTTTCCGCTCCTGGTGCCGAGGCATGCTCCGTTAAGTTTGCTTTTAGTACAGGTGAGTCTATCGCTGCCTTTTCTTCTATTTTGGTGTAAAAAGAGGTTTCTGTCTTCTTTCGCTCTTCCTCCAAGACAATCTAAGTTGTTAGTTGCAGTTCGGAAAATAGTCGGAGGTTTTTCGCCGACCATTGTGAAAGTTCCTCGTCGGTTTGGGAATCTTCGGATAGGAAGATTTAGACACGTATTCGGATAAACAGTGCTAGATACCTTTCAGATCCGGTTGTCGCAAACGAGAACTGCAGTTTGAGGTTGGACGTTTTGCCGTGGTTCACTTTGCTGTTGTCCGTTCGAACGTTAGTCAATTTGGATTGGAGTAAATTTGAGCGAATAGAAATCTACCACTCATTGCATTGAAAATTGTCAAAATTACGCCACGTTTGAAAAAAGTATGTTTGTAGCATGTACAGCTTGTAGCTTTCTGGAGAAATAAACCATCCGAAAACACACATTCAACTTAAGCTGCCGCCATATTGGATTTCCACAGAGGATCAGCGCCTTTCTACAAACAAAAACAGAATAGTAGAAAAGGCGTTTCTTCATTCGATTTCCACATTTGTACGTGGCATAAAACAAAATTCCAAATTCTAATTCAATAAAGCTTGAAGTAATTTGACTTACCTGAAAACCCACGTCTTGATATTTAAAGCGCGAGTCGAAAACCTCACACGTGAGCCTAAGTGGTTCAGTGGTATCTAAAAGTTTCCAATGTTTCGGCCAAACTTTGGAAATGGAAGTACATACAGCTGGATAGATTTTTTGAAGCCAGTCTCAGGCTAAACTAATACAGTATAGTTTAAATTCGTCGTAATTTGATCTTCGATAATGACACTCGGTGTTGGTTGTCAACCTTTTTGTCCTCATAGGTTACTGTTGGTCTGTAACGCCACGACCTCCGGCTTTGCGCTTGATTACTAAGCCAAGGTTTCTTCAGCCACTTCAAGAAACTGTTCCTCATTTCCCTCAATGCGTGCTTGTTTAATTTCGTAGGTTCAACTGTCTAAAGTTCATGAATCAGGGTACATTCTATTCTGTTCCAGATGAACATATTCAGCGAATACAGAATGAGCTACAGCCGCTGAGAAAGCAGATTGCAGATTACGAGCAGAACGTGGCCGAATCCAAAAGGAGAATGTCTCGGAGCCAGTCGGAGATGACGACGGCACTCACGCCTGTCCGAACTGCGTTCCGGGGAGTTCCGAGGAGACCCGATGTAGTAAATGTACTTCAGAACAGTAGAAATGAACTGAACCAGTTAGAATCGAGTCAGGCCACTACTCGACCAGTCATCACACAACCGGGACACCCTCCTGCTAGGATACGACACTACATAAAGGGTACGTATACTATTGCATTCGGTGAAATAAGTCAATTTTGCGGAGCGTGAGGTGGTGGGCAGGTAGTGAGAGCCCCCGCCTCCTACCAGTGTTGCCCAGGGTCGAATCCAGCACCCGACACCATAAATGGATTGAATATGTTGTTGGTTTTTGGTTCTTCCTCCGCAAAAATCCAACATTATAAATTACGATTCGATCTCAATTCACGAACACTTAATGGCAAGTTCATCGGAGCTCTACATGGTAAATAAAAATTACTTTTACATTCTTGCGTAATACCTGTGTCATATTCTGGATATCTCGCTCTTATCTCCAAATCACCCAAATTGAAATCAAAGGCCTCTTTGAGGCTACGACTATTTTGCATGATGAAGTATATGCATCAGTATAAGCAGAAAAGATGAAAATATTTTGGCTTTGTTGCAAAAATAAATTTCTTGCTTCTGTCCCTTATAATCACGCTTTAATCACTGCCCTGACTCCGCAATACAATATGCATAACGCTCTAGACACATACACGCTTTGCGGCCCTATGTGGAAAGCATGAAGGGCGAGAGTTGAAGACTCGGGCGGGCAAACGCACGATCCGTTTTTTTTTCTTTTCTTTTTCCTTCCGAAGTGTTTTTTCTTTCTTTTTCCTTCAAGAAGTTAATAAGTGCTTCCCATTTATAATTATTTATTATTTTGCTTGATATTCATGCATTGCATGCATATGTTATTAAAACCCAGGAGCCCGCGTTCATTTCGTAACTAGGACAACAAATGCTTTCTAGGTTTTTTAAAAAAACAATTCAAATGAGAAAATGCTCGCACCACATGTTGTTGACATAGCAGTAACTATCTCATCACTCATTGCTTCACTATGTTTCACATTTGCCGAACCATTCGACGACATTTTTCTCTTCGTCAAGTCAAGTTGTACATTGGTCAGCGGAAATACAAACAAAAGTTTTCAACCCAAGGAAGGATTGACCGATCGAACGACCAAGCGAGTGCATTCGCGCTCGCTCACTTAACTTCTATTTCGCATTCTGCAAAACAGTCGTAAAAATGACCCAGAGCTGGAAAGTATAGAATCTCCCGTTACTGATAACCATGAAATGGTGGAGCGTTATCTCTTAAAAAATTCAGCAGCTACTGATTTGTTTGTTGTTGTCGCATAAATGTTGGATTGACTTTGTAGGCGTGAAGACAAGAAAGAAACTTTCTTGCGGTTTTGGCAGGAAATTGGAAACTTACTTTTGACAGTTGATGTTGTGTTTTGTTGTCAGTTAGTAGCTTAAGTCATTCGTCATAGCAGTAAGTATTGTTTTATTCCCAGAAATTCTATGGAAACGACGAAGAAATATTTATGTTTCTTTTTTTCTTCTTCAGGTATTGTAGCAGAACTTGCGTACGTCACCGATCCATTAGTTGCTCGCATCCTCTCGTGGTATCTTCAATCGAAAATGTCAGTAGCTCTCACTTCTACCACAGAACAGCAGCGAAAGGTTTACGACGCGGGTTGCTCGGCTTACTGCGAAGCGACTTTGCTTCCTTTTTCGAAAAGGGACTTTGATGGAAGCGATGGCAAACCTCTTCCTTTAGAGCTTCCAGCACCACCTTCAAATTACCGAAGCCCCATTGAGTTCGCTGTGAATCTACTCGAGTTTACGAGTGACAATGGATACCTTCGTAGTAGCCTGTTTTGGAACCTTCTGTCGAAGACAATCGTCGTCAAAGATCTGAAGTCTGGGCAGGCGTACCGCGAGCACCTCACCAGAATGAAGCAGGCCTGTCCCACGATTCTGACGCGTGATGGGAATATGATCGCCTCCGACGGGTTGATGGATCCCAAGAAGCGCTGTCCACCTAGAATGGAGGATTTGCGATTTGCTTTCGGCGCGTTACCGGCTCGCGAAAAGGTGCGTTATCGCGAACTGAAAGAGAGGTGCGAAGCTCTGGAAAGGCTGCAATTAACGTTCGAAAAACACGAGAAAGAGACGGAAGAAGTTCGCGCGAAAGAAGATCAATTGAGAGAGGTGAAAAATAGTTTGTCTCCTCGCATTTCCGAACTTGAAAGGGAACTTAGAAAGTTGAGACCTGGAGTTCAAAGAGACAGCAGTGAACCCCCTGATAAACGGAGAAAAAGATAATTTCCGACTTGCTTGCGCAATTGTTGCGGCAAGAAGCGATTTTAGGTATGGTCAGTGTTTTATTAATGTTCAACTTTTCAGTATTAGGTCCATACGTTTCGTACAGTTACTTGTTAGGACAGACTTAAGATCAAGAAAATTTCCCGTCACTGATCAACGCATTTTTTCTCAAGATTACTTGTCTGATTTTGTATTTTATCTGGTCGTTGATACAAGGTTCAACACTGTCTTCATGTTTATTTATTTTTTTTTTTTGGTAATTTGTTTATTTTTTTAACAATGCATTGCAATACTTAGGTACATTACTTACAGTCACTTAACTTACAAAAAAAAAAAACAAAAACAAAAAAAAAAGTTACAATACATTACTTACAGTAACTTCCTTACAATACAGGTTACAGTACTTACAAGTGTTCATGTTTATGAATGATCAGTATTATCTTACTCTGGAAATTCGCAGAGTTTGGTTTTTCTAGTTTCGATACAGAATAGCGTTTTAAAATAGTGTGCTCAAACAACTTGGTTACGTGTTGTAAAAAACAGTTGGTCTGTAAGGTTTTAAAAGGATAATCGCAAGTTTCGGTAGTTAGGGAAAACAACGAGAACATCATTGTCTGTAAAGTATTTTTTACCTAAAATAGAACATTGTGCGTTCGTGGTTCAAAAGTTCAATTGGTCTTCATTGCCTGCAGAGTCGGTGGTATTTTGCTAAGGTGAGGGATGTCCAGAATGCCCGTGTTTTTTTCCGACTGAAAGGTGGACATCGTGGATACATCGGTTTTTCTGCAAAGTTTTCCCGAACACGGCACGGTAGAGGTTTTCTATTTTTTATTTAATTTTTTTTATATTCGCTTTATTTTTCTGAATTATGCTTTGGCAAAACAAAAACGAAGAGTTTTCTAAAACTTAAAGGCTTCTCTTCTTAGCTTTTGTTGTTTTTCTTTCCATTGGAACAAGTCACGTGGTAGGAGCGCGTCGTTATTGGGCGATATGCATGTGATTCCCACGTGTCAAAGTAAGGTTTCGCAACCGGAAAATAAAAAAAAGTGGACGTAAATTTTCAACGAATTTTGTGAGAATTGATTGCCCCTAAGAGCGTCTGCCAATAAACCTAAGTTTAAGATGGGATAGGCAGATGAAGTTGTGATGGAGTCGAGTCAGTGCTTCACACCAGAAATATTTCCATTATACTTTATACGTCAATTCCTTGCCAAACATCTCAAATTTCGATTGACGAAAGGAAATTAAACTGACCTTAGTATATACCACACAAGTGGATACTGCTTTCTGGGCATTCTGATTGGCTGGAGGTGAATAGCAAGTACCAGTCACCTCCGAGCAAACGAAGAAAAACAAAATGGCTTCCCGTTTCGCTTCGGTTATCGAGGAGCAAGTTTTATCGATAAACGATGCGGTTGTTCCAAAAATTACAACAATATTACATCCATCGACCATGTACGTTTGAAATCTTACGTATTACTTCGTTTGACTTCTTTTGATTACCTGACCTATCATGTCTATCATTGCGAGATTTCCACTTTTTATTGTGTGCATTTGTTGCAGTATTGTTAGAAATAAACCAAATGTTGGATTGGCTGATTATTCCGCTTGTGTGGTATATACTAAAACAATTATTCACCCCAGTGTCAGTGAAAATGGTGGATATTTACCTCGACTTCGGTGAATAATTGTTGAGTATTATTAAGATGTGAAAAAATTTTAAAATAGAAATAGTAATAACGACGATAAAGCACACATAACAGTGATACTGTATTAGGCATGGCTCGGTTTGGAACAATGTTATTTGAAAATACGATTTTAAAGTTGTTTTTGTTTTTCTTTGATCAGTGAGTTGCCAGCCCATTCGTATATGTGAAAAGAACTAATTTATTTTCTTGAAAGAGTTTAGTAGAATTTACAATTTGAAAAATTTGTACTGTAGATTTCGGCAGTAAAGTGGTTCGCCTTTTTTAGCCCACAGGGCAAAAATGTCAGATTTGTGTTGATGAGCTAATGTTTTTATCGAATTTTGCCCTAGCTGACCAGTTGGTACTTAACATATTGATTGCTTTGCTGGTGCTTTTGCTTTTGAAAGATCTGTCCCGCATTCCACTTCAGTGCGTAACCCCAGCTTCGTTCTAGTGCTATAGTCCGTGCACATTTTCATACATTACTGTATTTCTGTCCACCCTGACCTCGACTCGGCGCCATTGTTTTCTGGAATGTGGGAGTGGTCTGTTTACGTTGCCATGTGTTTTTTTCTTGATTTGCTCTACAATTAATGTTATTCATAGACCAGCAAGATGCGTAGAGTTTTGTTAGTGAGAGCTGAGGCACTTTAAATGTGTTATTTGATAGAAATTCGTCTATTTGTAATACTAGGAAGAGTAGAAAAGACAAATTCAGGTTACAGTAACAACAAAACTTCATTCTATTTCATAGTAAATGTTATAAATATGGAAGGAACGACATTAAACTGGCTGCGGTCACATCCAATACGATAGTTCCAGTACATTTTCATACCGAAGCTGAAGTAGAATAAAGACGTCAAATTTTCGCCCACGTTATGACCGCGGTCCACGTGCTTCACATACCCTGAAATAGATTTATTTTGACAGTAAAGATAATGTTCAGCGAAATTAAAATACCAGGAGCCCAAAAATACATAGTATTTCTTGTCTTGGCAGTTTTATATCTAGATGATAGATTGAGAATGTCTCATTTTGCTATATAAAGAATTTATACATGAACGTTTTAAGTATTTTCCATTTAGAGAGGCCAATTTGGTGCAAAAATTTATGTCCTAGAGCCTTAGATGGATGCTATTTATTTATTAGTAATTATTATTGATAAATCAGTCAGACATTGGTGTATTCAATTGAATGAAATATTTTGTAAATCAGGTTACTGTTTAATGAATTAAAGACTAAGTAAAATTATGGTCTCGTTGGAATGTAAGGTTAAAACTTTGACGTTGTGTCTTGCTCTTGAATTGTTTGAGCAAACTGCGCTGGACTAAAGAAATATGATTGAAAGAATCCTCAGACCGACAATGATAGGGCAGTTTCTGGGTGTTCTCTTTTCGCGTGTGCCTCTCCGCGCGGGTGAAGTAGCCGCAAGTATTTATGGAATAAAGCGCCACCTTCGAACAAGCTCCTTATTACACTAAACGACAACGCGACTCCCACTTAAGCTGGCTCATTATAGTTTTATGTTTCCTTCAGACTTACAGAACTAGGTGCGATTGTTCAGGCTTAACTGTACTGCTTTGAATGGCTGTGCATTTTTTTAAGGTCACTCTCCACTGTTCCTTTCATTGTGGTTAAGTCATAAATTAAGGTTGCATTGTTCTGTCGCATAGCAACAAACTTGACCCACTTTTTACCATCAATTCCGTCCATCTTAAGTCGGTGACCCCATATTTTTTTCTATAAATCTTTTTATTACCCGTAGAAGAAGAAACAGGGGAAATAAATAAAAAACACTGTGGAGTAGATTTTGCTTAAATTAAAACAAATGGAAATTTTAAATTAAGTTGGAGGAATTCCATTCCACAATTTTTTTCACTATTTTTCTCACTATTTTTCATATACATTCCGCTTTTGCTGTTGAATTTTTTTCGTTAGAAAAAAAGTCACCGGATCAGGTTTTTCCAGCAGAGAAGTTTAAATAATGTTTTTTTTTTCTTTGAAATTGCCTGAAGGATGGAAGTTTTTGAAGGTAAAAATAAGTGATATCTCAATTAGCTCATTAAACTTGGCAGAAACAAACTAGGCCTCGTGCCGCCCTATTTGTTTTGAGTTTTCCAAAGTTTAATTAAATCGCGAGCGCTATCTCGGGACCCCTCACGTGGCTAATTCCTATTGTTTTTGAAACCAATCAAAATTGAGCCTGTCGCCGAATTCTCAAGAGTCTCGTCAAGTTCGCACAGGGGCAGGCTTTGCAAGTGTCACCCTTGTAAAAGTAGCTGTGCAGTACGCCTATCAATTTAAATCTTACTTAAATATGTGATGACGGCGTAGAATTGCAAGGGAGATATGAAAAATAAGCCATTGCGGTTCACGTTCTCCAAAACGCATACAGAACTTGGTCATTTCATGTTGCTGTTTTGCAGAGGATGATCAAGAAATGTATTAAGATTGAAAACGTACGCTCAGAACTGCTCTGCTCATTAAGCCCTTTGACCCTGGGGACAAGGTGCAAGAGTGCGCAAGTCAGCAATGAGCCAACCAATTGTTGCATTGCATTTTGATCACGTGCTTGTTGGTATAACCTCCTCTCTGCAGCACAGTTTGCACGAGGCGCAGAAGATGGCGGACAGTGAGGGAGGCTGGTGTTCTGGTAAGTCAAGCTTCATGCTTAAATTGGCTCAGTAGTAACTTCTACAGATACTAGGACTAGTAGTGAGTCCTTATATGTTGAGTGATTGTAGGTCGAAGGTTGTTGATAATGAAATTACGCTGTAAGACTTCTTGTGGATGAATAGTTGAGAC
>OMLO01005497.1_pt1 | contig 10657 bp, 10 predicted proteins | sample 1674811 | NCBI WGS metagenome assembly OMLO01 (sample SAMN06265003, study PRJEB25207) | coral metagenome | isolation source: Coral host | place: Mexico:La Bocana,Puerto Morelos, Mexico | collected 2008-11-13
AGACGGAAATTTCTCAATGGGATACCTGATTTTATCTCGAAATTGACTTTTCTCAAACACAAGTCTCTGTAATTACCATATGCTAACGAGGGAAAATTTTGACCCAAGATGGCCTAAGCTCTCATTAGCTACCAACGCTCGTAAGCGACCACCTACTAGGCTTGACATTTTAGATGGTTGCTTGTTCGACCGTACTTTCCTCAACAAGAAATAATTTATTATATATCACAATGCCATTTCTATAAACGTTGCTATTCTACTGGATTCTTTCAAGAAAAGGGATCACAGGAGTCTTACCTTTATTATACGCACGGGCACAGGGTTCCTGTGCTTCGTGTACCACATCTGCTAGTGCCAATCCATACGCTGACAGGATACCAGCAAAACTGAAAAGAAAAACATTTTGTCATATTTGCTGGTGTCAAAATTCAAACGAACCTGCCACTAAGCAGTACTTAAATCTGACAATGTTTATTATGCTGTCCAAGGTGGTTCTAACTTTTAAATCTGTAGATGAAACACTAGAGTGTGACCATTCAAATGAAAGCTATTGAGCAGTGCAGTACTTTCATGTGGTACTGTTTATTATGCTGTACAAGGTGGTTCTAACTTTTAAATCTGTAGATGAAACACTAGAGTGTGACCATTCAAATGGAAGCTATTGAGCAGTACTTTCATGTGGCAGTTTATTATGCTGTCCAAGGTGGTTCTAACTTTTAAATCTGTGGATGAAACCTTGGCGTGTGACCATTCAAATGAAAGCTCATTAAAAGGTACTTTCACGTATTGCTTTATCAAGCTTTCTCAAATAATTCATCAAGTTCAAACAAAGGAAATCACAATCGTGAAGGAGGTTTGGATACCCGGTCTCAAGCAGCACAGATTTTGACGATTTTACTTCTCCGTTTACTCCTTAGTTTTTTTCATTTGAGAAAATATATCAAACACTCAAGGCCGTGTTCCATCGGCTATCCAAACACCTCAAATTTGGTCAAAAATACTCCGCTGGGCGTCGTATTTTCAACTCTCTTCTCGGTGTTTGGATATCCTGATGAAACACTGTCTCTCGTGTTTGGCAAGGCAGGTCTAACCAGGTTTCACGTTCAATACCTGGATAAAAGCCGAGTGCTAATTCTCATTCATTTTTTTATTTTTAACGAATCTTGAACTCACCGATGAATAAACACGGTAGACATTCCTAACGACCTAGCAATGGAGCAAGCATGCTGACCGCCAGCGCCGCCAAAACACGCCAGTACGTGACGGGCAGTGTCGTGACCTCTTGCCTCCGTCAGGGCTCTGATTGGTCGACACATGGTCTCGTTGGCAACCGTTATGAATCCCATGGCAACTTGCTCCACAGTCAAAGGACCCTTCTTTGCACCGTCTTCTTGAGACGACAGAAATTCATTGACCTGGTTTAAGAAAACGGCGAAATACTTCATGAAAATCGGAGAACAATTCCCAAGTATTCAAAGATTTTGCTGATAAAAAAAAAGTCGAGGGAAATGAACTTCAGCTAACTTCTAGGAAGCGTGTGGAAAAAATAAACATGAATTTGCACATTCTAGTGAATAGAAAGTAAACCTATGTCCTCGGAAATAATCCGTAAACTCTTTTTCTCGGGTACCTGAAATGTGCGCAGCGAATGTTTTGGAATTCGCGCTACTCAAACACTGTTGCAAGTGTTTCGTGCTTTAGATCATGACTAGCAGTATTTTGTCTGACCTGTTCTGTCAACTTCTTGAAAGCTGACCATGAACCTTCCAAGTCTAACGGCAAGTCTTCATTTTTTCCAAAGATTTTTGGGAAAAATCTGTGAAAGAAGATCACGTTAAAAGGCGTACGAAGAGTCGCAAAACAGTGAAAATGTTGCAATGTTTCCAAATATAAAAATGATTTCTCTCCAAAGTAGAAAATAAAACACCACGTACTCGGGTAGAATTCTTCCAAGCACCAAGTTTGCATCTGTTACGGCCAGTGGACCGCCTATGAAAATGAAACTTTTGATTAATTAACTACCAAGTGAGGGACAAATTCAGAGATTAATTTGAATCAGGTAAGTCTCACACACACCTTTCCGATAACACACAGGTCCTGGATGGGCACTGGCAGACTCAGGACCAACAACGAACAGACCCGCCCTGAAAAACAGGCGTGATCCACCGCCCGCTGCCACAGTGTTGATGTCCAACTGCAAAAGTACATACCTCTTACTTACTTGGTCTTCTCAACCCCTACTGCAAGTTACGGAACAAGTTTTGGTCGAAGCGCGAAGAGTGCGGGCCATAAATCGAAGGGCAAAAACGAGGATCCGTAACTTACTGTACGGCACGAGAAGACGAGGTTAATATGACATTTATCTTATCTCTACAGTACTATTTGCCTGACAGGTTCGACAAACGATTTCAAGCCAGCAAGCAGAACAGCTTCAAACAACTGACGACGGCGAATGCAAAACGAACGAGTCAATCCCAAATCGTTGTTAAGTCGTTAGAACGTTTGTTTGTTTGTTTGTTTGTTAGCACTGCTAACTTCACTTTGATTAACTCAAACACACTTTTTAGCTTTCAAAAGAAACCAAGGAAAAGTTTAAAATAAGTCTGAAGCCAAATATTACTAATGGACGAGGAACTTTTTTCAAAAGGAAAAATCCCGAAAAAGCGATTGGCTGTGCTCAGTTGGCTGGATATTGTAAAGTGCGAAGGCAGGTGATGACCGAGTTGGAGATAAATTAGCCGCGCCGTTTATTATTTTATCGTTTTTACACAAAAAGAATGAAACTTGGATGTAACCAAAATAGAGTACCTATAACGGTACGATTAGCTACCCAAATTTGGCTAAGTGACCATGATAACCACAACAGATCAGGGACTTGACTTCGCAGGGTATCAGAGCAGCAGACACGGCTTCTGATTGGCTAATTGGAAATAAGGGTACGGTAAGACACATATAAGTGGAACCAAAGTGATGTGATGTTTTATGGAAAGCAGTAATAATTACTCTGTTTGATGCAATCAATCCTTTTCTTTCAGGTTTGTCCATAAGTGTTTACTGAGATGGACCAGACTACATATGGTACACATGTTAGCTGCCCCAAAGTCGCAGGCCGCAGAAAAACGCAACCTAACCATAGGAAAAGCTGCCAAATCTGTAACAATGAGGGTCATTACTTTCAGAACTATTACCGGTAATAAGTTCACATACCTGAGGGGCCTGTATAGTGATTCCAGCTGTAGTTGTCTCAAACACATGTTCAAATTGACCAGCAAAGCGGGACACATCAGTTGAAGTTCCTGGAATACAGCGGTTAAGAAGATATCTATGTGATCTCCTAGATTTTGAATTTTTTATGGTTTATGATTACTCCGGACCCGGAATTGTATGACACAAGGTCCAATTACTTATCAATTGTATCCGTAACAAATTTTAAAATTAAAAGATTCCTTTGAGAACTTCTTGTAAGTGAAAAAGTCAGTAGTGCTTCTGATAAGTTTAAAAACAGTAGGAAACATGAAGAGGAAATCCATTGCATGTAATGTACATGCAAATGGTGTAAGTATCCAATTACAGGTATCCAGTTACAAAAAGTCAAAATTGGATACAGTACTTGTAATTGAACTCCCACATGACCGCACACCAATTATGTGACATAAATAGGCATGCAGAGAACCAATCAGGATAAAGAACTTTGTTATAGGTTAGATTAATAATATTACCTCCCATGTCAAATCCAATAACTGGCTGATCAGTCTCTCTCTGAAAAGTCGTCATTGCATAACCAACCTAGACAAAACAAATGGAAACTATCGACTAGTTGCACCTGTTTTATCGATGTTTTTAACTTACAACTTCTTTGGAAAGAAAAAGGCCGGGAGCAGTATTTCTTGACAGAAAACCTAGAATCTACAAACTTCAGTTAAATGGAATGTTTGAAACCTACCACACCACCAGCAGGTCCAGAAAGAATGGCTCTTGATCCATAAAACCTGAGGTATATAAGGGTTAGGTTGGTTGTTAATTTTTTACACAATACAGAAACAGGTGTCTAATTCATGAAAAAAGTGACAATAACAGAGAGCTTTGCACACAGCCATGCAATACATTCACTTAAGATACCGCACATGTTATGATTGATCAAAGCAATTGCAATTGACAAGATGTCAGTAGTAATGTTAAGCCACATGTTTAGTCTATTGGCTTACAACTCATGACAACTAGGGAGGAGAATTGAGGCCTTGCTGTGATAAAATAAGTGAGAATGTTATAATGTGATATAACATACTTGGCAACAGGAGTCAGACCACCATCAGACTGCATGAACAGCACTTTGTCCTTCAAATTAATGAAAAAAGTATAACATTAATAAAGCCTGTTTCCAAATTCTAATATTTGTACCATTTTCGCCAACACTGATAAAAGGCTTCTACTAGACAATATGGTTCTTTATTATTGACTGTGCCCTAAACGTCCTAGGTGAACAGATATTATTGTATACCACACAGTCAAGTGAATAGCTTTTTTTTGCATTCTGAAATTTCAGTCGCAATATACTTTTATTGGTCACTATTTAGCTCGCTATCACTATTCACCTCCACTTTGGGAATATCTACCGTGAAAGGTCTGCAATGTGCTTAGGGAGTAACATAAACTAAGCATTCTCCACATACAACAAACCTGAATGCCTTCCTGAAAACCAGCTGTGAAGCCCCGAATGTATTCCTTAATACATGGAGTCAAATAAGCATCAGCAGAAGCTAAGGAAGTACAACAATGCATTTTTAAAAAATGTATGTACAACACAACTATTTCAACACTGTTTATACTTCTTGACGTTTGCTTGCAACCTTTAATAAAGACTTCAAAATGTCAAATTGTGGGTCTTATTGGCATCTCCAAGATTAAATTACCAACATGTATTGCACTGGAAAACATTGAAAGATATCATTACACTGCTGACAGCAATTTACCTGTGTATCCTCGAGGCACTATTCTGACCATTGGCATTATTGTAGATGACAGTGACACCTGATCAAAACCCATTTGTAAAGCTAATTCACCAACTTCTCTCTCGTGGACATCATACCTACATGTACGTGTAGAGGAGAAACTTAGCCATTGCCTACTCAATAAATTGTTCTGCAAAGGCTCTATTTTCAAAGTTGCTCTCCAATTTAAAATATCAGTCACTTTTAATGGTCTGCAGGCCAGGTTAATATAATAACCTCTTTTGGCTTCTCTCAGCCTAGATGTCATGTTGTATTTTTACCAAAAACATCCTGGGTCTTAGAAAGTTCTGGTCCTATCTGGAAGTCTAGTTTTACTGTGTTCAATTTGTCTCTGAATATAAAATCATTTACAAGGTCTCAGATGTGGATTTTCAGAGGGGGGGGGGGGAAGTCTCAGCATCCTGGTGAATCTTGGAGTTTACAATTCATCAGCCCTGTGTTTCCATCAGTCTCCCTGTTCGTGCACTAAGAATTAGAAATTTTTATTTGTAATTAGATGTAATACTACATGAAAAACTTACATGTAAGAGTGCATCAGTACAACAGCCAAACTCTTGATTCCTTTGTCAAGGACTCTCTGCAAAATATTTGTTACATTTGTGAAGGGAAGGATCCACATTTAATAGGGATGCACGTACAGGATGAAGAATATAACATTGTAGATTTCAGCTGCACCTATTTTCTGTAAACATTTTCTAAAAGAGAGTGCCCCTGCTCTTGTGTTAGTAACTCAGTTCTTTAGCACTATTAAAATAAAGTGAAAAAACTAAAAGAAAACCTTGATTCAGATATTAATAATGATGCCAATGGTTATTAATTATAATAAAATCTTCATTTACCAAATTCTTATTATTTAATCAATATGAGAAGTGTTTTCCCCTTTTGATACTGGTACTTGGTACAATGAAAATAATCTGGATTACCTGCAGATCTTTTCTAAGCTGCTCTTTATCCAATGCTTCCCACTCTTCAAGCTGAAAATAAGTGATGATTAGGTAAAAGAAAAAATTGTCAGCAATTACACATCAACCATCATTTGATTTCTGCAAAATGTATCATATTTTATATTAAATTACTATTCATAGCTAATAAAAGTTACATTTGCTTATTTGTAACACACCTTTTCTCCAGTGCTCCCAGTAACAATTTTACAATTTTCTGGTCTTTGAATTTCACTGTCATCTTGCACCAAAACCAATCTTCCTTTGACGACTATAACATCTTCATGTAACACATCTGGACAAGTTACTTTCTGCAAAAGAATAATGAAACATTTCCAGCCTTTTAGTCTCAAATACCACTTCACTTCATAACAGTTCACTTCTTGTTTTCCTGCAATTCTTTACTGTTTCATCCCGATTATATGGTGTTCCTCTTCTCTTCTCTCTCCCCTATTCTGCTCCCTTATGTCCTCACCCCACTGCCATCTGTGGGAATCTGAGATGTCAGGAACAAATTCAAGGACTCTGAGAAAGAAAACTCACTGAATTTTTTCTTGGGATCAGTCATTTAAGTGGTCCTTGGCTAGCTAGGTAAATGTGAGACATATGAACAATTTCTTAGAATGATTTTCTCTAAACAAGCAATGAAAGTGTAGACTGCTACAAATTGAAACAACCAGGGCTCAGAGACAGCTGGGATGTGGGATAGTAAGGATATTTTCTAACTTGTTCTATGAAAGCACCACTTACTAAATCAAATATATTCGGTCTTGTCTGGTTACCAATGTGCAACAGATCATGGAACCCTTCCGTTATAACAAGGGCCATTCGTTCTCCTTTCCGTTCCAACAGAGCATTAGTAGCTACTGTAGTCCCCATCCTGATCCATTCAATGTACTTTGGATCAATTGGTTTATCTGCTGGCATCTTAACTCCTGTTGTCTGTAAAGCAAACAATTCACTCTTGTCCTGTGAAATCTATACATTCACCCACAGGTTTTACACCCTACACTGTTACTCTAGTTACCAGAACACATAAAAAATCACAATATTTAGAGAGAAAGCCACATTAGCCTTTTGCCTGTTATGATGCAGGTCCTCTATCCTGGTTGAATTTGGTATTTGGAAAGTTTGATTTTCAGGAGGGAGAAAACTGGAGTACCTGGAGAAAAACCTTTGGGGCAAGGCGAAAATGTAACGGCAACAACAAACTCAACCTACAGATGACATCAGACCACCATTGACCCTGGACTACGTTGGTAGGAGGCGTGTGCTCTTGCCACGGTGTCAACCATGCTTACATTGTATAGTTACAAACCTTGCTAAAGTAGCTACAATTAAATTAGTACATTCAATAGGCTGCCACCACATAAATCTCCATACAATATCCCTTGTCGCTTCATGCTACAGAGACCCGTTGGATACCAGGGCCCAGTTGTTCAAAGGGTGGATGACACTTTCCACTAGGCATAAGCAATAGAGCACTTTCTTTGTGTTTACATGGCCTCATCTAAACACAAGGACGACTCAGAGAATTCAAGACAGTTATGCAAATCTGAGTGAGATGCAGTTGGGGGTTTATATGACTTTCGAGAATTCTCCCAACTCCCCGAAGCATTCAGATGAGGCTATGCGAACACAAGAAAAGTACTCTTAACTATAATAATTGCTTTCATTAAATTTTTCTCAAAAATATGCGCAAATTTAAAACAACTTTATATACTCTTATCTAAAAGCATCTACCAACCAAATTATGAGAGCGCATGTAGTATCTCGCATATTTTTTAGTATCTTGCAAACTTTTTAAAAATCACTATCCAGTCGAGGGCTAAGAAAAACTACAGTTTCCACTAGATAGTGTGTTGTCCACCTTTTGAACAAGCTTTGACATTTTCTTTGCTCATCATGAGGCACTATTCTTAAGTTGTCAGGATAGTTAAATCTAAAAATCAATTTCGGGTACCCGTGCATTAATGTCAGCCAACATGGTCACGTGACAAACTTCCAGTTTGGGCGGTTGAATTTTTTTCACTGAAGCCTAATTCCTGAGAAACAGTGTTTTACCTGCTCCAGAATTCTTCTTATTCCTTCCCTTGGTGCATCGGGATAAGCAGGATCCACAGATAGTAGCTTCATTACTTTAACCTCTCCGTTCGGACATTCTGAATAAACGTCTGTGAAAGTGCCGCCTCGATCGATGGCAAACCTGAACTTGTCACGGTTATTATTCTGCGATTCTTGCTTATCTGACATCTTTAAAATTTAGTATAACTGAGAGAGTATTGTCTATCAAGGAAAATTAAACCATTAAGACCGTAGATTTCACAAATTATCTCTGTAACATGATTACTGTTTAGCAGAAAACACAACACTTTGTTTGTTGCCTGCGTTCTTTTATACGTTTGAGGCAAGTCGCGTGACCTTGCGTCAATCCTGGCGAGGGAACCCCCTACCTCTATCTACGTCATACTGGCGCGTGACAAACACGAGATCACGCAAAAGTCAAAACGACCGTTTCCCGGGGAAAGAGGGGTTTTCCAGTGGGAAATTTATACCCCTCTTTCCATTGTGAATAAAAACCTGCATCGAGGCACATGGCTTTAAAATCAAGGCTAATACCCGGCCACTTCAGCCACTTCATTTGAATATGAAGAGAAACTGTTGTTATATACCTCGTTCTTCAAAGCACGCCGACATAAGTAAATTAAAGTGGCCGGGTATTCTGAAGTCAAAGCAGAAAAGGATGGCTGAATTATAAAATAGAGAAATTTGAGGTATTTTTTACTGGATTACTTCCGACAAACAACTCGAATTAGAACAAACTCGTGATTTCAAACAATAGGCATTATTTTCATCGTACGATCATCGTCTGATTTAAAATTAACTCAAGTAACTTGATGCGTTTATTTTTTTTCTTTTTAATTTATATATGTTGGAAGTCAAAACCTTAGAGCTGAATGTTCTATTTGTATTTTAAATTTGTTTTCCTAATTTAATCATTTGCTTGCTCTGTAACAGAAGTTGTATAAAAAAGTTATGTGATAAAAATTAACGTAGGAAGTTCAAGCGAGTCACATGACTTAATTGCATTGAAACAAAGGGATTATCCCGGTTTGAGATAGCACATTGTCTTGGATGATGCCACAAAGGGAACGCCCTATAACCATTGTGGGGCTCAGCCCACCATCTTCCCCAGTGGAGCCCAAGAAGAGGATGACTGTAGAGTATGGGAAACATAATGATAGAAAAGGCCAATGCAAATGAGATGATCATCTCTTAAGACTGAAAAAAGAATGACCAGTCATAGAAAAGTTGATGGTAACACAATCCATTATAGTACCAACAACAGAACAGGTAGTATTATTCTCATATATTGGCCCCCATGCAAAAAGCTGAATATCATGGAAAGCACAATCTGCAGGGGTGTTCAATACCCAGGGTAGTTAAATAGTCTAACAGTCTCTGTGGCCTTTTAAAACACCCATTTGTTTTGAAAGGGCATCCACTGGGCAAAGGTGATACCAATGTCAGCCATAAGAAGAATGGTACGAGTTGCATTCTCTTTTAGTGTTTCTTCCTATAATTTGCTGTATTTCCTTCAGGTAAGCCTTAGGACTGATACAACTTGTGCAAGCTAGGTGCAACTCTCTCAATTGCTTCCTTTAAAGAAGCTATGTCATAGTTTGAGCATCTTGAAAAGTTTAGCCTAACTTTTTCAAGTTCGTCGTTTGTAATCTGTGTTAATCGTCTCCATCCTTGACCATATTTGTTCCTCTTTGTTGTTTTTCTATCTTTAGTAAAACTATTTTGAAGTTTCCTTCGCTGAAAAGGTACTTTTTTATGTGCTCAAAATGCTGTCACCGAGCTCTTTTGATATACCATGATCAATATCAATGATCAGGGGGAAAATGAGGAAACAATTTGTTGTATCTACACAAGCAACCTCTCTTGCTAAATGTGTAATAAGAAGCAGAAAAACATGGCTTCCACTGTTTTTTTTTTTTACCATGAAGTTATTGACTTACTCTCTTACAATAATTATTAGAGAAAACAAGATGAAGTGAGCCCCAAAAAGGACTTGAATGCTCCAAACTTTGACAACAACAAATTTGGATCTCTCTCTTTAGTGTAGGTAGTCAGTGAAGCTATTCGTAACACATCATGACATGATATTCTCTAACAGTCAAGTAAGTAGAATGAAATGTACACTTTTTCAACACAACAAGTTTAAATGCCATAAACGTAAGTTAGTCTCTTACCGTTAGAGAAAACATGATAAAGGGACCCCCCAAAAAGACTTGAATGCTCTTAACTTTGACAACATCAAATTTGCTTCTCTCTAATGTGAGGGTAGTCAATTAAGCTATTCACTTTACAAGCTATTCTCTTACAGTCAAGTTACGCTGCCTGCAGCCTGTTGTTCACTTGAAAATTAGGAAGTAAATGTATGGTAAAAGGATTTCAAGATGGAAAGTAATTGGGACACGAAGGTTTTTTTTTATAATTTAATTGGGACACCAGGGGTGGATCAACCCAACAACTTATCCTCCATATCACCTTTCTGCAGACTAGTTAAAAAACTTAGATTGCCTAAATAACCATATCAAAAAAACTATATTCTCATCAGACATGAAAGAGCATTACGAGGTTTGTCCTTCATGAAAGCTAAAACTGTGATGTAGTGCTCCAAACATCATTGTCACTAGC
>OMLO01005498.1_pt1 | contig 10655 bp, 5 predicted proteins | sample 1674811 | NCBI WGS metagenome assembly OMLO01 (sample SAMN06265003, study PRJEB25207) | coral metagenome | isolation source: Coral host | place: Mexico:La Bocana,Puerto Morelos, Mexico | collected 2008-11-13
ATGCGCGCGCGCTAATCGCGTGTGAAATTGTGCGCAGTAGGAGATGCGCAGTGCAATACTGGGGAATGACCTTAAGCACAACATGGTTTTCATGGAAATACAAGTGCATGATTGTAATAGTATTTATGTTTTACATCCATCAATCCTCACCAGCATACATAAGTGATATCACAGTGATTTTAAAGGCTGGTGATCACTAGCAACGGGGTTGTCGTCAGAGTCGTAAGAACAGCTATGACCTGGTGAAAATCAAAAATCGGAGTCATAAGCAGAGTCATAAGCTCGACAGAATCGGAGTTGGAAGAATCAGAACGTTTCCATTTCACCCAATTCCGTCTATGACTCTGCCACTTATGATCCAGGAGAAGGAGATTATGAAAGGAGAACCCGTGGGAGCCACGATTTTAAATTTTTAGTTCCGAGATCAAAGAAAGATGTTTTTAAGTTTTCATTTTTTCCAAGAACAATCTGTGAATGGAACTCCCTTCCAGATGATATTGTAAATATAACCTCTGTAAATAGTTTTAAATCTAAGTTGGTTGATAGTTTTTAATATTTTATTTTATTAGTTTTATTTAGTTACATTTTCAACATTTATTTCAGCTTTTAATGGTTGGTGTGATATCTGTAGATTTTTACCGACCAAATTAACTGTAGATGTAGATGTAGATCCAGTGAAAACTAGGATGTTGGAACCAATCACAAGGCATTTGGTTTATTCTTCCATTTTTGATCCTAACTCTGACAATCTAGTTTTCACAAGGTTGTAAGGACAGAGTCATAGGAAGAATTGGTGTTCTGCTTAGAATCCATTGGTTTGATTTTCACTAAATCGTATCGCTCTATGCTTCTGATTACAGCTCTGTTGCTAGTGAAAACCTGCCTTAATTAAGTGCCTCCTTCCCCCCCCCCCCCCCCCAAAAAAAAAAAATGATTCTGAAAGTAGTTGAAATCTGTCTTTTTGTCACAGTTGGGCCTGTTTCTCGTGTTTACAATGGATTTATCAGTGGAACAAGATAGTCTTGGAGGTATTGGCTCTGACGAATTTTCCACATCATCGGAGATCCTTTCAGAAGACACCTTAATGGCATGTTCACCAGATGACTGTCCTGATGTTCATGTTACCACATGTGCTAAACAAGATGAAGGTATTGGAGCTTAATTCCCTGCTTCTTCTGTGGCAATTCTTTATAAATGTAAAAAAAAATGAGTGAAAAAGAGAAAAGATTCTAAAAATTTGGGAACTTGGCAGCAATATTAGGGATGTTGATAGAAACTTTTATCAAAAGTCTGATATCAACAAATCGTCTGAATCATTGAGACCCATTTGAATTATATTATCCATGCACAGTTGACCATACGCAGTTGCTCCGCTGCGCTTTTTTTTTGCTCGCATTTAGTGGTCGTGAAAAATTCAACAATTTATTTTATTTTAAAATTTGTGGTATCGTTTGATAGAGGTTTAGCAATCCACAGCTTAAACTGCATGCAGTATGTTGCTTGCATGTGATACTCCCCTGAAGGTATACTGTACAGCTGTACCTTAATCCCTTTGACTTCTGCCAGTCCAGCAAACCCTTGTTACAATCTACAGTATTCAGCACAATGCAATTCAGAACATTCATATCAACTTTATTGCAACTTTCAAATAAAATCAAACTCAAAATAAGCTAATATCAATGACAAAATACTTGACTGACTGACTTCAGTTGGCCAAGGGGGGAAAATGTCTGACTCTTGCACTCAAACAATATGCTTAAAACCTGTACTTTTTGTGGTTTTTAAGGATCTGAAGTGTCTACTGATTGCTCCTCTGGTGTAGTACAGTCTCTTGCACATGAAATCATAGAAGAAACCAGAAATGATGGACCAGTGTGTGTCACTATTGTAGCAGATGCCATTAACTGCAGTTCACAAGTGTTAGATGAAAGGGCTGAAGGTGCAGATGCAGATGATACAGGTAACAACTACTGACAATCTCAACTCCACCTTGTTTAACTTCAGTGAAGTTAGATACTGGAGGAGGTGAGCATGGCCTAGTAGTTAGGGTGCTGGACTTCTATCAGAAGGTACCAAGTTTTAAATTCTCCTCCCAGTCATTAAATGGATTTGTGTTTCATGGTCCCAAATTCAATTCCTTCATGCTTTGTATATAGCCAACTACTAACTGATGCAGATTACCTCTTCAAGAAATACTGACTTCTATATGACCCTGTTGATAATCGTTCTTTTGTCTTTTCCTTTTGTTAGGGCTATTATACATTCAAAACTGCAGTTCACCAGAAGAAAATCCACAGACACAGATGCTTGTAATTCCCAGATCACGAGATGCCTCAAAGTAAGTCCTCCAGTCATATTGATTACACCCATATTCTCCATAGTGATCTTTACACACTTTTACAATAAGGACAGTAAAACCATGAACACTGAAGATTGTTTTTAATTTTTTTTCTGGTGTCTATAGAATGAGGGCTCTCCAAAGAATGTAAATTGAAGTTGAAGGAAATTGAAGAATAAAAACACGAATCAAATACTTTTGTTGCATCCCCATACTCCACGAAATTTGCAGTTTGTAAACTTGAAACACTTATGTCTAGAAATAAAAAAGTTGTGCCTTATAACTGAAAAATACAGTAGATTTATTATTTGCTACTTTTTTTTAATTTATTTATTTAAAACAATAGTACAGTAACATTTACAATAATTGAAGCTGACATATTGGTGCTCTGATCGGCTACTGGTAGGGCATTATTTTATCGTAATGCCCACAGGATAATTATGGGCTTGCAAAAACTAATCAAAAAGCCAAACACTAACTTAAACTTAAGTTATTAACCTCAATGCTCAGTCTTTATGGGAAAATCTCAGAATGAGACCTTGCTGTCCTGACCAATCAATAGTGAGGTCAATACAGCAAGGAATTTGTTTGAGATTTTCCCGTAAAGACCTCAATCTCGGTTAATACATGTGAGTAATTATTACTACTATTGTTGTCTACATTAAAATAATTATACCCAGAAAGCTGGAGAGTCCTATCTGTCCAGTCATCAGTGACACTGACAGTAAATAATAATGTAATTTTTATTTTCCTATTAACTAGAAATCTGTCAAGGATGTTTGAATGTGATTATGCTGAATGTGGAAGAACATTTACCACTGCTGCACATCTCAGATACCACATGCGTACACACACTGGAGAAAAGCCATACTCGTGCTCGCATGAAGGTTGTGGCAGGAATTTTACTTCATCAGGTTATCTGCGATATCACCAGTGTACGCACAATGGTAAAAGAACCTTTAAGTGTCAGCATCCAGGATGTGATCGTGTGTTTGCATGGCCTGCACACATGAAATATCATATGAAGACACATACAGGGGACAGAGCATATCACTGTTCTTTTGAAGGATGCAACAAAAGCTTTTATGTGTTGCAGCGACTCAATGTTCACATGAGAGTTCACACAGGTGAACGACCATACACATGTAATGTGGAGGACTGCATGAAATCATTTACCACACAGGGGAATTTGAAGAATCACATGCGGATACACACAGGTATATTATGATCTCCTTTTCTATCAAACTATTAGGTCCAAATACATAATTTTTATGTCCTATACATAATTATTATTTTGTACATTCAATTACAGCTGTCAGATCACAAGCAAGCTGTTTATGATCCAATAAACACATTAGGATATACGAAGCAATCATTCATACTTGAGAGAAAATTATTGCATTTTTTTCTGGTAATGAATAGGAGATACAGTGCGTACACTCAGTGAAGTCATTCAATTTTTTTTAATGCTAGGTGAAAGACCCTACACATGCCCAGTGGAAGGGTGTGGTCGCACTTTCACAGAGCATTCCAGTCTTCGAAAGCACAAGTTGATACATACTGGTGAGAAACCCTATGCATGTGAGATCTGTGGAAAGACTTTTAGTCAGAGTGGAAGCCGTAATGCTCATCAAAAGAGGCATGTGGATCAGAACAAGAGTGACAAGAGAGCTAAGAAAGCACCAAGCAAGAATGCTAGTGCCTCTCTGATCACAGATGACAATGATGTTCACCAAACAATACTTCCCCATATTGAAAACATGGATGATACAGGTGATATATAATGCAAAGATGACACTAGATTGGCCTTTGATAAACATTAAACCCTAGTCTTGGTGGATTAAGTGGAAAGGCTGGGAGGGGGCTGTGACTCCCTTCACATTCCAAGGAAAGAGAATCTCAGAAATACTAGGTAGACACACGGGTAAACACCTCCCTGTGCAGTGGTCCTATGACTAGCATGCTGGACTACAAATCGAGTGATCTGGGTTGGAGCCTTGACTGGGGTTATTTTGTTGTGTTCTTGCACAGTGTTCTTACTCTCACAGTGCTTTTTACCACCCAGGTGTGTAAATGGGCTCTGGTGAATGTAATTTCCACCCATAAGCCAAATTATTGCTTGCAGATTGTAAGATCAATTAACAACTGGTTAGCTTTCTCTTGTGCTTTACAGAAATGAAACTTAAGTGCAAGCAGGTTCAGCTTTTTAAACTCAGTTTGGTTGTTGTTTACAGGAGGTGAAGATGAGCAATCTATTACATCTCAAGCACTGGTCTATTCACAAGGAGATCATACCATTGTAACACAGGCCACTGGCGACCAACTGGTGCTGGCTCAGCCAATCGTAGCCAAGGAGGTGTCCATAGAAACAACACCAGTTCACACTATGTCACTTCTTGTGCATACCACTGATGACCCAATGGTGAACCACGACAATCTTGTCCAGGCCACTGCAGATGTTGTGTCTCTTGCAGAAACAGTGGTGGCACAACAGGCAGTGATTCACTCCATGCTTGACAGCGCTGCCATTATTCCCACCACAAGCCAATCAGAGCTGTCAGTTGTCGACCAAGTGCTGCAGCAGTCTAATGTTGAGCAAATGATGCAAAATGTGGTGAGCCAGCACATGCTCAGTGGACACATTCAACTGCCTCTCTCTGAAGAGCTGCAGCAGACTCAAGAACAGGGCGGGACAGTACCCCATCTGACAATAGACCTGTCTGGGTTCATTCAGCAGACTGACGAGCATTCCACACATGATGGCGAGGAGGATGAGGAAGAACACGAGCACGGTTATCACGTGGGAGCAGATGGAAAACAAGACATACAAGAAATGGGCAGAACGACTTAAAACACTTAGCTGGCTAGGATAATTAGTAACTGTTTTTTAGAATTTCCAAAACTTTAATTATTTTTGTGTAATCATTCCTTTGTGGTAATGCAGATAAAGTAGACAATTTCAAAGTAAAGATGTTGCATTGGTATCCTTATTATATCTAGGAATAGAGATGAACCAAACCTAATCTTTCAGATATGAAACTTAACAAGAAAGGAAAAGAACCTGCTTGTGTTATTTGGCTGACAGGTACTGACAGGGAGATATATATCTGTTATTTGCCGGCTGGGAGGTCCGTATAGTGAAGAACTGTGACCGAGGTCTTGAAGTCCGAGGTCGCAGTTTTTCACTATACTTTAAGCTGGTAAATAACTTATTTATTTTTTCCAAGCTCAAACGAAAAAAAACTCACGGAAAAGAACTCAAGCAAGCGTTACTGTGACCGTGGAAAATCCGGACCGCGCTAAGAACCAATCAGATTGTAAGATTCGTTACCGTTCTCGTTTGGAAAAAAATAACTAATTTTATTGAGTTGTCCTGATGGCTAGGTGTTTTGCCCAGGTTTATCAATTTTTTTCGCGGATCACCAAGCCAGATTTAAGCAAGAGTTCTTCGAGTTTAGAAGGTATCCGGTTCTCATGTGAGGGTAACTAAGAATGGGGAAGAGGCAAAAATCGCGTTTAATGCAGGGAGTTCAACGAAATTGACGGAGCAGAGTGCGCTATTTTTTCGAGCATAGCTAGAGAACGCTAAGTAAGGTTTTTTTAATATGTGCGTATCAGAATGATTTCCGAATTTTTAATGAACTTCGCTATTTAGCGAGAGAGAGCGGTTTTTCGTTCAATCACAATTACAACCAAAACAAATCATGACTCGCTTACTTAAGTTCTTCCCGTGTTTCGCGTCAGCTGCAAATATTTACTTTGAGTTTTGATTGGTTCATTAGATTAAATGTCCTTTGTGACTGCCTACAGTAATCGTAGCAAATGAAATTTCTTCTCTAAGAACTATTTAGTGGGAAATGGATGACAATCTAACCATCGGCGACATACTTAGTTGATACATTTTTAGTGCATCAAATAACACCACTCTTTTTATCGCGCAATAAACTGTAGAAAACACCCGCCCCCCCATTCAGTGTTGCTCTTTTGTTCCTCAAGATCACAGCAATTGTGGCACAACATTGTGTGGGGGAAAGAGGGCTGAAAAGACGAGCTAGGGTGCAAAAAGGGAACACAATGACGAAATAGGGGGTTAAAAAGGTGAATGTGTCGACAATTCTGTGGCCGATTGTATAAATAAAGTAAAAGTTTACAAAATACTTAATGACTACGCGCGTGTAAAATTAATCGAATGTCGGTTAAGAAGCACCCCTCAGTCACGAACTACGTTGAAATAAGTAGATTGCTGCTCGATCAAGTTCAACGTAATTTCGGACCTTTCTTGTGAATCTGTGATCGCAGATTGCACTGATGCCAATACCGATTTAATCTTGACATTCACATCACATGGAAAGAGTGATGTGGAAAGCAAACATTTTGTTGCTATTGCGCTGATAGTAAACCTTCAATAATATATATTTTGCGAGTGGCTTGGGTCGCAGCCAAGTTTATGTTAAATTTACAACACAAGAAGCTCAAAACCGGCTCTTAAATTTTCTTCCCCTTCCGCCAGAAATACGCCTGCTCTCATTTTTTAAAAAGAACCACGCTCTCCCTTCGTCTCCCTCGCAGCCGTTCTTTGGGCTCTCTCTAGGGCGGTGCTCGTTCGTCGGTCGTTTTATGAGACAAGTGGGTACTGTCCAACTGGACTTGTTCTGGGAAAGGTCTACAATGCACCGAGAAATTGTTGTAGGGAAACTTGGGAAAAATTTAAAGTTCCTTAGCAAGTTCCACAGAGTTGTAACTAGGTGGCTGACATTTTACGAAAAAGGCTGAAAAGGGCACAAGCTCTAAATATGGCCACCCTGGATATTGACTATTTGCATTGCTTTCACTGTCAGGTTAGCAATGCATATTTTGCTCAGACAAAAGGAGACGAAAGAAGACCCCATTCAAACCTTCCGAGAACAATGACCAGAAAGCGGCTAGGTCCTGGACGCAACAAATTTACCACAGACACCACGTTTCAAAATTCCCAATTGTCTGATTAAAAATATACAGAACACCAGATCTAACCTTCATCCGTCCTTGCTACTTGTTCATTCGGACAATAAGTTTCCAATAAATTTTCCTTATTCTTAAAGGAAAATTTGTTGGGGCTGTTTGAGGCTGGTACCAGTTTCCAGCACGTTTCTAACAGCTACTTTTTGAAGGATGAATACTACCACTGTTTAACAAGTGATCCCACAATAATAATATCAAACAAATGTCCAGTCATTGGTAAACAAGTTGCAGTCATTTTCTTTTATGAAAAGGTTACCATAATAACAATATGACCTGCTAAAAACACCCTTAAAACGTATTCAATTTATACGTTTTGCAAGATTTTTACTAGTCACATCCTTACCTCACCTCCTCACCTCACCGGATTAAGTAAGTACATCCTCACTTGCATTCATAGATCAGGCGTCTCTGTCGGCCCTTTACTGCAACTACTAAAAGTCATTCCACAGAAACAGAACCTGCACTGAATTTTTTTGTCAAACTTTGCCTATTGGATTGTTTACATTATTGGAACTTAATTTTGAGGGTCCCCGTGTTCGTTTAGGAGCAACAGAACCTCGTTTGTACCCTATAAATCCTTTTAATTGCACCATTATATTCACAATTGCTTGCTTAATTCACGTTTCCCACGATCGTTTGTTCTACACTGAGAATTGGGCCATATTTATTTTACATTGAGAAATTTATTCAATTCAAAATAGGTCCGCACACTCTTAAGAAATGACGATTTTCCTCTATGGCGAAGTCTAGCAGTGAAGAAAAAGCCGCCATTTTCTAATGCGCAGGTTCGAAAGGCTTTTCTGCCAATAACGACGCGTTTCGAATGGAGAAAGATTACAACACTATTATCCCTATGAGAAAAGCAATGTTTCGAGATCTGAATAGATATTATCGTACAATTTTGTGAGGGTGTTTGCAATGCCGTAACGGTTGACATGGCAACGATACAACGCTTCTAAAAGATCCTTTTTCGCGTGAGTAATCTTTAAATCCATTCTCCGCGCGGTCAAAAAGCCCTTTCGAGCCCAGGGATGGGGTATTTATGGCGTTGCGCGCAGAAGTTTTCAGTTTGAATGCTGTTTTATTTGCATTCCTGTTTTCGCCTAGTCCTCTCAAACTTGTCAATTGTAAAAAGCAATGATTTTATATAATATATCACATATGTTGAAAGTTTGGGTTTCAGTCATATTATGAAATGCCCTATCGATGTGTTTTTGCTGTTTTTATGGCTCAATTTGTGATTTTCGTAAATTTCCTTCGGTGAAATCATTCAAAATTTTCACAGCCCATCGCACTCAGCGTGATACGAATTTCAAACACGAATTAAGTAGAGTAAAGTAAAGGCAGTTTTTTTTCAAATGTCTTTTACCGTTGCCAAAATACTGGTCTTAGGGATTTCTCTGGAAAACGAACTCCGGCTAAAGTAAAATATTATTAACAGTCTGCCAAATTTTACGGATTCTCACCGAAGGAAACTCGAGAAAATTCACTGTCAGTTTTGCTTTCTGTGCTCATGTTGACGTAAAACATCGAAAAACACTAACGTTACCCTTCGAGCGCGCAGATAAATTGAACTTTCGTCCCCAGCGCGCGTGCGACCGTAAAACTATAGTGAGCGACTGAAAGCCGTTCACACGTGTGGTCCGCACGAGTAGATCATTTAACTCTGTCGTACAAGTTGTACTTCTACCACTAGACAAAGGAATCCACAGAGAACTCATAAAATCAAATCATAATTTATTTTCTGAACATGCCAAAATACAAAGCAAACAGACAACTAATAAATCCAAACATAATTTATTTCCAGAACATGCCAAAATGCAAAGCAAACAGACAACTTATTTTCTGAACATGTCAATATACTCCAAATATTGAACAACATGAAAGATTCAGATCAATTATTGCCAAAGAGGGAACAGGTTTAGAGCAAATTAAAAAACAAAAAGACTAATTTTTCAGGTGCTGCCTGCCGGCTGCGAAAAACCAGACTTAAAAACCCATTAAGGGATAAAAATAGTCTGGAAACATAGTCCTGACCCTATGCAGACAGCAGGCACTCAGGTGTGCCACAAAAACACACTTTATGATTATTTTGGGTAAATTTAGTAGGCTTCCAAATTATGCGAAAAAGAAAGGATTTGCTTGGTGTTCACACTGTGGTATCTGTGGAGGCAAAACAAAATTAAACTGGATTAATATATGCAGGCAATTACTATGATTACAATCTCTTTCAACTGACATTCAGGCAAACTGTTATTACAATTTTTTTTTGCTGATAATGAGAGGTTGATCCTGTAAATCAATCAGCACTAGACCTAAATTCAATGTGTGTTAAATTAAAACAAAAGCAATACCTTGCAATGATATTGATCTACTAGTATGCCATTGTATTTTCTTGCAGATATCCCCAGTGAACCTTTCATCTTCCTGATGAGATTAAAAAGAACACCAATTCCATTGTTTTGTGTTTTTTTTCCTTGAGATGATGCAGGGGTAGGGTTCTTGTGGATTTCAACTCACCTCTTTTTAAAGTTGATCCTTAAGTTCTTTCTCTGTCTCTTCGGCTTCTTGAACTGGAACACTGCCCCTAACATAACCTATTTCTACCAACCTATCTTAATTGTTTTTTAAACTGGTAGTTTAACTTAAGCTCTGCCCATGCAGAGGACACTGCTGCATATATGGTTCTTTGAACAGTACACAATAAACAAGTGATCAACTCAAAAATGTCTAAGAACTACTGACAAATATGTTTTATTATCTACACAGTACTACTATAGTGACTACTACACAACTTGACAAAAACAATTTTCTAGACTGTGATCAAGTTCTTAACTGAAATAACTACAACACATTGAACATGACAGCATAAAGGAAACAGGAAAGTTTTTCAGCTAACCTTTATCTCCTTTCTTAGGATTTAAGCTGTGAAACTAAATGAAGTATGCACTGTTTGCACACAGAACAAATACAAGATCATAAAAGGTATTGCATTCAACTGCGAGACGACTTTAAGGGACTAAATATTGGGTGAACTGGATTTCATGGGATCTACTTGAATGAAAAATAAAAGAGAAAAGACTTTAACCTGATGCTGCAGCTTGCATCCAGTGACCAGAACTTGCTGAAAAAACGTTAATAACATGCACTTTTTGATAGCATAAAACCAATTCGAAATTGTGGGCTGACCTGAATCCAATGAAATGCAAGAAGCTGAAAGGAGAGTAACAAAATGCACCACTTGCAACACACAGTTCAAAATAAATCTTTGGTTAGACAAAGTTCTAGAATAAAAACTGCCTGTACCTTTGCTGCT
>OMLO01005499.1_pt1 | contig 10655 bp, 6 predicted proteins | sample 1674811 | NCBI WGS metagenome assembly OMLO01 (sample SAMN06265003, study PRJEB25207) | coral metagenome | isolation source: Coral host | place: Mexico:La Bocana,Puerto Morelos, Mexico | collected 2008-11-13
TTCACTATTAAACTGAAGATGGCATAAGCATGCCGAAACATGTCTTTAAAAATAGTTGTACGTTTTCTTCAATATTTTATTTGCATTCTACACCTTCTACTTACAATGTGTTCAATTCCCAGATGGCTTGATAGCTCAGTTGCTATAACACTGCACTGGTTTCGCAGAGGTCACGGGTTCCAACCCCATTTAGGCCCGAATTTTTTGGTACTTTAATTTCACAACTGCTTACGTTGTGTGTATAACTGTGATTGTCAATCATGTCTTTATATCTTTCTCTACAGGTCAAATATATGATCTTTCATGTATTCATTTTCAAGGTTCATTAACATATACTAAAACACTAACAAACATATACAGGTGTATTCTTAAATCTGACACATTTGACAAACACTCCAGCCTGGGTTGCTCAAAAGGAGGACAATGCTATCCACAGCCTACGTCACTATCCAGTACAGAGCATAGTTTGTTTTGTTAACACTATCTACCAGATAGTGATTTATCTCTTAGATAGCGTTACCACCCTTCAAACAACCGGGGCAAGAACACTCAATATGCAATCTAAATTATTGTTAGTATAACATTGTGAAAGAAGTACTTACTATCAGCGGACATCTCAGGCATATGCTCAGATGCTGAAGCACTACTCTTACTACGGTTCTTTTCCTCTCCTTCACTACTTGAGGCCTGCGCCTCCCTGCAAGAGAAAAGATAGCATCAATTTTACTCACGTGGCACAAGCATTTGCCCTCAGGACCAATCTTCCTCATTACATTCCTTACGTCAGTCAGTTGGGGAATCCTGAGTATTAATTGTACTACTAACAAACTGTCTAATAACTAATGCATTGGCAATTCTAGGGAAATTTTCAATGTAGAAACATTTTTAACCCAGAAAAAAAATCAGAGTTTGAACCCACGACCCTCCGTGATCTAGTCAGATGATTTAACCAGTGAGCTACTGGAGACTCAATGGTGAGAAGGAGCATGTGACCAAGCGAGGGCATCGCGCAGTCACACAGCCAAATGATGTCTTGGCACATATGAACTCACTAACTGCATTAAGGCATGTCAAAGATGCAATCACCTACCCTCCAAAGTGAGTATTATAAGGGAATTTTCAAGGCAGAAACATTATCAACTGGCAATTCTACTACTGTAGGAATTTTACCTGTCAGAGCCTTGTGATGTAAGTCGTCTTCTTGGTTTTTGAACAGTCGCAGGATCAGTTGGAAGATTTGCCAACTAAAAACATACCAGTCACTACTTTACGAGAGTGGATATATGAAGCATACTCTTAAAGGGCAACCATAATGTTAAAGTACACACTTTCCAATTTACAGAATATGTTTTGTAAGAATATTAAGGGAGAAATTTTGCAAAATTATAATACTTAAGATTTTGAAAATAAACAAAATCTTTGTGTTGAAAATCTGTAAATACACCTGTACAACAGAATTATATGGTTTTAGCTGAACAATATAAAATTGTTCCTCCTCTAAATGGCAAAACCAGCAAAACAAAAACAGCACCAGCCATATGTTTGATGCTCTGATTCCTGCAAGCTGGCTCCAATATACTCCAATATACCATCCAGACACTAATTTTTTTAAATACATTCGAAAACAGAAAATTCAAACACTATAATCTAAGAATATATTATTTTCAGCCTAAAATTGGCACAAAAATAAGAAAATTCAGCTTCAGACTGAAAAACAATATTGTAAGTTATAAAACATTAAGAGTGTAACGCTTACAGGAAGTCAGTGCTCTACTCAGCTATTTTGGTAATCTTAGAGATTTCCATTTCAGTGCAAAAAAAGGAAAGAAATATAACTGGCATTGTCTAAAACTGTTTGAGCACTCACTATACTACGATTCTGTTATGGAGTGGCATGAATTATTATTGTCAGGAAATGGATAATATAAAAACCTTGGTATTCAAATCCTTAAACAATAGGATTCGTTGTAATTACTGTGAACACAGTAATAGCAAACAAATTGTAGAAACCTACTTGGTGAAAGATGTTCCTCTTTCTTATAATTGCATACACCAGATGCGAATTTCCTAAAAAAAAAAAGAAATGATTATTGATTTTATTTGATTTTATATATGGAATACATGTACACTGAAGGCAGGATGTTTATTCTACAATAGACCAATATTATCAATTCTCCCCATACTTCTTTAAAGTAATTTTTAGAATATTGTGTTTCATCAACGTATACTAATACCTTATCTAAATGTTTTTTTTTTTTAATTTGTTTGAAAGACTATGTCCAAAGAAAATTTATGTAAGGAGCCCAATGTTTCCTAACCATGAACAGCAAAGTATGTTCTTCTAGTTGCCAAAGGAAATTTAAGATTAGTAACCTGTGGCATGCAGGCACCTCCAGAGCACAGCCCTGTTTGTGTGTGCTGTCTGTTTACTCAACCCCAAGATATACCCAGACACTATGTGCTAAAATGTTTACATTTTCAATTCTACACCCAACACAGAACATGGGAGCTTCATTTACAGTAATCACAGAATTTAAAAGCACTTAACATACAAGTGCAAAAACTACCTACCATCAAATTGGTATTGAATGATATTATTGAAGATTTCCAACAAGAAAAATACCAAGTGGTGATTAGTGGCATTGGAGAACAGGAACCAAGGAGTGGAAAATGCCTACAAAAGAACAAAAGGTAACTACATGTAACTTGATTAAAAAACTTGTACAAAGTAAAGTTTTCAAAACGAATAAAAGTATTTCTGTCCTAATTACAGTACCCACAGAATTAATTCTTAACAAGAGCTAAAAAGCTATTTTCTTGGGAGTAGGCTTAGTTTTTGACCCCTGCAATTCTACCCATCATGTTATAACTGATGCAATGATGAGTTTAGGGTTAGGGTTAGCACTTCATGTATCTACAGATACATAGACCAAAATCAAGCTGTCAGACAGTTTTGCCGTTTACTATGGCCATGGACATGTGCGTGTATTAACTACATGTACACTGTACATTACCAAGACAAGTGATGTGCAAAAGAAAACTGATGCATTTCCATTTAACATTCAAACTTCATCAAGTTTAAACAAATAAAATCACAATCACATCATAACAGTGACGGTGTTTGGATATCAGATCTTACTTTACATACATTTTTAAGTCTTTTTATTTCACTGGTCCCTCCATAGGTTTTTAAATTTTAGTTGAGGGGATAAAATGTGTACAGGTATCAAACAAGTGAGACATTTTTTTTAACCACATTTTCAAACTCATCACTCCAAAATACACTGCTGTACATCACATTTGCACCCCTTGATATGGATGATATGGATTGTGAATACGGCAAACACTGTGTTTTAAAATTGCAAAACACGCTCTTACCTCCAGGAGATGAAGTAGTTTATTAGCAGCCACCATTGATAAGGATTTTAAATAAGGAGAAACTAGAAAACAAAACAAGGCCAAAAAAAGCAGCAATGTTAGATACTTTCTACTAGATTCAAAACATCGATACATGTTAAGAAAAATATATAAGAATTAAGTTAAAGTCAATTTTATTTCAAAAAATTGAAAATAAGCAGCGTATGTTCAAAGGAGAGGTTTAAATAATTATCGACAGTTAATTCTTCAAAATCTACATGCAGGTGACTAGACATGTTCTTGACTAATACAGCTGTAGTTTTAAACAGTGCTATTAAACAATCAGTGAGAGTGCTTCAGCATCATTAGTCAAGTGAACACTTACCATTTACAATAATTGTTAAAAGACAATCAAATAGTGGCTGAAGCCTCTGATGGCCATTTGTTATGATTTTATGGAATACCTGAAAAAAACGATATAGCATACAATATCCAATTACTTTTCAGTAAATTTGACTTGCAAAACTGTTGGAAAATTCACAACATTCCAGTGATAGTTAATAAACATGATTGCATTCAATTATTTATGGTAAAAATACCTTAAATGTTTGTACAACATCACAAACAAATTCCAAAAAATCACAGTTTATAATGTGGGTATATACTCTGAACTGAACTCAGTTATTTCAAATTCCCTGTTTTTGGAAACCAAAACTATTTTTCTTGGATTTATGCTTTAGTCATTTTGTATTGGCTATTTTGAACTCACACTACTTCAAACTACATGAACAAAAATCTTATATTTTCCCTGCCTTTTAGTGCCAAATACAGCTGTAGCAGGGTTCAACTGTACTTACAATGACTAGAAAGTCAGCATGCGTCCCTGTGAAGACTGGAATATCCATTGGAACCCTGACAGAATATGGCTTGTTAAGACGGACACCTACGTAGCATAATGATATTATTTACATCACTTCAAAATCTTGATAATATTTATAACTTAAAGGTGATTAAATTGACTCCTAACATACATGTAGTTCATTCTTGCCGAACACTGCCTAGAGATCTTAGATTGTAAGGCATCATTGGAAAATCTTTATTTCAAACAATGGATAAATACTGTAAGCTACCTTAAAATGCAATGAAATGGATCTAGAGACTTGTATCTGACAGATTCACTCCTTGAATAATATACAATGTATACATGTACATGTAACCAACTGCACCTACCAAAATTTCTTTCTCCACTTAACAGTAGCAATATGAACACTCCTATGTGCATCAAACCTAATCGAGCTGGAAAAGATTACAAGGCAGTATTAACTTAACTCAGTACAATATTTGATAAATGTACATACATGTAAGAAGCAAGAAAATAACCTTGGCAGTACTGTTAAACAGAGCCAAGGAAAGAACAGCAATGCTCACATTGGTCAGATCTTGCATCATTCAAGTGGAAAAGGATTGGAACCAAGATATCCAGCACATCGCTGCTCTTCAGCACATAAAATAAAAATTTCTACAAACAAAAAGATTCATCATTAGGATTTGCTAAAAAAAACACAATAAGCCCAGCTGGCTTTACTGGACCTGACTGACAGCTTCAAAGTTTGCCCAAGTCTGTTGTCAAGTGATTTCAGCCAGAAATAAGTTCTCTTTAGCCAGTAACCAGCCCCGACAGCCACAAATGTCCTTTTTGTAATGTACATTCAGGGCTGTCATTGACGGCCATAGCCTATGAGTTTAGTTAGGGCTGTGTATGCTTCATTTCCCTTAGCACAACAGTTAAAATTGGCCTGTTATTGAAACAACTCACTCAAAAAACAACAAGTTTGTTATGGGTGTGGAGAACAAGAGTAGAGGTGACTCAAACTTAATGACAACCCTGTTACCTTTACAAACAACACATAGCAACAGGTTTAAGAGAATTCATATTTCATGCTTTGGAAAAGGTGTTCATGACTTTTCATCCAGCAGGCTAAGACTACTTTAAAACCATTTAAAATCTTCCAGAGAATCTGTGAATAATTTAGTTCAGTTGACACTGCAAATTTGTTTTGTTTGGCTACCAAGGTACATTTAGGCCAAGAATAAACAGAACTTCTGACAGTATTAGTAAATTTAGACTACATTCACAAGTATAATTCTCTTATCGTTTTGCATATAGAATGCAGGTGGAATTGACTTGCATATTTACCTTGTTTTGGTCACACATCTTCCAAAAGAGAACAAGCAATTCTTGATGGAAACTGACCTTCTTGCAAGAATTTGGAAGGTATGTCTAAGACAAAATTAAATAACAGTTTTAACTTAGTTTGCATTTTCTCTTCATTTGCTAACAATAATAACAAACCTAGACTAAAAGTATATAGATTTACTTTCATTGGAAAACAGTAAAAAACTTACTTGAATTAGTGGGTTGTTTAGTAAATTTGCAATACCATGAAGAACAAAATAAAAGTCCTGCGAAAAAAAGAAGTCAATACTATAAGTAATTATCAAAATAAACCCAAGGAGCCTTGTGGCCATTCAGTCAAGCTGATTACCTCTTCTCTGTGTATTCTTGACAAGTAGTTGCAGAAAAGGTTATCCACTGGAGGCTCCTATACATGGATGAGTAAGTAGAATAAACACAATCAGTTCTCCACCTTAAGATGAACTCTGTACTAAATTTCAACATAAATAATATTATATTTATTTACAGTGCGACTACTCAAACCGTGCCACCTACAAGAAAACTGACCAATCAAAAATGCAAAACATAACTGACAACAATCGACAGGCAGCTTCTGGTAATGGCAAATAACAGTATGTTTGACATGACAACATAAACACTATTGCCTCCTCTGCATTATATAAACACTCTTAGAGATTCACTTTTTGATGGCAGATTATCATAAAATATAAATCTCACTTGAAAAATTTAGCTTGAAAATGCATTTTGCAACAACAAAACTAAAACCATTAAAAAGTGTACACAATTTAGGATTGAAAATAACCAATCAACAAATGGAAAAGTTGCCTGAGAGGTTAGCGCCACTTAGCACTTTGCTTCAGCTGAAGGAGTTTCTATTCCAAAATTTTGCGGTGGTTAGCTGTCTACACTATAGCTAACGTCTTACCTCAAAGGAGTGCTCAGCATCAGTACCATTCATTGCTGCTGCAGCCTGTTGCATTGTTTCATGATCTAGTAACACCACAAGCAGCTGAGCAGCTACCTCTACCAGAGGCTCGCGGTAATCTGCAAACATTAGGTGGTTGTATCTGAAAGAAATGGTAACAAAACATAAGGACATAAAAATTTAAGGTACATGTACCTAGATGTTGCTTACTCCATCTGCTTGTCTATCAGAAGTTACTTCCAAGAATTTTGTCACACCGCAATTATCTAGTATTGTAAACAATTACTTCTCGATAACCAGACAAATCAAGTCAGTTAGATCTAAATGCCAAGCTATACTGAAGGGAGTTAAGACTGGCATCCAGGCATCCAGTGTATGGACACCCATTTTTTAACAAAATGCACTCCATCTTCAACATAATGTAACTCACAAGAGATAATGTATATGAAAACATCCTTTAAGCCCTTAAATTAATTAATAATTTAATACATAATCAAACTTAATAATACATCGATAGCACTACTCAAGCCATCGGAACATGAATATTGCATTAACAAAACCTTACATGTAATGTACTTACGGCACTCCATATCCAAGAGGATCATAAGAACACACAATATTTAACAGAGAAGTGAATATTGGAAGTGCATGCCTATTAGAAGAAGCATCCAAAAGATGAGTATACCAGTATGGGTAATTATTTATGGGAGATTTAAGAGCTTCAGTTTGGAAAAAATATTATAGAAAATATCTATGTGTATGTTGTAGTTACAAATTACAAATTCAGGTAAAAATTAAATTCCTGTGTCTCTTAACCCTTGTTAGGGTTAAAGACAAAGGGAATTGAGATTCAAACTAGGTTAAAATTATTTTTACCTGAATTTAATTTTTTGGTACAACATATAAATGTACATGAACAGTACACACACTTCCACTTCCAGGCCACTCTTAGGGAAAATGTAAAATAGTTCAAAACAACTGATGGTACATTTCATTTGCTGAAGGGCAAATTCAAGGGAAATGATAAGTTTCAAATAAAATTTGAAGTAACTGAGTTCAAATTAGCAGGTTCCAAATGAAATTTTATTTTGCTCCAAATGATAAAGATACAATGTCATGTACGATGTAACACTCATTCATTCTTAAAATGTGCATGCATGCGTGCATGGTTAACCACAAATAAACAACTGTTGCTCTTGGAGTTTAATTAAGCAATAGACCACAAGTTTCTATGGTTTATAGCCTGATAAACCACGTGGGCTGTTGGAAGAACACAAGAAGAATTTGTAAATCACAAGCTGCAGGCGAGTGATTTACGAATTCTTGATTTGCGAATTCTTGATTTACGAATTCTTGAAATATAATAATTATTTTCCACTGTTAAAAGTAGCTTATATGTAGTCTGCCAAACATTGGTTCCTTTGCTAAAAGGACCCTCTTCCTTCCAATAAAAATATCACAAATCCAATGCTTCTACTTCTAAACACACAATACAAGATTTTATAAACTTTACATGACTGTTTGTGTAAAATTCCTTTTAATGTGTAAAATTATTTCTTACCTGTTCCCAGAGGAGGAGAAAAATGAAAGCCATTTGTTTGGTCGACAGTGATTCTCAGCTACAAAAATGGAAGAAAACAATGTGTAAAAAGTTTGCAAGAAGGCTTAATATGTATAAAATTATTGTAAGTGATTTCAAATGAAAAGGGTCTTTTTCTGTTAAAAAAGCCTTGCAGTTATAAAAAACCAATGACAGCTTTAAGAATTATTTAATAAAATCAAACCCATCAAAAACTAACCTGTTGGGGGAAGGTACATTGCTTCAGAAAAACAAGTCAAGAGCAGCTTGAGAAGCTCAGTTCTGGTGCAGTCAAACTGTGGGTTTGATGGTGGCGATGTTGCAAATCCAACACCAGCTTCCCTGCAAAAAATTGTACACCACCCATTATATTAAGCTGTTGCACTCTCATCCCCACTCATCCCCAGTTTCTGCGTCCATGCATGGAACGCCTGGGACCATGACCCCCCTTTTGGTAACCGAACTGCTAGCATTTTATGACTTGGGGGCTCCTTCAGAAGCCTGAGTAATACATAAAAGTCCTCGAAATATACATATATGTTTCTTGTTTTCTAAAGCGCTTTCCATAATGAAAGTTTTCAACCCAATCAAAAATCCATTGTAACAATAAGGTTTTTTTCTTTCCTTTAGAAAAAAACATTCATTCACCATTTTCACTTAATTTTGTTACTGGGCTTACTCTTCACATAGAGACCAATGATGATCACTACAAACTTAAAAAAAACATCCGCATTAAGGCCTCTAGGCCTCTTGTTAAACAATATATAATAAAGTGACGGCGTCAAATGCACTGTCATAATCTGTGATTACTAATAGTGTTTATTTATAATAATATCTTAGGAGATACAAAACTCCACTTTGTCTTCCAAAATCGGAAGTCTGAGAGAATGTCTTCAAAATACAAACAGTATCACCACAGAATTACATGTAGTTAAGACATAGTAAAATATTGTACAGTGTAAGCTTAATTATGTAGCTCACAAATCTGCTGTTGCACTGAGACAGCATTGAAATTACTGCCAGTTTCTTTGTTTTAGGAAATGAAAATAAAAGATTCTTTATGGATCACCTCTTGAAAAAAACAAAAATTAATATTTACATTGTATGATTCATCAAAGACAAATTTGAGAACTATGTAAAAGGAGTTTTTTACCAGATGTATTCACAACTATCAATAGATGACAGATCTTCTGGCTGATCCTACAAGCAAGAAAATAAATACCAAATTTAGCATACTCTGACAGGAAAACATACATGTACTGTCTACAGTTAAAATGAAAATTTACATGTAGGAAAGATTTCAACATTTTTGACCATGTCAAAAAAAATCAATACAAAAACAACCAGTACATGTATTGTAAAGTTGTGTACATGCAGGTTGGAAGAGGCACTATTAAAAAAGGAGATAATATTGCTCATGGACAGTACCACTAATGAACTATTTTTTGTAGCAATAAAGTAAGACACTGTATCAGCACTAACTTACTGGACCAGTTTTCTTGGGAGGATGAACAGTAAATTCAGGACAAAAACAAAGATCCTGCAATACCAACAAAACAATGTACTAAATTATTATCCTACAACCTTTAAATAACTTACATATTACTGCTTAAATGTAGCTTGTATGCAAGTAGTAATATCCTATCAGTATGTAACTAGTGAATATTTGGCTGTTATTGTTCTGTGCAGAAAAGGTAAATGTGAAGTTTCTGAAATTAGTTGCATGTACATTTAACTTTCCTTGCTGATGTACTGTGAAAATGTTCCCTCCATATGAATGTATGTTACATAAACTGGATACCATGACTGAATTCCACAAGAGTACACTGTAATCTCATGATTATTCTATTACCCCGTGAGTGAGCTCCCTGGAAGGTTCACTGGAATGACGCACAACAAAGGAATCATTCCAGGTTAATTCAGACACAGGTCCTTTTTGTAGGCTACACTGTACTACTTTACTTAACCACCAATTACCATACATGCTACTGTAAAGCAAAATTCTATTCATGCGATACATGTCAGTAGCTCTTAAATTGGAACACAACAGAAGAATAATGTGCTGATCATAGACAGTCAAATGTCAGAATACTAAACACACACTACTTAGTTCAGCAGATCTTGCATATCAGCAATGCAGGAACAAAAGGCTTCACTTATTGTACTTACTGCAAGTGAGCTGAGCAGTGTTTGTGCAAGAGGAGGCCTTGCTTCAGCAGCCTGCTAAAAGGAACAAATTGATATATATATTTAAATTCTGGTAAAAATTAAATTCCTTAGTCTCTTAACCCTTATTAGGGTTAGAAGACAAAGGAAATTGAGAATCGAACTAGGTTAAAGTTATTTTTACCTGAATTTAATTTTTAACTACAACATATATGCTTTGCCATATGGTTGCACTCACTAGCTGTAAGGTGGAATTACCCTCTACTGTATAAAAGTTAAAACTGAGTTTTCATTTGATACCGATATTTCATAAAAATTGTTTTGTCTAAAATTTAATTTAAATTATCCAAGTAGTTAATGTAACTATTCCGCAGGATAAAAATATCCGTAGAATGTAACGCAATAGCAAACGTGACAATAACAAAGCACGC
>OMLO01005500.1_pt1 | contig 10654 bp, 6 predicted proteins | sample 1674811 | NCBI WGS metagenome assembly OMLO01 (sample SAMN06265003, study PRJEB25207) | coral metagenome | isolation source: Coral host | place: Mexico:La Bocana,Puerto Morelos, Mexico | collected 2008-11-13
TAAACCAGTATTTATAGTTCGGTCAACACCAATCTGTCAACGTGGAAGACATCCAGACAACCTCTGGGTCATTCATTTACACATAAGCACAACAAATTAACGATTTACGAGAAGCGCTCCAATAGTTATTGGGTTGAATTGGGAATTTAGAGACGCTTTTTTAGCTCTGCGTATCTTTGATCTTGACGTAGCTGCCTTGTGCTTACAAAAATTATGTCATCTCATATAACAAGACAAATATCTAGAGAGAGCAGCGGGGAAGCAAAGGATCTAGAAACTCAATGCAACAACGCTGTGGACTCAGTTTTGGATGACAAACCTTCGTTTTGTCTGAACGCGGAGCAGAGAATGATGAAGTCGTTTCATGAACGTAAAACGGACGTCGATTCAGCGTTAGAGTGGATCGTAAAAGAGATTGTAGGTACCGATTTATTGCTAAATATTACACTCAATGATAATCTTGTTATGCACGTGAAAGAAAATTCAGGCAATACATAGTTGAGAGAGATAACAAAACAAAACTTTTTCTATGACTCGTTGAAGACCACCACTTGAGACAATCGCCCTTTTGACGCAGATATTTACATGTTACAAATATCATGCAAGGTCGCCAAAGAAATCTTCATGTCATTCGTTTTGAAATCCACAAGCCAACACAGACAAGAATCTTAGGCTTGTTATATCATCTGAAACAGTTTCTATCTCAGACCACAATATCTTTTTTTCATCTTTCATCATCAACAATTTCTCAGCATACTTCTGGTGACCTCAGCAAAACGGGGAACGTGTTTTGAAAGTAAACACGTCACTGTATTCTTCTAGAAAAAAAGTTTCCTGCAGTGTCTATATTGCTCTGACCGCGGGGAGCCTGTCTGAACGTGTATCACCGGGGCGGGTTAAAATTTTTCAAGTCAAGAGGGGTTAGTTTTTTGGAGTGTTCTTTAAGGTTTCATATAATCTAAACATGCTCTTATAGGTTGGTTGGGCACACGTGCAGGTGAACAATTTCTTATTTGGCACCGTGGGACTTGAAACAAAACATTTAGACTACATTGTCTCATTTGTAAATAAATGAATGCCGAATATACACTCCGCAAAAGATTACTAATTCCGAGTAATGTTTTGCCCATCACGCAAAGGTTTGTATATAGACAAGGAAGATCTCTTGTTTGGATTTCGCATGCAGGCTCACTTGTTTGGGTCTCAAGTTACGACGGAGTCGGCGGACGAAACCAGACAAGAGTCTGGGTGTTTCAAGAGTAAAAATAACTTCCCTGGGACCCAGGTTGCCAGAGGTTTTCATGCAGCCCTGTTATTGTTTTGAGGAGACATGTACTCTTGACTACCTCGAACAAATAAACGGTTGCAGCTCATGAGCGTCCAAAGAGAGGGAGGAGTAGCGGACGCAGGAGAGTGGGTAATCTCCACTGCAGCAGAGGGAGTTCTACCTGAAGGAGTCACAAGGCAACCACCTTCCATTTTGGACTGAATTACTCCCGTGGTTTAAGATTTTTCTTGCTGTCTCGTTCTTCTCATTCTACGATCCACGACATAAATAAGAAAATACGAACCCCCCCACCTCCCACCCCATGAAAAATAAAAAGCGGAAGTTGAAACAACTGACACTTTCTTATGATGTAGGAGGTAGAGCTCCGGTCTAGACAATGTATCGCTGATGAAGATATACGATTTTTCTTCAACAGAAGTTCTTAAAGCAGCAAGACCAAAATCTAATGAGACAGTTTGTCAAGCTCCGAGGTGTGCTAAACTCTATAAAGAATAGTCCGCCGCCTCGTAAAAACAGTCTTCCCGAGAACTCTCCGACTTCACCAACCAGTCCACTTTATCGGATCTCCGAAGATTCTCCGGGGACCGAGTATCTTCCCCTTCCGGGGCTTAGACGAAGATCACAGTCTGATTTTGCGTGATCTGTACCGCAACACTAGCCAGTGTCACCATTGTCGTTGGACGGAAGGGACTTTGGCGATGGTCACGAGCATTTCGAGGATAGACAAAAATTTAAGGATTTGCCCGCGTGGTTCTTGAACATGTTTTGTAGACAACTGTTTTCTTCAGGCGCAAAGAGACGAAATAAAAGGTCATCAATTTATATATGATTCATAAGGACGGTTGTGGTCATCGTAATAGATAGAAAATGAATATTCAAAGTAATAAAACTTGTTTCTTAATACTTTTCATGACTTTGCTTTCCAGCTGGCCAATCATGAGCCATCGCCGCTACATTATTTGCATGTTTACAAAGCGTTTCGTAAACTTCGTTTCCGAGGCCCTCTCCCCCAAATGAAGGAAATGGCCCTGGGCACGAGTTTCGTTTTCTTTTGAAGGATGAAAGTGTTCGCTTAGGTTTCGTTTCTCTTGATAGGTCCAAAAAAAAGTAAAACACGCTCTAACCAATCAGAGCAGACATACTGGGGATTTTTCAACCTATCCTGGATAACGATTGTTTTCCCGCGCATTAAACAAAGCACATTTGTCGTGATTGAAAAGATAGAATTAGGACAGCTAAGTTTTGGTTCAGATGACTAGAGTCCCTGAACCTACGATGTTCACTTTACTACTAAACGGTCAGCTGTATTTCCTGCAACTCAGTCAAGTACAACGTACCAATTACATTCTGCGGCCTCGAATAGCACCAGGAGTGTTAATACGTCCGTCATGAATAAAACAGTTTAGAGAACAAATTGTCGTGAGCGCCTTGAAGAAAGTCAGCCACAGAAGCTGTTGTAGTCGCATCCTCCACGGTGGACTTCTCGAACCTGTCAGCAAATTCACATAGCACGTGTTAGCAACTACAAACATTATTCTACATGAGATGACGTATGTGAAGACCAATATAGAAACTTGTTCTTCTCAAGGAAAGAGTTTGAACTGGTAAAGATGCGCTACGGGGTAAAATTCCAACTAAGAAGTAAAAAAATGCTTCGCTTACATGTCCGACTGATAACTGTCAGATACTCCATTTAAAAAACGCTTACTTTTTCCTTATTTCCTCCGCCGTCTTTTGCATTTCAAACTGGATGGACTGTGCCTGTATATAAATGCGAAAACATAAGTTCAATAACAATACATCGGAACAGTTTTCTTCTGGCTGCTTAACCAAACATTGAGTCAATTATTGAGCCACTGATGAAATCCTGTGCCAATCATTTAGCCAATCCCTGTAGCGAGAATAGTAAATTAACCAATCAGAAGTCATAGCGAACGTGTGCAACTGGTAAGAATGCAGCAGATACCAAGCGCGGAAAAACATACTACTGATTTACCAGGCGGAAGAGGTTTGACTCTGTGCTTCATCGGCTAAGCAGACAATAGCGGTGCTGTGATTGGCCGAAAGAGGTCATAACCACAAGTTTTCTAAGAGTTTTTACGGTAGAATTGCAGAGTTTAAGGGCCGCAAAAGCAATATACTGTACAAGCAAATGGCGAAACTTTTACAAATGAAATCCCCGCATGCGCTAGACCGGTCATTTGAATAAACAAAATCTCTGCCCAAAATATGGTCTCACAAATAAGTTTGTGGGCGTTTATCTTGTTCTCTGATCGAACAGAATTAAGGGAAGTCTCTTCTAGGTATTTCTCAAAGACAAGAATAACGACGAGAAGCAAATGATGGAGTGTAAAATTGTTATTTTAATAAATCTAAATCAAACACTAAAATTACTCTATGGACTAGTAGCTTGCGGCAAAAAAGGGCACTAAGTTACTTAGCAACCAGGCTGATGTAAGAACGACCGGCTCACGAACTACTCGCCGTTACCTGTAAAGGACCAATATTGCCAAGTCTTACAGCGCTGGCAATCACCGTTCGTAATGTTGAGAACAGAAAAAGTTGCTGAGTCTGAACCAGTGACAACTTTACTAGACCACATATGAATCCAAACACTGCTGCAAAGTGACCATACAAGCGCTTGTTTTCCAGTTCGACCTGAAATGGAACAGAAAAAAACTTATAGTGAGGTGGATTTGAGAGCAAAACATTTGGTAAAAATGTGGAAATTGTGAATGGTAAAGAAACAAATTAAACGAATCGGTTGTGACACATCCTTCACAGAAGCCCTTGGTCCACTGGCTCGGAAAATTTGCGTTAAAATATTTTGAAAATGTAAGAGAGTTCCAGACGTTTTAAGCTGGTTTCTAGAAAGAGATTGGCCGTTTTTATGCGAGTCACATAATCCGTCAAGTTTTTCAGTGCGCCTGGTCTTTTGAATGTATAAAGACGGACACGAGACGTACATGCGTCAAGACCAACCACCTGCTCTTATGATGCCTGTTGAACGACGAGATAAGAGACAAACTTGTCTGAAATGGATAGTCCGCCTGCGAGTATTAAGACGAGTAACGAACGCATTTTTCTTCGGAATGGTTATTAAAGGTGGCAAAGAACAGTTTCCCGCACTTTCCAAGAATTTGATTTTAATACGTCATTATAAGGTCCACTCTATCAGCTGATGCTCCAATATATTGATCATGGTATCAAAAAAACTGCCCAATCATAGGTGAATACGTTGTACTTATTTTCGCGACAAACAGTTACTATAGCAACAGGATTACCTGCTTAAAAAAAAACCCTTAATTGAAGCTTTAAGGGCTAATAATTAAAAAACGGCAATGTTAGATATATTATCAAATATCTACGCTGTATAAGTAGGAAAAGACACAGCGTTTGGCAAAGGTTTAAAAAAATTATGTACATAGGGTTCAGAGCCACCTTAATTTGTCAAGATGAACTGAGGGCTTAGTGACTGATATCACGTTTCACACTAGACACTTAAAACAGGAGATACAGAATTCATCTCTAGTATAAAAATGCCATTTACAGGAGTATTTTATTGAGGATATTATGCGTGAGCATGTGACGAAGACAAGAAAATGAAAACGAGATGAAGTGATTAGTTAACAGCCTTGGGGTGGGGGAGGGAGCGATGGGCTTAAGTAAACAAGCGAGACTATTGGCTCATTTCCGAGTTGACCTCAGCCTCTCTATCAAAGCAAGACACCGTGCACAACCATTCATGTGAAATGAATTCAATTTGCATGTAACTGAAATCTAATTTCCACATGAAAGGATGGGCACCAAGACTCGCTTTGAGAAAGAGGCTTAGGGTAATTTGGAAATGGCCTATTACACTTCACCAAGTGCTTTAGTATTCGAATGAAAGTGAACTCAACTTTGATCAAAATAGCATCTGGAGTGAGAAACAGTGCGCATACCTGTAAATTCTTCATTTCTTGATTTCCAAATGTTTTGCAAGCTGTGTCAAGTAAGGAGCTCCCCTGAAGATATAAAGGAAATACTTTAGTTCCATAGTACAAATTTACCCAGTGGTACCTAAACTGGTTAGTTTTGTATCCTTGGATTAGATCGTTTTTAGTTCTCGTTTAGGAGGAGGGGTATAAATCCCATTTCCCAGCCCGACTTTTTTCCAAAATCCAGTCTCACATTTTTTTGTTTGTGATTTCTAGTCACAGAAGCCCAAATCCTTTTTTCACATTGAAAAAAAAGTCTAATCCCAGTTCACATTTTACCTCTTTATCCCCTAGCATGATCACTGTGTCAAATAAGTAACGCTGTGATTTAAGCCATCATATTCTCAAATCTAACATAAAATGCATGAAAAGGAATACAAGAATTTATACTGAAATTAGTTTAATTCACAATAGCCCTAAACCCCTCATTCACAGTAGAAATTACAAGAAAAAGTAATAAGAATGAAGGATCTAATCATTACAGAAAGGTCACATTGATTTTAAATAAATTCCACATGGGGGTTGGCTGGAATACATGTATAAGGAAAACTGCTAAGAATTTGTTAACTAACCTGCCTGAAGCTTGCTCTGTTTGCCACATGATTACTAAGATAGGCCTGGATTTTCTGATCCAGCTCTATGATTCTCTCAGTATTGTGACAATCCTTATGCGATTCATTGACAAATGGAAGACTAAATGAAGCTGAAAAGATTCATGACTGGTTAATTTACTTTCAGAGAAGGTTTTTTTATGGGGTAGTGCTTGGAAGGAATGCAGTTTTGTCAGAGAAACCTATAGATGGACTGGCCATTTGCTCAGAAGAAATAGTAACTATCAACCACAGTGAAAGTTGGAGGGCCAAGAAACAACAGGAGTTGGTCTATGCTGCAGGAATTGGAAAGAGTTTTACTACTCTTGGGGGAAGGCCATAGAATTAGCAAATAACTGTGTGCATTGGAGGGTACTGAAGGACGCCCTATGCTCCCCTGGGGGTGATAAGGATGGTGGATGGAGAGAGTCCCTGTACATTCAGTAACCAGTGATATTAAACCTTGCTCATCCCTATCTAACTGCAACCCATACTAGAGATTGCTAGAGATTCCCTGACAGTTCACTAGTAACGTAACATTTTATGTCTCATTCAAGAATATGAGACAATTAAGAGCACACAGTGAGGGTCATATGACTTCCAGATAAGTTCAGCAGAAATAAAACTCGACAAATTAAGAAAGACCACCCCTGATATAGAGAACATGACAAAGTTTATATAAGTAACTATTTTACCCAATCACGTGATGAATACTAGCAGTTACGAAATGACAATTATCTGCACTGTATATCCCAAGTGACAAGAGCCTTAAGGATTTTAGATACGTGCTGTTAATTTACTTCACGTTCACCTAGGTGTAGATCACATTTTAAAGTTTAAAAAATTAAAAGTTCAAATGTTGATGGACTCCTTAATTTCCAGACCAAATATAAAAAAAACATCATTTATTGCTCAGTGAGGGTAATGTAAATTTTGTGTTATAATAATTCTCACACAGGAGTAAAACTACTCAAGTGAGAGAACAAATATTCCAGTTAGCATACCTGCATTTTGAAGGCATGACAAAACAAAGACTTTAAATGCATCTATAGAGAAAGAACAAATTATATGAAAAATGAGATAATGATAGATTAAAATTATGCCACTGAAGAAGCTAATCAATTGGGCGGAATACTCACTAAAGTCTGTGACAAAGCCATGCTTTGTAGCTGATTCAAAACCATAACTGTGAGAATATCCTCCTGTAGGAAAGGCTGAAAACCAAATGTTATTAAGACGGTCAGCTTTATTTGAAGATTAAGTTTTTTCTTTGCTGGCATCCTATTTGCATTCGTTCATGAACACATTTAATATATATTTTTGGTGCAAATAAAGTTGTTGTAAGTTATAAATGTAGACTTTACAGTGTTGGCTATCAAGCTATACCAGAACTTTTGAAATAAAACAAATTGTTGAATTTTTCACAACCTCTAAATGCGAGAGTCCAAATAAACCAGATGCACTATATCACTTCGCGTCAGACACCTCTAAAGGTATATATGTTAACTTTAAGTCAGTTGTGGATTTCAGGATCGAAAAAGGCAGATTGTAGTTGTGTTAGTACTTAATTGGTATTGCTTCTTGTTTGCACAACGTACATGTAATGGCATGGGGAGTATTTCTTCTCTAGCTGGATGGAGTACTTACTTTTTGCAGGTTATTTTATACTCCTAGGTGAAGAGAACCACTATCACTACCATGCTCAGACCTTTCAATTACCCACACTCCTATTGACTACTGAGTTTTAAGCTACACACTTGTTAGGAACTGGTCAGGCAGTTATTACATGTATAGACGGGAGGGGGTGGTCTGGTGCAAATGGGTAGGGTGTCATACCATTGTGTGTACCCAAAAATAGGGGGAGGGCTGCATAAAAGTCTATAAACATTTCCGAGAGGTCATGTATTTTTGTGCAATCCACTTTCTTTTCCACAAAAGAAAACAGCACTGAAGGAATCAACAACAAGTCAAAATTTTATCAAAATGATTACATTCTTTTTCAATAAATCGTATAAATCTTACGATACATATCAATTCTAAACCAGACACTGGAAAACATTCTGTTCTTGGATACCACTTAAAAAGATGTAAGAAGTAAAAAGTAAAAACATGTATTCATTTATGGATAGCTGCTGTATCATTGGGGAGACGTTCCATGAACAAAACAACAGGGGAAATGGAACACTCTGCAATGTCTGAATCACAAGAGAACAATGCTGTGGTAAGATTGAACTCCCGAAAATTTGAATCAGGAGGAGAAGAATTTCAAGTCAGTAGCTGGCTTTCCTTCCTGAGCCCACCCAAAAAATTTTTCTATAAGTAGATGCTGTTTCTAGGTCAAGTAAGCAGTGATTTTCGCCAATCGCTGGAGCTTCTATGGAGAAACCTGCTATAACCTGACAACCAAAGTGATGGGAATCATTAATCCTCCTTTGTCTAAAACCCGAACAAACAGCAGGCTCATCGAAAAATTACATGCAAAGGGAACAGCTGAAAGAAGCATATGCATCTGGGCAATGCTCCTTGAATGATCCCAGCAGTATCTCAAAATTCTCACAAGTATTTGCAGTGGCTGAGGGATGCATGAAAGACCATCTGGAGCATTTGATATTGCTGGATCTTGAAAAGTTCTTAATAAACACTTAAAGCATTATGTGCTTCACACTCTTGGCTGTATCAAACAAGCATGCCAAGCTAATAGAGTTGCAAAGACACATTATTGAACAACAGGTGCAGGTTCTACACAATGCAAGAAGAGGAAAGTCCACTTTGCAGTAGTGAGAGATTACCTCAAGTTTAGAAGATGATGATGAAGCAGAGGAGTATGTTCAGATCACTATAAGATCTGCGAGAAGGAATACTCATTATTTGCTTTGAATAGCTCCGTGAGCTACAGAAGTTTGAGTTGTATTGTAACTGTTACCGTAATTGAGGGTGGGCCATGTCATTTCATGTGCACACCCCTAGAGGGCCACATTACGTACTTGTAGTAGTGAGAACACTGCCACTAGAAATTATGTAGAGAAAATGAAAAAAACTGCACCAGCCCACTCCTTCCCTTCTCTCTAATAAATGACTTGTCCCTTAATTAGCAACCGCATATTGTGAGCCATTTATGAAAAGGGTCTTTATAGTAGGATAACAAAATAAATTGAAGTCTGATTTTTTTTTTTTTTTCAGTGTAGGGTTGTGTCCGAGTGCGGAGGGACTGGTTAATAAATCTTCATTATTCTTATCCCCTTCCCACTGTCCTGGGTTAACACCCAGCAATGACGCGTCCTTATAATTAGACAGCTTTAGAAGGCGCACAAAGGCCGAATAACGCTATGCACCGGATAAATCGCTATCCATTGGATAAGTGTTGGCAAAACAAACTACACTATCCGCTGGATATCGATTTATCCGGTGGATAGCGCATTCACCCTTTGAACAACTGGCTACTGGCGTTTATGAATACCTGAATCAGCGATCTGTAATAAAATCCATGTTGATGTTATTCCCACCTCTCCTTCTGTTATACCTTGGCTGTTTAAATCCGTCATGACAGTGAATTCTAAGCGAAAATATAACTAGAAATTACGTCTTTGTCGAGCTCATTGAATTAAAACATGCCGCCATATTGGGTTTAACAAGTGCCAGTCTTCCAACATACATGTACATGAAGTACCCTTTGCTAGCGCACTCAGTTGTAGGCATTTCAGTGTAGTCTAAACGAAGTGATAGTATAAAGGCGAGAAAATATTCCGAACTCTCGAAATAAATATTTTGGAAACCAATTGACAACCTTTGACGTGATTGGCATATGACAGACTGCATGACAGACCATGCGTTTTGCGAAAAATATTTGCTAACAGCGTATAAAGGGATTTTTTTTTAGTGTTTTCAGGATCGACAAGGAGATTTAGCTCTACTCGTGTTACGAAAGCAAACCGTTCTGCCATCCTCACATTAATTTTAATATGAGCCTTTTTGAAAATTGGAGAATATCACTCGGATATTCCCCAATTTTAGCTAAGGTATATTCACTCACCTGACGCGTTTAGACCAATCACGTGCGAGCGAAATATTTGATTGCTCATAATTGCTTTATTATATCTCTAAGTTAGTACGCGCGCTGTAATTGGTCAACTTAGCGGGCCGTACTCTACTGTACGGCCCGCTAAATTCAAAAGTTTGTTTTAGTCGCCAGGAAAAATGCCAGAGATATAATAAATATCTTACTAACCTCTTTTTCTCGGTCCGCACTGTAAGTCCTCGTTTTTTTCCGCTCGGATTTATGGCCCAAGCGCGAACCAGTCTTCGAAATTTGACAACATTCGGTTGAAACCTAAGTGAGATATCGCCGTGCGAGATAAGGCTTTAAAGTTTTAGTTCGGTCTCCGAGTGTCCAAATTAGCCCTTTGAACCGGGAAGGGGGCCAAAGGTAGGCGGGTATATCAAACGAAAGGTTTTACATCAATCATGTTCGATCGAATACCGAATACGCACCGTTCATAGACTGAATGTTACGTGTTTGCGGTGTACAAGATTGTACAGGAAACGTTGTTCAAGACAATGATGCACAATTCTCATAATTGCACGTTAATGACTGCCCTGTTAAATATGCGATGCCACAATGCAGACACACTGTTGTAAGCGGAACTCTGTTCAATTTAACATAACTTTTTCCAGAAGGTGAATATAAGAACTGGACATTCTGATTGGTCGAAAACCTCGGCTTAATTAACAATTATTCACCGAAGTGGAGGTGAATAGTGGTGGATATTTACCAAGCCGCGAAGCGGCGAGGTAAATAT
>OMLO01005501.1_pt1 | contig 10653 bp, 5 predicted proteins | sample 1674811 | NCBI WGS metagenome assembly OMLO01 (sample SAMN06265003, study PRJEB25207) | coral metagenome | isolation source: Coral host | place: Mexico:La Bocana,Puerto Morelos, Mexico | collected 2008-11-13
GATCGAGCTGAGAAGCGAGATGACAATAGAAAAGACAACAAGGCATTGAGGTGAGTCATTTTTATTGCAAAAATACCAAAATTTCAGCTATAATGTCGATTACCGTTTTTCCCCATACAAACCTTTATAAATTCAAACCGTTGTAACATAACACCACCACATACTGCAAGGCAAAGGTCACGTTTTCGCGTAACCAAACTCGGTCGTTATGTAATAGTAGATGTCGGCAGTAACCGTGTCACGTTTCGGGCGCTGAACATTCGTATAAAGATTAAAAAAAAAAAACTCCTCGCATTGTGAGATTGGGCCGCCTGTGATTCTACCAGAGGTGATTCGCTTTGCTCCTCGCTCCCTCTATAAATCGCCTCTGGAACCAGGGTATTGCGCCCCTTGAGTTATTCTATTATCTCTTAGCCTGCCGGAAAGTACATTTGTTTATAACTCTGGAATTTTCTACCATCTTACTTGAAAACAACAATCTTTCCTTTCTCAAACTTTTTGTAAAGACAATGATTAGTTTCCCCTATTTTGTCAAGAGACCAGATAATTTTGGCAACAAGCTTCTCATCTACCTCTGAGGTTGAAATACTTTCATCTAGGTGGTTTAACAGATCTCTAAATACATTACATCCTAGCAGGGATGCTCCTCTTAGCTTCTGTAGCTCCTTCCTTTGTTTCTCATCATGCCATACATCCCTTGCAATCTTGTACAGAATATTAACAAGATCAGCTGTGTTTGATAAGTGTTTTGAAGTCTCAAATAAATCAAGAAGTTCTTTCACACTTTCATGAGACTTGCCTTTTTTTACTTTAACTGGTGTAGTATTGGAAAATGAAGAATCTGTACACATCTGAACACTGTTATAATGTATGCCTCCAGCAAGATGTGAAGACTTCTTTGTTGTCCCTGATAGGTACCTGGAGTTGTGGATGTTTATGTTTCCAGGCAACAGTGACAGAACGTTTTGAGTCAAAGGAAGGATGTTTCTTTGAAAACCTTTTCTTGTTGCAAATAGCAGAGTCTGCATGTTCAGTTTAAGCATCATGTGCTGAACCTTGCTGAATCTTTGCTGAGTATTTGCCAATACGTTAACCACTCTGCAAACCAGAGAAAATGACATGAAAAGAAGGGAAAAACTGAAGAAGTACATTTAACTGTCACCATTGTGCTGTCTTTTCTGTAACAGTCTATGGCTTGATTTTCAAGTAGGTAGGGTAGCCCTACTGGTAGGGTTATCACAACAAGAGGATTACCCTAGGATTCCCTGTTTCTTCTCTTTCTCATGGAATCAGATGTGTTTACATTGCACTTAGGTTACACTAAGGTTACCCTAGCACAAGGATAGCCTTACCTGCCTTGTAATTGCTCTGCTAGGGACAACTTGCCTACTTGAGAAACAACTTTATTTGAGGTCCAAGAAACAAAATACGATAAACATACCAGCAAAACAATGACTTACAAGTAAATATATGAAAGATCATGTATTTGAACTGGAAAGAAAGACAATTATGAAGAAAAAGGTAGGAAATACATTAAAAGCCGTTTTTTCAGGCTTGAATTTAACAATCTTTTTCAGTTATTTCTTTATTTAATTCTACATTAGGTTCTCATAATTATTACAAGTTTTTGATGTTGTGGAATGTTCGGGATGTTCCAGCAGTGCAAAAGAATTTTTTTGGACCACCTACTTGTGCATTGGACAAGTGCTGCTGATTTTGGTATAAAAAACCTATTAGTTATACAATTTGCAGTCTGAATGTACCAGGTCTTATGTGTTTATCTTAACAACTGACCTGATTTTTGTTTTGTTTTTTTTCTCAGTACCCATGCACATATCAATACACTATTTCTAACAAACAGACCAGGATTCTTTAACATGCTTTATAAATGTTCTATACGAAACTTGACTGTATACCTTTTTTGAGTTATTAAACTTGCAATGTAAGATGAAATAATACTCTGAACTAATCGAAGAAGTTCAAAGGAAATCATCTGTCTGAATTCTATTGATGTACTTCACATTTTGCTCATTGCCAACAGGAGTAATGAGAGCAGCACTTGTCATGACTTAAAGACAATCACAGTGTAAACCAGTATTAGATGATCTGCTGTTCCATGTAAAGCTGACTGGCCACTGTCACATATTAATTATTTACCACATATAGTGCAGAACATTTCTTTCTGTTGTTATATGCTACCCAGACTCAGAGGAACTTCTTTTTCCAAATCCGACACTTCATATATTTTAACTTTTTTAGTGCCATGTTTTTGCTCTCTGCGGGATTCAAGTTTTCTTTTACTGCCGATTTTCCACAGGTCAAGCAAACTTGCTGTCATTGTGTACACTGGCAGTCAAACAAAGCAAAGTGATCTGATTTTATCTTTCACAGTTTTTAGATGAATTATATGGAAATCAGCAAGTGTCCCGCTCCAGTGCTTTTAAATTGCGTGGTGATTACCTTTGTGCTTGACACAAAGAAAGAGACATTTCAGAAAGGTTTATTATCTCTTTGATCACATAATGTGCCACTACTACATTATTCTTACTACATTGCTACTTAATTCAATTAGTAATGCAAGTAGGATCACTTGCTTTTTTGATATTTGTGGCCATCAGGTTGCCAGGCTATTCACATTCCATATATGGAATGTGGATATCAGTTTTCAACAAAACAGTGTCAAAACGAATAAGATTTTGGTTTTTGAGCAAAAACAAAATTGCAGAAAACAGTTGCAGAAAACTAGGTTTGTTTATAAAGTCTAGAGATGCTTAAGAAACCCAGAATTCAATGGACAAAATTCTACTTATCGCATTAGACAAGTGCTTTTGGAATTCCACTTGTTAGAAGTCAAAATGTACTTGTCTCAGACAGGCAGACAAGTGCAAGTTCTTTGCCCTATTTCAGGATGTTCCAGAATGTTCCATGTTCCTGGTTTTATTGACAGCTGCTGGTGTGGCAGGTTGAGACTTGTGAAAATTTGAGATTGAATGACAAATTTGATAATTTAAGATCTCTGCCCTTGACAGTTTCCATGTTTTTATTGGGTGGCTCAAATAGAAGCCAGGGAAACCGAAGCCAGCACAAAGTTGTCAAAGAGACAATCAATAAAAAAGCCTTCTCTAGAAAACAAAACAAACTGCTACCTTCTGCAGTTCTTGGAATGGTACTGTGCACACAGTTGAGTGTTCTGCTTCTTTGGTTTGCCTTCAGCATTGAGTTATTTTCTTAAACGGAGACACTAAATCTGGGAAAGATTTCTATAAAGCTCCACACTCAATCACGCTTATGGTTTCTTTCTACATAAATGGCAGCCAGAACAGTAAAACGACCCACACAATTGAATGTATACATACCACTAGCAGTACTATACTTGATCTACACTACTCTCAACCAAAGAGAAATATATATCAAGCAATTTTATTCAAGTAAATTATTAATAATAGTTTATGAAACTTATGGAAATCGCTACTCACTGTTCTCAATTTATAAGAAAATTGTTATTGATATGATTAAGCTGGATTAAGCTTCATTAGCAAAGTCGAGCTATGCGTGTTAATACTTTCTTATTGACGTACCTCAGGCTCCGGTAACCAGCAATCTTTCGTCTGCGCTCCTTTAATTTTCAATGAAGTTTTAAAGAAGTGTTACTTACTAAAAAGTTGGAGAGAGAATGGGGTAGAGTACTTCCCAGCCTAGTCTCCGCTCCCCCAGCTTCATCCCATGTCAGCGAATTCTATGAGAATATTTAACTTACGAAACTTTAATTATACTCTGAACAATCGGCCGTAGAGAAGATCGTCGCTCTGACACAAACTTCTTTATGTATGTATTACAGCGCTATTTCTCAGGTTAGTTATCAAACCAAATGCTCACTCAGAGACAATGTAGCGTGATGGAATGTGTGTTGTAGCAACCACAAGCTGTGTACAGCAAAACAATTGAGCTGCGTGTCAACAGGTCATACACCATACACACGATTTACGCTGGTAAGAGAAGTTCGGTCGGATCCAATAAAATAGTTTACACTTGTCCTGAAAAAATGTCCGAGGAAAGCGAGTCGTCAGCTTCACAAAGAGACAAAACAACTCATGATTTTGTCACGGGGTTAAAAGAAAGAGAGGATCTGAAGAGTAAACTCCATGATAAAGAGAGAGAATGTAACACACTTAAAGGAAAGCTACATGATATGAACAAGAAAGTAGAGGATTTGGAAAAGCAAGTAAGTATTTGTTCTTTCTAGCTACTGTATTTTATCATGTCTTAGGTTTCAAGTAACTAGTATTCTTCATTTTAAAACAATGAATTAAAGTTTCAAAATTAAGTCACGTCCTAAATATAAAGTAAACTTACATGTAGGCTTGAATTTTCAGTACTCTACGTAGTACACACGATCCCAAATGGCAAGCGTTTTTTATGTTGAATTTTCTCAGAAGTGCTAAAATTCTCAGGATGATCCAGGATGCCTGATGACAGTAGGACTCGTACAATATTTTATTATTATAAGACTTAAAAAGGAAAATAAACAGAATCTACATAAAATCTACCAAATTCTGATTGGTTCACTAACCTGTCTCAATTTTTTCGCTCATGGTGTTATTTTGACCAGGATAAAATAGTAATTCTAAACAGTGATTATAGATGATAAACGGTAATTCTCAGCAATTTGTTAATGAATTTTTGCTTGAGCATTATTGCTCAGTTCATACAGCTTATTTACCTACATCATCCAGACACATGTGGCCAGACACATGGCCATCAGTGACAATGTTGGCCTTAACTGGCCTGATGACAAGTGTTGGCCTTTTTTCCACTTCTGATGTCATCACCTTTGACCAAAATTGGTATCCCTTATACTCAAGTTCTACAGAAGTGTGATTGGGTCAATTTAGGGTGCAATATGCATGAAAATGCTTAGAAAGTTCAAGGAAAAACTAAGAGGAAAATCTCCACCAACTACACGATATTCTTGGATTTGTGCCAATGCTCAAGCAAAAATTCATTAAACACGGCACTACTGAAGAAAAAGGCATACTGTCCTGTTACAAACAGTTTTTTGAGTAGATTGGAGCTAATTCAGCTGATATCCATGCATGTTTAAAATGTCCAAAGTGACTTAAAATGGAAACAATTAATCAGATATTTGATGCAAAATCATTGGACATTACCTTCAGAAGTGAATATTGCTTCCATGCAATTAAATAGATTTTTTGTTCTTTCCTTTTCTGTTCAGCTGACTGAAAAGAATAAGGTATGTTATCATTTTTATGTTTATTTTAGATCTGTTTAAAATGTGAATTTTTGGTAAATTCTGTGTCTTTACATGTACCCCTCAAGGAATCCTCTTCTGTAAAATTCTTCAAATCAGAGGTCCTCTGAAATCGGATTTCTGGCTTTCTGAGGTCAAGTCAGTGCATCATAATGTCTATTTTTTTTAATTTAGGCCGCACCCTCTAGATCCACCCTGGGATCTCATATCATAAATAGTAAATGGTCTTGAAAAAAAAGAAATAATAAGAAAGTTACAAGTAGGAAATACGACAGGAAAATGATATGATAAGACTATTTTAAAATACAAATTGACTGATAAACACTTATTTTAGAAAGCTATTCATAAGGCTTATTTATTTACTTATTAAAGTGTATATGACATGAAAATTTTTTCTGCTTATTTGAAAGGCATTTTTCTTTTTGAAATATCATTTTTTGATTATGCAAATTAGATCAGTGATGACATCATAAGGTTTGCAACTAAAAAGTGGTAAAATACTCAAGAAACAATATCTCTAAAACCATTGAAGCAGTGTTCTTGGAACTTGGCACCACAAATTTGCATCACGGAAAAAACAAAATAACACCCCTGGAGCTGTTACCATGACAACAGTTTTGCACTGGTGCTGTCTCAATAAAAACTGAAATTCCCATTTTTTGTCCTAAGCTTGCACCATCTACCACAGCCAATTCAATGAATGGAATTAAGACAATATGGGAACTATGTTTGTTCCAAGCAGGATGCTTTGTGTCACTTTATAGGCTGCAAATGAGGACATTTGTTTTTTATAACAGAGAGAGACTGGAGCTGAAAGAGTTTCTATGGCAGCAAAACTAAGGGTTTCATTTTGTTCTTTTTTTATGCACATTTTTGGTGTCAAGTTTCAGGAACACTGCTTTAATATTTCCAGAGATATTTTTTATTTTTAGTTGCAAATCTTATGACGTCATCACTGATCTGATTTGCATAATAGAAAAATATCAATATCTCTGAAACGAAAAAAGATATTTCAAAAAGAGAAATGCCATTCTTTTGTATTTCAAAGTGCCTTTCAAATAAGCAGAAAAAAAATTTCTCATGTCATATACACTTTAAGGTTACTTCAAACCTTTGCGGGCGTCCTCCAGAAAAAAATTAGTGTGTGCGCTGTCTTCTAGAAAACCCCCACAAACTATATATCAACGGAAAGGTTATAAAATGTCGAATTCAATAGAATTATGTTTTGTTTTGGATTTTGCTTTTCAAAGGCGGCAGGGGCCGTCAACTCCAAAATGACCGGCTGACGTTCCAGCGAATTATTCGGGTATCAAATGCGCTCGTTCATGCAAAATAACTGTGCAATGTTAATCACAAAGCCTCAATCTCCAAAATCGTGTCAGCATTTTCTTTTATTTCTATTGGTTATCTTTTTATAGATCTGTCAAGTTGGACTATCGAAAAATTTGCGTACACTGTTGCGTTAAAGGCCGCCACAAGGAAAATATTTAAAATAATGGGATTCGCCGACACGGTTTAGTTCCACATCTATCAGGGAATGTTCTGACCAAATTTCATGGAAAACCGTCAAATCTGCATACCCTATTAATTCATTTAAAGAGAAGAGATTCTCTCGAAAAACGAGTCCGAGTTTTCGCCTTCTAAAGATTTATACACATATCACGCCTTCACAGAGGAATGTGTCAACTTGAAAAGCCGTGAGCCAATGAAATAACAGAACCCCTAGCGTTCACAGTATGCAAACTTGAGCTTCGCGGGAAAGCGATAGTGTTACAGTCACGTTCCTGGTGCACACGTTACTATGGGCAAAACGAAACAAAAGTGACGTCCTTCGTCAGAACAAAAACAAACCAAGGAGCAAGTGCCGCAGAGCGGGTTCAAGGAGGCACACGTTTTAGCCGTGGTTAACAAAGGACAAAAAACGTACTTCCACAAAACAAAAACAAACCAGGGAGAAAGTGCCGCAGCATAGTTTCAAAAATGCAAGGAGGCATTCGTTTCATACAATGAAGAATCCGACGACGAAGAATAATCCGGACTTGGTTTTGGAAGTCGCTCTCTCGTAACATTGCTTTCTTCTGCTTTCCATTATTTTTTTAGTACTGACTGCTGATACATTCAGAGATGAAGTACTAGCTGCTTTGTTTTCTGAAAGTTGATTCGCAACCACGAGCCCTTGTCACTTTCAGCGAGATTTTGCCTTTTATCACTATGAAGTTCATTGATTTCTTTATGTTTAGTCCTGGATTTGTTTTGCTTTTTATCCAAGGACTTCTCTCTGTTCCAGAACGTTTCATGACGACGAAATGAATTGGTTTCGAAAGCGTGACCACAGTTATTGAGTGTAAACAAAAAATGCTATCGAGTTGAAATGGGGTCTTTGCCGCAAAAAGTCGCTGGGGAGTCAATGAATTATGACGATTATGACACCTTGGCGGTTTATTAACTTTTATTAAAAAATCTCTTTTTGTTGATAACTCGCCTGCGTTTTTATATTTTACTTAGATTTTTTCGGAAAATATGATACCTTAAATGACGAACGTAAATTTTATTGAATAAAAAAAAATCGACTGATGTAGGCCCCCAAAGGTTTGAAGTAACCTTAAGGATTCATAAACCCTGAGAACAAAATAAGGTTAGCCATAATAAGTCTCGATCAGGATTGGAAAATGTTATACCATGTAATGAGAAAAAATGAAGGTGTTCTTTGAAAAAATGCCCAGTCAACAAGTTATGTCCTGTCAAAAATTGGTTTTGCCCAGTCATACCGTTGGATCATGACCAGTCGGTTTGCCTGTTAGAAATAAATAAACTGCTTGTAATTAATATCATGCACACATTTACCTAATGTAACAAGCTGTTTTTTAGAAATTTCCAAAAAGCATGTATTTAAAAAAAATTACTGGTATTTCACCAATTTATTGTTTTATTGTTTTCATGGAAATATTGATTGCCTTAACAACAACATTATACCCAACTTTAATCCATTTTCCATTTACTGGTGTAATGTTTATATTATTCTATTGTACATGTAAGTAAGACTGTTGAAAACTGGCTGATTAAAAATGTTTGGTATGGTCCAGACAAAAACTCTGTCAAGGTACCTTAAAATTTACAGTGGCCCACAACTGTCACGCAAAACAAAAAGTCACGGCAAGACAGTGTTATCTGACGGCAAAACAAAAGTAATTCATGGCAGTACACAGTTAATTGACAGCAAAACAAAATTAACTCACGGTAGAACACCCCTAACCCACAGCAAAACAATGTTTACTCACGGCAAAACAAAGAAAACGAGTTGGTCAGCGGTTGTTATTTGCGTTTCAAATGGTATGTCGTGTAACAGTAACACACTGAACGCTCGGAAACCGCCATTTTTAGTGCAGTTTTTCTTATATCTCAAGTTCATGATGTTTTGCAGCACATGTGGTTCGTTAGTCGATCAAAATGCCAACTTTTGCAAGGGCTGTGGTAAAGGTAGGTTTCTTAATCTAAAGTATTCGTGTTTGCTTCTTCTGAGTAGCGATAGGCACATAAGAAGACACTGCTACAAATACAAATACTTTAGATTAAGAAACCTACCTTTACCACAGATACTCAGATACATGTACTACAGACTTTTCAAAAGTTGGCATTTTGATCAACTAACGAACCACATGCACTGCAAAACATTATGAGCTCGAGATATAAGAAAAACTGCACTAAAAATGGCGGTTTCCGAGTGATCATTGTGTTACTGTTACACGACATACCATTTGGAAGACAAACAACAACCGCTGATCAACCCGTGACCAACCACTGATCAACTTGTTTTCTTTGTTTTGCCATGAGTAAACTTTGTTTTGCCGTGGGTAGGGGTGTTCTACTACTTACTTACTACTTATTCTTATCGGGCCCATGAGGACTCTTGAGGCTGAGGGGTGTTCTGCCGTGAGTTAATTTTGGTTTTCCGTGAATTAATTGTGTTGTACCGTGAGTTAATTTTGTTTTACCGTGAATTAACTGTGTACTGCCGTGAATTAATTTTGTTTCGCCGTCAGATAACACTGTCTTGTCCTGACAGACATTTTCTGTTTAACAAAACATAGGAAACAAAAAAGCGGCGTCCTTCAAGTGCACGTAAATTCAAGAGGCCAGCTCAGAAGAAAAAAGAGAAAGGAAGTAAAGATGCAGACTTGTTAACACCAGATGTGAACAACTACAGAGACAATGCTGACAATGCTGAGGATCCTGAAAAATTGTACCAGGTCAGTATAATTATACTCCAATCTTATTATTAATTAATTATTGTCATATAATTTATATTTATGTTCTTTTGATGTTTCACAGGAAATTGCCAAACGATATCCTGATGTTCCCTTAAGTACAGTTCTTATTGCTGAGAAAAAGTTCGTAGAGGCTGATCTTGATAGAAATGGGGTAAGTTACTTATTACCAGAAAGAGAAAAAACATATTGCTGATGGAATTATACATTAGACATCTCTAAGGCTGTAGTATTGCTGTATTATATAATTATTATTATTCTCCAGTCAGAGTTGCACAAAACAGTCAACTCTTATTAATTTTAAACCCTCAGAGACCAGTTCAATGTCACACACTGTTATCCCTTTAGGGGTGTAGACAAAACCTGGACCCCCTCTTCTGGACCCCCTTCTGACCCCTTTCTGGATCCCCTTCTGGACACCTCAAAAATATATAATTTAAATACATACATACATGTGCTACATACCACCGCTTCTTTGGTATATTAGTCTCCTTTGATCCACCATGTAGCCTGAAAGAAGGTGTTCTCCTTCTTGCAACACATTTCAAGTTTTTGTTTAGCATTTGCCTTTTTGGATATCAGCTACCCGGACAATTTCCGCAAAACTTGTCATGGACTCCCGCCATTTTGTTTTCTACCACTCTTTGTTTTTCCGCTGACCAGTACCAACAAGTGGAATTGCTTGACACGAGACAGGAGAGATATGCATTAACGCAAGATGGGGGATGGCAAGTTGAGAATTTCATTTGTAATCCAGATATATGTTTATGCCTTTTGTGTCCAAAATAAAATTTAATATTTTGCCTACTTTACTTGTTGTGATACTTAATAAAAAGTAATAATAATACTTAATAAAAAAATATATCTCATCAGAAGATGATCGTGTTCCCTGTCAGAAGGTGTATTTTTTCCCTAGTGACAGTATATATTGCATCCTATTTTTTTTCATTGCATATATAAAATTAGAATATAGCTGGATTACAAATGAAAATCTCAACCGCCATCATCCCCCATCATCAACGCGTTGATGCATGTCTCTCCTGTCGCGCAACACCATGAAAGAAGGCAATCAAGTGGTAGGCATCATTTCATCACTCAGTTATTATTTCTCTTTTTATA
>OMLO01005502.1_pt1 | contig 10651 bp, 8 predicted proteins | sample 1674811 | NCBI WGS metagenome assembly OMLO01 (sample SAMN06265003, study PRJEB25207) | coral metagenome | isolation source: Coral host | place: Mexico:La Bocana,Puerto Morelos, Mexico | collected 2008-11-13
TCATTCATTCATTCATTCATTCATTCATTCATTCATTCATTCTTGCTCTTTCTTGACGGCCATCCTCCTCCCCTTCTCCTGTCCGCTTTCTTTCCTTGTGAAATTTAATTATATTAGGCGTTTTTGTGCCCAAATCTTAACTGGGCTCTAACCAATTTCTAGAGCTAATTGTTTTTGTAATGAATTCAAGAAAGTCTTAATGATTAAATCGCCTTGGGGCTTTACCCTTAGCCATTTTCCTTCATCAGGAATTGTCTGTCTTTATTCGAGTGCCCGGTAGGCGAGCGTGGGTATACAGCCCACTAGTTTGTAAGTCCTAGCCTGGGGAGGGAAAAAAGGGATGAAATGTATTTTTCGCGCAAAAGGGACGATAGGTCTTTCTTTGCCATCAGCTATAATAATATTAGAAAATAATCCAAAGCAAATAAAAATGTGTTACTGTTGCTGTGCGTCTCTGCAGTACATGTAATGGGTCACAGATGACGTAAAAATGTGGTAAGAACAAACAAGTGACACATTTTGACGTCATCTGTGATCTATTACTGGACAGACGCACGGCAACATGGAATCTATTTGTGAAAATAACGAAACAAATTACTACAGGTTTTTTTAGTTCAAAATCTTTCATCTTCATCGTACTCGAAAGCCGTCCTTTTCCCACTTTGGCGAACACGAAAAAAGTCATTTGACGTAATCTGTTATCTATACAAAATGAAGCAATCTCGTTGGTTGCTATGCCTTGCAATGTATCGTGATTGGTCCAGGGAAATCACTCCACTATCAACCTTGACTCAAATGGCTCCTCGTGAAATGAAAACTTACAGCGAAAGCAGAATTGAACTGCAAAATCTACAAATCTTGAAGAAAATGTTGGAAAAATCGAGGCAGTTTTTGTCATTAGAGTAGTCATGTGAGCCGAAAAGCTTGGATGTTGCCTTGAATACCGTAGGAGTTCAAAGAATACGTTCGGAAAATTTCCAGTTGCGGTCAACACTGAAGGTCACACGATTCGAGTTTTGAATGAAAGAAGCGTTAGTGACGGTGGAAATTTGTGTCCTCTGTGGTTGGTGATTCTCAAATCAGTTTGATATCGTATTGGAGACCCCTTATAGTTGCGATACGGTTGGGTGTGAGCTGTAGTGAGCTATACTTTGCTCGCTGTTGTGCCCTGAAACGGACTGGAACATTCGCGTCGGAAATCAAGGTTACGTGTTTATTTTAACTGATTTTAAGAAGTGATGATTTCATGTTTTATTCCTGACATCAATCTGTGATGATGAGAGTGAAAAAAGTTGATTTTTTTGAATAAATTAATTAAACAATTTGTTTATTGGGTTTGTTAAATTCGAGACAAGGCAAAAACAATTTTGTGTTTGGATTATTCTCGCTCAACTGCCAACTGAAACTGTCACTTTCTTAAAAAGTTTTGGCTTTTTTCTTACTACTTCCTGCTTCTTACCGTTCAATGTCTCGACAAGAATTAATTTGTAGTACCTTATCTTTGCCCATTCGTGTAAAATATTATCTTAATTCTCAAAACTTTTCGCCATTTATATATGAGAACATAGATGGAAAAATTTTGTAATGATGACGTCGATCGTGCGTTTGTCTTCTAATAGATCATAGGCGAGAACCAATTAAAATGCGAGAATAACTTGGGCTATTATATAAACTCGGTAGAAATACAAAACTAGCACGAGTTGTTGACCTAATGATGGCGCGAGCAAAGAGAATTCACATTTAGATGATCAACGTAAACAAATTAATTTTCTTTTTGTCGTCGCGGTATTTTCTAAAAGAAATAGAAAACATATTATAAGTACAATACTACTAGTATACTAATGCAATACTGTAATCTGATTGGCTGAGCCACGTCACACTATCAGCCATTAAAGTTCACCACTAAATTTTCCCCGTTCTTATTGGTTTAGATTGATCACGTGACGCGATAGTGTTTATCCGCGGAGACACTAGGGACCTTAAGCAACCAGGAATAGTCTGTGGACGACGACGAGAGAAGACGAGTGAGGTCTCGGTGGAGAACGTCGTCCACGGTGGGTATATACCACACAAGCTCGGAATAACTAGCGGACCAATGAGTAACTGTAACATTATTTGAAACGGGAAGCCATTTTGTTTTTCTTCGGCTGCTCGGAGGTGGATAGTTCTTGGCTAATCACCTCCGAGCTAGCCAATCAGCGTGCGCGAAAAGCACTATTCACTTGTGTGGTACATACTAATAAGTGATAATTGTAACCAATATGTAAATTTTAAAATATTCTTTTGGTAGGCGAGGCCATTTTAGAACCAAATTGAGGAACTGGAACTGAGACTTGTTATCGAGTGAAGATGTCGAGATGGTGCTGTAAGAAGAAAAAAAAAAAGATTTAATCAGAGATCACAACAGTCGTCATAGAAGTCTTAAGACCTTCGGGAGTAGTGGATGTGCGCGAACACAGAGAAATAGTTTCAATCATCCGTAAGGGAAATTTTGGCTGATGTACATTGCACCACAACACGTACTTTGCGAACCTAACAAAGCCATCAGCACACATAGAGCCACATTTTGGTAAAAAAAAAGTCCCTTTGCTAACAAAACTGTGCATGATCTGGCGGGCCGTCCTTTTTTGAAAATCCTCTCCGGAAGTAAACCGACAAACTTAAAGAACATACAGCTACTACAGATACAACAGCTTCCTTGGCTGCTTCGTGCACTACATGTACTTCGTGAGGTACAGTGTATTATGAACTACCGTAGGTAGTATGGGTGTATCTTGGGAGATAAAAGTGAGGTCTTACACCAAGTACTATCTTTTAAAAACCTCCGCACCAGACCCTTACCTCATATCGGCCAATATGGCTGCCCGCGAGGGTCGTCAAATTAGTTTGAACAGAAGCGTTCCCTAGACTACAAATCCTTAGCTATATATGTATCGAAAATGGCGGCATATTATTATATTGGTGTTGATGTCGGAACAGCGAGCGTCCGCGCTGCTCTAGTGGCTAGTGATGGGAAAATCGTGTCTTGCGCGACTCGACCACTGCAAATATGGCAACCGCTACCGGACTATTACGAACAGTCGTCACAAGATGTATGGAGAAATGTATGCTCCGTCGTCAAGGTATCGAACTATTATGGATAACTGCAATAAGGGATTAGGTTTTTGCAATAATATAAGAGTTAGTTCTCAACCATAAATTACTCGATCCTCCACTGGTAAGGGAGGGGTAGGTGTAGGAGTAGAGAGAGAGAGAGAGAGAGTCAGAGAGGTGAGGGGGAAGGGTCGGTAGTAAACGTCAGATTAATTCTAGTATAGAAAATTCTATTAATTTTAATAGCGCATCAGGCCGGACCTTTTCCCAGTTTGTGGGCATGATGCGACTAGGAGTATTTCTACCTCCCTGCACCTGGTTGAGATTCTAGTTCATCCCTCCATTGTAGGGTTACCCCCACGAGCATTAACTTTGCCAGTACCTGGGTGGAAAGAGGCACTGTCAGAGTTAAATGTCTCATCCAAGAATGCAACACAGTGTCCATGTCCAAGCTCAAAGCTGGACTGTTCAATCTGGAATCAAGTGCACTAACCATGTAGAATTAATCATTTATTGTTCATGCGCAGGATCTCTGGTAAAGAGCTCGCGTATCAACAAAGGCCTTTTAACATTTTTTTTGTTGTTTAACTCATCTACAAATTTTCAGGAAGTTTCTGCAGTTCTCACTGACAAGGGCTCCCTCCAGAAGATAAGAGGTATTGGTTTTGATGCGACATGCTCCCTGGTAGCTTTAGACTCCACAGGACATGCTGTCACAGTAAGTTCTTCCAGAGAACCCCATAGAAACACTATCATGTGGCTGGACCATCGTGCATTAGACCAGGCCCAAAGAATTAATAACACAAAGCATAAGGTGTTGTCTTATGTTGGTGGAGGAGTCTCGCCAGAAATGGAGATCCCAAAGATACTTTGGTTGAAGGAGAACTTGCCTGATGACTGCTGGGAAAAATGTGCTCTTTTTCTGGAGTTGCCTGAGTTTCTTACTTACAAAGCCACAGGTGATCAAACAAGGTGAGAGCTGGAGGAGCAGAGATTAGTAGAACTTGAGGCCATGCCTCTTAAATTAATTTTGTCATTAGTCATGTAAAAACAATCTTAAAGAAAATCTGAGCATATCTTCACGCTAAATGGAGATTATTGTGTTTATTCCTGTGAAGGGGGGTTAGGGATGGGGGTGATGTGGATGGGTATATCATATGCCACCTGGTTTCCCAAGTTTGGAGCCTGTTTTAAGAAGAATTTCCATTCACAATGACACCCTGTTGTATAAATTTAGTAAATATTCAATAGCTTGAAGTTATTTCCTTTTTTGGTTGGCTTATACATCCAGATATGATATTATTGCTTCTACACAAATCAGAAACCTAATATTGCTTCACATGATAACCCCACCACAGGGTTTATTATCCTTTAAATATTTTTGACAACACACATGGTTTTGAAAATTGAGGAGTATCACTCTGGTATTCCCAGCTTTAGCTGGGGAATAGTTAGTCATGATGTGTTTGAGGCAATTGTGCATGAGCAAAAATATTTGCTGGATTCTAAGAAGCCGTTTTACCTGTTAATCAATTCGCCTGGAACTATCTTAATTAGTTTGTTAACATGAACACAAATTAACATATAATTGAATGCCCTTTTATAAGATTTTTGGTTTTCAGTACAATAACTCTGGTTCTGTATTAAGCAACCATGAGAATCCCTAATTCTTGGCTTGATCAATACTAATTTACTGCATGTTTTACGACTTCTAATTAATTCCTGTCCTACTTGCAAAATGATTTCACTTATTATCAATAACCTAAAATTTTATACTGCTGTTGAAGAGGGGCCTGTGCAACTTTCCTACAAAGGTGGGGGTGATGGTGGCACTCCCATATATATGCTGTGCCACTTACTAGGGGGGGGGGGTAGCTACCCTTTTATGTAAGTTATATCATTGGTATGTCCCACTGTGAAGGGTATGGTTTTCAGGTAGTTTGGTCTGGGATAGGGTATAGAAATTAGGCAGTCTTGATATATCTATTAGATAGGGTATAATTTACCGGAAAAGGGGCCAGTGTATAAATTACTTAGTCCAGAACAGTGTTAGTTATGATAGAAATTGAAACTTAGAAGCGACTTTGAGATATTGATTGATAATAAGCATATGCTGGATTGCAATTCTAGTGATATGGTTTCTGCAGGGAAATTAGCTAGACTGAGATAGGGTAGGTGATTTTAGTGTCTAGTCTAGAATAGGGTTGCAAACTCAAGGCAAGCTGAAGGTAAGGGTTTCAGTGGCGGAAACCTACCAAACATTTACAGAGTAATCCCTCTAATGCAACTCCTAAGTGCCTTGTTTTATTTCCTTTAGGTCCATGTGCTCTCTTGTTTGCAAATTCAACTATATGGGTCATGAGTCACAAATACCAGAAGGTAAGCTGCCTCAGTTATAATCTCTATAATTTCTTGAATTTCTCATCGTACAGTTAAATTCTCACATTTATATATTGTACATATACACTCATCAGGCTCAAGGAATGGTTGGGTTGACTCTTTCTTAGAAGCCATTGGCCTTGAGGATCTTGTGAATACCAACTATTCCAAGATGGGTACGTAAGGCTGGATTGTTTTAATTTATGTACATAGGTAAAGTCGCCCATCAGGTCAGAGCTTCTCTCTGTGTTTCTGTAGCATGAAGCAACTAGGAGTATTTCTACTCCCCCCTATATATCCTTGGCCAGGGCTCGAACCCAAACCACTTGAGGCGAGCGTACTAATGATGAGGCCACTGTGCCTTCATAATTTAGCTGACGAAAACTAAAACTTCAATCCATACTTGAAAAACTTTGCATGATACCAACATTAGGCTGATCTAAACTTTCACTGCCATCTTACTCCACCCCTCCCCAAAGGTGTATCCAGGAAACTCCTTGATAATCCAGGACAGTTGTCAGAGATGCATTTGAACCCATGATGTGGCTGGTCAATGTAACTGATGAGCCACAAAGAGACAAGGTGCATCCTGCATGTTGCCAAGATTAGCAAAAGGGTAATGTGTGGAAGATTATTCTTGATGACAATGATTTTCTGTTCTCATGATTTGTCAGGTTCAAAAGTTGCCAGCCCTGGAGAGTCAATTGGCAATGGATTGACCAAAACAGCTGCTGCTGAGTTGGGATTGTGGGAAGGGATGCCGGTTGGCACTGCACTTATTGATGCTCATGCTGGGGGACTGGGTAAGAGTGCATTTTATTGACCAAATACATCTAAGTAACTGATTGACAACTAAAGTTAACCTCGTTGGATGGGAATGTTAAAGGCTTTGCTGCATTGTGGCTTTACATCTTAGTTAATACTGAACTGAAGTACTCCATAGGAATACCCTTGGAGAAAATTGGACACTGATAGGGGTGTCTAATGGTCCCTCAAAACCATGGGTCTCACAAAAATTTCATCAATATGATGTGGCTATGTGTGTCTCGTAGTCTCATTTTTTTTAACAATGCTGTCTTGCAGTTTTCTTTTTTTGCTTGGTTAAGAAAGTCTGATTCAAAGACCAATATTTGTGTGGTTTTTTTGTAAATGACTCTTAAATGTCGTAAAACCAAAATGTCTTGAGCTTGCATTTAAAAGAATTTGAAGTCTCAGTCTCAAAAATGAAGAAGTCAAAATATCCTTCAACATTGTTGATACTGCTAAATCCTCCTGGCAAATTATTTATACCCCACCCCCCACCCTTGTTTAATTTCTTTTGTCCTCACTCAGGTGTAATTGGAGCAGATCTGAGTTTGGTTTCTTGTGAAAACAAACCCTTAACTTCACGCCTTGCTGTCATTTGTGGAACATCATCTTGCCACATGGCTGTAAGTTATTTTTATTGTAGGCTCACAATTGGGCTGCCTGGGTCCCTTGTATGAGTGTAGGATTCAGCAACAGCACATTAGTTGGTATGTCCCTCCCTCATGTGATTCCCAAACTTGAGTTTACTCACAGTGTCTAAACTCTAGAGATTTGCAGCCTGTGTACATCTGCCCCTTCCCCTAAAACAAATCGGGGATAGAGACTCCCCAATGTTTTTGAGGGGGCGGATGTTCAACATGATGACCTGGGAAAATTCAGTGAATGTGATAACTTGTAGGCCACCATGCCTATGAATTTGAAGATTGTTCTAATGGATGTTATTTAACTCTTGTTGGCTTTAGTTAAATCAAAACCCGGTGTTTGTCCCGGGAGTCTGGGGCCCATACTTCTCTGCGATGGTTCCAGGCTTGTGGCTGAATGAGGGAGGTCAAAGCGTCACTGGAAAACTGGTGAGAGCTTAATATTTTTTTTAAACAGGTACAACGTCCACGAAACTTTGTATTGTCCCCGATGAATAAAATAGCTTTCATCCTAAGTAAGGTAGCTGTTTTTCTCTGATGAACACCTGAACAGCATGTTATTTTTCGGTTTTTCCCAAACCACCTAATTTTTCTCACAATACGCGTCTTATTATTAATGAAAGAATTAAGATATTAGTGATTTTTTTGTAAACAAAATCGCTGAAAAGGGTTTCTCTATCATCCAATCAAAAGATGGCACGATCGCCCGTGACCTCTTTGCAAGTTGTCACGTACGACGTACATTGTCACGTACGTCATGTTGCGATTAAGCTTCTTCGCTGAGAGTCGCGGGCTGTGTTCGCGAGAGTTCTCATATTAAAAGGAGTATACCGTAAGTGAACCGCAGTCCACTCACTCCAACCATACTTATAAGTTGGAATTGGTTCAGAGTTTCCATCTTATCTCAGCCACAGTAAACAACAGCGTTTTGTTTTCAGAGTTCAGAGTCTCAGTTTTTCGGTCAAGCCACTTGAGGCTACAGAGCGGTTTTCACTGATAGAACATTGTAATTTATATTTGTTTTAGTTTGATTCTACTTCTACTATTGATTGTTTTAAAAAACTCGCTCGACTTCGGGGTGTCCGGTCAAACCCGCTAAATTGAAAAAAAAGAGAGATCATGCCACGCTGGGTTGGCCTCAGAATGCCGAAAATCCTAATTCTGAGGACCTTAAATTTCCGGGGGAGGATACCTGGGACCCCTCTACAGGGAACGCGGTCCATGTTTAGAACCCCCTTCCTCCAAAGTCCTGTATTCGTCCTAGATCTCTCCTCGCCTCATGTCATCTACATAGGGTCTTAGTTCTGAGGTACGATTTGGTCACTAGATTGTGTATAATCATTTGTGACTGGCGAGAGAGAGGCTTTTTGGATTTTGTTTAACGACACACCCAGTTGAAAACAAGGAGGTCTAGTGTGGATGATTGGTGTAACACATACAAATAAATTTAGTACGTGTTTTCAAGCGAAGGAAAAATATTTGTTCGGGTCTGAAAAATCAAAGAAAGATTTTGTCTGGAATAAGGATCTCAAGGTTATTCCTCCTTCTAAGAGAGTACATTGTTCTCTTAGATTGACCACGTCATAGAGACGCACGTGGTATACAAAGAACTAAAAGAAAAAGCTGGAAGGAGGTTTGTGTTTTCTTACCGTTGTCGCTGTTGTTGTTGTAGCTGACATTTCCTGCAATAGGTTAACACGCTGTAAAGAACTAGAACCTGCATTGATACAGTTGTATTAGTCGCCTAACGGGAGCGGATTTGTCGCCATATTGTATTTCTTCGCTCTTTGAGGGGGGAGGGGGTGGGTGGAAAAATAGAAGAATGTTGGCACTGAAACTGCGCTGCGGAGGAATAGCGTAGTATTTTTAACTTTCCGATTTAAAATGAGGGAAAGCTGTACAAAAGTCCTCATAAAACAACAATTTGAACCGGACAAACTGAAATGATTTTCAGCGCATGCCCACTGAACAAACAGTTGTACATGGTTGACCAAACGTAAAAATTAATCTGTACACTTGATAACGCTGAGAAGGAACATAGGACGATTCCCAAAACCAAAGTATCGAGTCTAAACAAAAGAGTGCTTATAAAGTTGAAGTTAGATAGCAGCACAACACTAGGAACCAAATTTGACGATGTAATGAAGGATACTCTAAACCCTATCAAAAATCTTGTACTTTCGAGAGTTAATTTATGATGCTAGCAGAGTACTGAGACTGCGAACAGAAAATGAAGAGGCGAGCAGAGCTGCCAAGAGCGATCTGGAGAGGACAACGCTCGCCTAAAATTGTTTGCGCTCGTTGGCTCGCTTGCTGCACGAATCTCATAGGCTATTACTAGAGGGCATTACCTATGCAGTGAAATATGAAACGTGACCCACTGTTGAATGTTACATAACAAAATATTTTTAACGAAATATCAATCTGTTACAATGGGATTATTTTCCTTTCCCCTGGCGAGAAATGTCGACATGTCCAAGTGTTCACGTGTTAGCCCATGAAATCTTTCAGTGGCTGTTCTGTGTATGAAGAACTCGACAAACATCTGACTGCCCTGGCTAAGAAACGACAGCTTGGTAACCTAGCTTTGCTTTCACGAGACTTTCACGTGGTTCCGGATTTCCATGGTAACAGGTCACCGGTGGCTGATCCAAATATGACAGGAATGGTAAGATAAAAAAACCCCAGTTCGATCAGCCAGCCAGTTAGCTAGTCAGGCAGTCAGCCGGTCAGCCAGTTAGCCATTTAGCCAGTCAGTCAGTCAATTCGTCAGTCAGTCAAATTAAATCAAGCAATTTAATCGTCAATTTGTTTAGTGATCATTCGATCAGTGTATGAGTCAATCAATCAATTGATAGATAACAAAGTAAGGGATAAATGAAGCTGTTGCTATCAATCAATAAATTATCTTTTAATCACAAGTCAATCGAACAATCGACGTTATTAAACTCCTAGGTGTCAATCAGAATCGAGTGAGTGAGTGAGTACCATAAGATTGCCAACTGCGCCCTATACTCATGAATGACGTAATACCACGTCATCCATGAGAAAAAGTGGCCAAATGCGGGATTTGTTTTAAATTTGGATTCATAACATAGGGAAATTGAAGCTAGTCCTCCTCTCCTATTGAACGATTATTGCAAAAAATGCCAGAACTGTTCATTGCACAGGTAAAGTCACAGCTGATTTAACCATGTCGCACATGCATTCTTGCAGATTTGTGGATTAACTCTTACAGTTGATCTTGATGGCCTGGCAGTTCTGTATCTAGCCACGCTTCAGGCTCTTGCAGTAAGTAAATACTCTTTTATTATCTCTTTGGCTCCTTTCCAGCCAACTCTTACTTCGATGTTTGCTTTAACTTAAAAGTTCTGTTCATCAGAAAAATGACTTAAATATTACGACGAAGTTCGGTTGCTAATAATTCGGTAAGCTAATAATATTTTCATGTACGAATCCATACCTTCCCTGCTAGCCAACCTTTGGTACATGGCCGCATGTTGTTTACCGCAATATGGCTGCCGTGACGTCATGTTAAAACACTACCAAACCAAGCAAGCTCGTTCCCAGGGTCCTCTCTCTTCCTACCTCGAGAAAGTACCCTGGTTGCGGCTGGTCACGTGTCTATGTATAGAAATCAAATCCGCACCGGGAGTGGGTCTTTGACTTAATTGTGTCAAAACTGTCTATGGAGGAGAAAGTTGCTTTGCCTCACAGACGCTATTTTGAAA
>OMLO01005503.1_pt1 | contig 10649 bp, 6 predicted proteins | sample 1674811 | NCBI WGS metagenome assembly OMLO01 (sample SAMN06265003, study PRJEB25207) | coral metagenome | isolation source: Coral host | place: Mexico:La Bocana,Puerto Morelos, Mexico | collected 2008-11-13
CTTGGCTAATCACCTCCGAGCTAGCCAATCAGCACGCGCGAAAAGCACTATTCACTTGTGTGGTATATACTAAAAGTGAATATTTTTCGATTGTTCCTGCTTGTAACCACTACGTACTGTGCAAATAGCCTGGGGACGAGGTGACGTAATAAGGGACTTGTGGATGAAGCAGCACTCGGATCCTACATACGTAGTTCCCTCCATCGCTGGCCCTTACAGAATTAAAGATCAACGCCTGTGTGACATCATTGGTTATTTTCACCGTGTTATTACCCCTTAGGTATGTAACCGTATCTATCGGGGTGGTCATCTCGTTATTCTTGTGAGTCAGATTGCAGTAGAGTCTTACGCTGTCTCCATATGATACTGTCACATTTGGAATCACACGAGCCACCGGTAAATCTTCTCCTGCAAATTGGTAAATTTTTGGTTTATCAGTCAATATTAATGAGACTCCTTTAATCTCGAGTTTTTCAGTAGGGAAATAGTCAATGGCCGTTTACTTTCCTTAAAGACGAACTGGCTGACTGACGTTACTAGGGGCGTTATTGGGGTTACTGGGGACGGACGACCAACGTAATAATTGACTGACTGACTGACTGACTGACTTACTGGCCTATAGACTGGGCTAACAGGTTAACAGACTGACTTATTGACGGACGGACTAGCTGGCTGGCTAGCTCAATGATTAACTGGCTGAGTTACTGGCTGACTCACTCACTCACTCACTCACGTACTGAACTCACGGAGGATTGCCCCCTTAACTGACTGTTCGCTTAATGTTTCCGACTTACTTGCGGTGACTCGTACGGTGAATCGCTGACTGTCTGAATGTCCTCCTGTAGCAGAATATCCGATGCATCGGTAAGGTCCCTTCTCTTGATCGTCTTGTACTGTAATGTTTGTGAAGTGCAGCGTAACTCTTGATCTGTTTCCTGAATATAATATATGAAAAAATTGACAACAGTAGAGATCATGTCATGGTTACCTCGCCTGAAATGCAATTCATCCGAATCCCCCTCCTTAACCTCAAGTGCAAGTATACATTCCGCCCTTTTGCTACTTTCAAGAAGGTTCATTTCGCTGTAAACCACTAGCGTTTAATTTGGCATTAGAACTCCAGATTTTTCTTATTCAGTGTACATTTTAATTAATAGAATTGGAAGCAGTGGACGGTTAGATGGTACCTTGAAGTCTTCACAAATAACAAGGTTGAGAAGTGAAATCTGATATTAAATCATAACTCAGTCACCTTGTGTCTTGTTTGTCTGGAACACTCTCTCCGAGTCCTGAATATCAAACCAGTCATCTCCATTTTCATTTCTTCTCTGAAATGTCACCCTGCCCGGGGGCTGATCATTGTCTCCAACAAAAATGCACGTGACATTAACCGCTGATCCACTGATTGCAAATATGTTGTTGGGATAAGGTGCGACAATGTTCACCGCAGCTAGAAGAAGATAAAATTAAGCATCTGTTTGTAAAATGATCTGATTACAATATGTGCCACGCCACGCCAGGACTCAGCTCGAAACTAGATTGTCATAAAGGCAACATTTAACGTGATTCATAAAACCATGCACACAGAGATACATTTAAAGCGTCGCTTAAATGTGTTTGCTCGTCTGTAATAACAACAACGACTGTTTCTTTATATTATTAGAGAATAAGGTTTGCTTGTGGCGGCGTCGTCGTGTAATGATAATGATAATAATAATAATAATAATAATAATAATAATAATAATAATAATAGTAATAATAATAATAATATCATCATTCATTCACATTAACAAAACTTAAAATTGCTTTGCGCTGATTTGAGGTCGCAGTGACGTGCAAGATGTATTTTCTCATTTTGACATAGCATTGTCTGAGTTACTGAAAAGTTCAGGTCTTCCCTAACGGAAAAGTTGTCTTTACTAATGAAACTTCTTTAACGTTAAAAATGTAAACACTACCACGCCATGCACACTGTTTTAAAACAAATCGAAACACTTTAAAAAACGCACCACTAGCTAAAACAAATTACGTACAGAGTGCACAAAAATTAGATATATAAAAACAGAATATTATCATTTTGCCATCCTGAATAAAAGATGCCTTCTTTGCTGCCTCTACACGAACTGGCGAGCGTAATATAGCTATCTCCAAACTGGACGCCCAACGCTGACATCTGCTAGTTCTTTGATTTATTTACCCACGTCAACGTAAGGAAAGGATTCCTGCGTCAGCTTTTACACCTTATAATGTTAATGAGAAAATTACTTTATTGTAATTGGCTGAGAGCAGGTCAATGTATTGAGTTGCAGTGCAAATTGACGCGCGCGTTTTTGCGATTGAGTAGTCGTATTAAGGCTCGAGCTTACACTACTCGTAATGTTTGAAAATTCCTTTAAATGGCCCGAGCTTTTAGAATATTGTTTGCGTTCATACGATTACCTCCTTTACATACATAGGCGCGTAAAAATCACGCGCCAGTGATAATTTAGCTTGAAAAGGTGCTCATTGTAATTTTCATGGATGGCAGCCAAACTAAATATTTTCAGTTAAAAGAAATGGTAAATCGCCTTACCATTCAACGCCTTTGAGCTTAATGGGATTGGTTGTGTGAACTTCTTCGATCGAGAAAAAATGTCTGACCTTAAGCAAGTGGCACCGCATCCTCTTGTGAATTGCCTCTCCAGAAACTCAAAAAGAGACGACCTTCGAGTCACTCCCCTCCCACGCTGATCACAAGTAAAAGAGACTGAGCGCATGAGCACTATTATCATGTAGAATCATGTAGAAATTGACGTGGGCTCTTATTGGTTCCTGGTTACCTTTGGAAACCGTCAACCAGTCATGCCTTCCGGTAGTTTAGTTAATTAAAGGCGCTTCATCACAGTTGAAAACTTTAGCCTAACTTTTTCAAGTTCATCGTTTGTTTTAATCTTCTTCAGCTCCATCCTTAACCATATATGTTCCTTTATGGTTTATCATTATCTCTTAGGCGTTTATCCATCAGAGTAAACTGCATTATATTTTAGGCGTTGTTCAATTTAAAGGTGATTTTGTACTTTGCCACAATAACTCAAAATGCCCTGTCAGAGCTCCTTTATAGGCGTCTGCTAAGGTCCTGGAGTGCCGAATCCAGTCGGCAATTAAGACAAGAAATTCATAGGACTTGTACACTTTTCGGGTAGTGACATTTTTCCGGCCACTTCAGAGCCTCAATCCGTCACAACACGCAAACAAATGAGCAAGCACCACACCATCTCTTGTAACTATGACTACGTGATATTACTCTAGACAGGGGTGACGTACTGCGTTACGCAATGACGACTACTCTTTTTCCAACTTGCTGCGCTTGGACGAGTTGATACATTTAACAGTTTGGTCGGTATCCCAGAATCGAAAAAACAGCAATCTCTTTTTTGCTATCTACATTTCGGAAACGAATGGCAAATTCCAGATCGTGTTTTCATTTTCGTTTCCGTTTTCGTTTTTTTCTCTGAAATTTTTTTTAGTGTTCTTTAATTAATTATTATGCACGTTGACGCATGTCAAGGCAAAGAGCCAGGTTTATTTCCTCAAATCAATTGATTCATATCTGCGCGATAATCTCGTATGATAATTTACGACCGGTTAAAGGCCCAGCACACGAATCGATGGTCTAGCAACGGTAATCCTAGCCGATCTCTGTTTTGGGCTCCAGCTGCAAAAGCAGTCTGTCTTTTCATTTTGCGTGTTTTAAATATTTAGCTACCAAAATACAGACCCATGGTAACAGTGGTGACGAATTCTGCACAAAAACTTGTCTAATTGTAAAACAAACGTTCTGCTTTAACTTTAAAAGTCGTGATGCAAACGCGATGCATCAACCTGTGATAACTCTATAGATAGAATGACAAATTTGACAGAAAGTTGGCAAGCAGGAATTGCGTATAACAACTTGTCACGTCATATCATTTTAAATTCAAAGAAAAACAAATTCTAATTTTTAAAATGTGAACAGTTTGACAACGCAGTTTTAGTTGTACATTTTTCCTATGAATTGCGCTTTTTATGAGAACCTTACTTACAAGTTAAATTGTATCATTTTGGCACCGATGTTTTCGCTATACGATACTTGATATCCGTGAAAAAGGCGAAGACTGGCTATTTAAAATCGGAATTGAGTCGATCAGACAATAAATGAATATTTCATCATTCACTTATTCTATCCCTCATGCAAGCTATTATATCTCCTTCAAACTCAAATTTTAAATGTTGAAATATGTTGAAAAACAAAACAAAACCAAGAGTAGAATAAATAATACACTTACTTCAATTATTTTATATTATTAACCTGCGTGGGACCATGTATTTCTTTTTAAATTACGTGATCAGTGGCGGGGTGAACGAGCAAGTTACTTCGGTGTTCTGTCACGGAGGTTTCTATTTTACATTCCACTTTGCCGTGTAATAATAGTTTTGTTAGATATAAATTGGGCCTAGTCTAGCAAAATATAGATGCCTCGTCTCACTTCAGGTGCGAAAATCAAACTTTATCCTACAAACCATAAGCAAAATATGCTATAAATTAGACGAGGCTTTTGATGTCATAGGTTAGTGGACTAATTTTTCCGACAAAAAAGCTCATATTTTTTGACCGTTTGTTACTGAGCTGCTGGCAAATATTTTGAGCCGGCTACGAACTCACCTGGACGAAAATGCAGCGAGATTGAGAATCTAGGTAAAGTGTATTTCTAAATGACTTAATAGACGATTTTGGCTTGTTTAGATTATGACGTCCTATGGTTATAGATATGTTTTACTAAGGTGGAACTCACCTCCAACAGATCCAGCAATACAAGCCAAAAACACCAGGCTGAAAAAAAGCGCACGATGTACCATTTCTGTGGGTCTTGTTGTTGCACTTGTAGTACAACTTGTAGCGATAGAGAGTAACAACAAAACGTGTCTAAACCCCTGAGTTGTCTAAAATCTTCGTGTAATAACACCGATGACAGGCTCTTTAAATGCTTGCTTCTTAGTGGTTGAAGTTCAAGCTTCCAAAACAAAGGAATATAAACAAAGTTGCTTTAGCATATGATTAGCTGTTGTTCCCTTATTCACGGAATGGGCAAACACACAAAATGTAGTTTTAATTTCGATGTTCGCTTCTTTATCTAAGGTTATCGCCGGTCTAAAAGAGATATCGAATTATAATTCAAGTTTCAGTTTCATAGCATTCACTGGGGCATCTCTGTTTTTGCACGTTTCAACTCGGTATTTTGAAAAAGTCAACATCTGTTATCAAGTGCCTTAAGTCATCCTACTAAAAAATAACTTTTCTCGTCCAAGAACTTTTATTAACGTATTAATGTATTAACCTAGAGTTAGGGACATGCAGGATAACACAAAAATAAAGATAAAACGTAAATTATTCAAAAGAAATACTGAAGACAACTGACTTGAGTTAAATATAGATTCTGCAAGCATAAAACCAACATTTAAGGAAGTTAATCACATTAAGACCTGCCTAACACGAGAATATACGAATAACTGGATCAGAATTTTTCGCCTTCCCTTAAAACGTAAAATAATTACTTCTCTGGAAATTGCGTCCCCTATTGGTCGAAAAAAAAAAACACTCCCAGGGTCCGAGGCCCCCAGGCTATCAGTCGAGAAGGGTTACATTTCTGTTGTCGGTCAAATTAGCAGTGAAGCGATTTAAAAGATTTAGTAAACATTAAATCGCAGGGGGGATCAAATACTGCATGCATTAGATTTGCGCGGGTCGTACAATATCGTTTTATCAGTAATACACCTCCAGGGAGAGGGACGGGGAATTCATGCATGTTCAAGTTGGATGTATCAGAAGCACGACCTCATTGGCGAACACTGGTTATTCAAAAGCCTGTAGATTATGATGCAAATTAAGTTAGTTGAGAAGAAAACACGGGTGATTCATCTCAGTAAGCGGTCCATACCGCTCACGGGGCCTCTATCTAAGAAATCTTTTCATCTTGGACCAGTTTGTAATATACTAGTTATGCAACACTCTCTCGTTGTATACTGTGGAATATCCCACGAGTCACTTGTATTTTCTCCGTATAAACACGAGCCTTCTGGAACTATTTTATGCCATACCATAAAGTACCGGGGCCGACACGATTAACGCGACATACGCGCGACGCCCGATGGGAAGATTGTGTATAATACCGCCGAATTTTGAAGTCTTTTCATGTATTCTGATTGGCTGTATTTTCAGTGGCATATTAATAATAAAAGACAATTATGTTGCTAGTGGCAACTATAACTTTGCGTGGATTGAGCGATCTCGGACGTTCAGTAAGCCCTATATCTTTTGATACATCACTTTCTCTTTTGGTTTATCGAAAAAAGTCACGTATTAAGCCATTTTTGGACGTATGTTCGTAACGCAATCCTCAGAGTTTCCACGTATAAAATTTGGCTCGCGCAATTGACGTTCCAAGAAACTTTAAAATGGCTTGTATTGTCTCTCGTTTTTACATTGCCATTATGCTTAGATGTAACATGTAAGCCCTCTCTCACTTGTGCACTTTGCATATCTTTGATAGCTGGTTTGTTTGTATCGAAACATGTAGATATTTTTCTTTTGGCTGATCCCGTGAACCATATGACATTAATCTGTGTGTATAGTGACTGTAAAATAAATATTTTGATCAAGAGGAAAATCAACAAAAAGACATCGGTATACGTACAGCGTGCAAGAACATTGTAACACTGGAAGTATCCAACATTCATTAGCAGTGTAGTAGCTTTGTAAATAATGAAGCGTGTTCTGTGACAAGTTCTAAGTGGGGCACTAGGGTGGTAATCCTCTTTTACTCCCGCATCAAGTGCGTCTGGCTTAACATTTTCTGGCACATCACGACTGCTTAGTTGACCTCCGGCGACGAACGTGAATTAAAGCATTCGTGGTCATCGTGCATGCACTTGTATGACCCAGACGTGGCTGAAATATTCAGGGTTTTTTTCTGTTTTCTGAAGAGGCGAGTTAGTGTTTGTGATACTGATGTGGAACTGAGGATGCTGTCATCAAGGGGGGAAAGCATTGAGGCAAGAAACATACTGGTCCAAACAATTCAGTCATCCGGTGTTACTGAGAACCATCCGTGCCTAGACATATTAGAAGCGAGCCTCTTCTTTCAGCAGGAAGTGGCAGCAACAAGCCAACTTCGTTTCCAGGCTTTGGGAGAAAAACTCTTTGTCCCCGGTAACGAGACTGTCACGTGAGTGATCAGACCAAAGTACCGTTCAACTTAAACTTTGGACTGGATTTTTATAGACTCAATCACTGGGGGTATAAAGTAAGTGCGCTTATTTAATTTATTTATAATCTCTCCGTAAGTGAACTGGCTTAGAAGAAACAATTAGAACGAAGGATCACGAAGGCTTTCAGTTATGGCGCGCGTGCGGTTTTATTGGTTTGGGTCTCACTGGGTCTTTAGAAAAGTAAAGGTAAGTTTTCCTATTCGTGTTAATTAATTTCAGTCATAGAGGATTTCATACTCTTGGCCAACATTTTGAAGTGAGGGCTAAAATGCCTTTCAGTAGAGTGTTAGAGAGCCCGAATGCCAAGCAATGTGCGAAAAATGCACGTATTTCTGGAATATTCAAAGTTCCCAAATTACTCAAATTAATATTTATATACCTCGAAAATATTTACTGATTAAGGGAATTAGACGAAGCCGTGCAGTTCTGTTTCTATGTGCTGGCTTTTGTTCACATTTGTCAGTAACTGAGTCAAAGTCCGTTTTCAGCCACTGATAGACCTACTCGCGCGCCTATTGGTCAAGAGTCACACAATGAATCCAACAGGCAATTCCCAGAGAAGTTCAGAAAATATCGTGACTTTCCCCGTAATGACCTAAATACGGTCTCGCTGTGAAGGGTCAGTTGGGCGTACTGAGAGGAAATTTTAGAGGAACGCAACGTCTTCGAGTGAAAAAGGGATGTTATCTTACAAATGCCAAACGACACGTGAGTTCGCTTTCAAACAGATTTTTCATGTCTCCTAGCACAGTAAAAAAATAATATTAATTTTTGCAGTGTCTACATTCTCGTCGACTTTAATGCGAAATGACGTCATAAATGTTTCAAAACTTAATAGCGAAAGCAGTAGTGTTTGGAATATTGCGTGGACAGAACAAACCATTTTCGAAGAGCGAAGGGGTGCACAAAGACAGTTGCCTCGTTACCATGTTTAGCCGGAAGCCTTTATTTACTTGGAGACCTCGGTCGAGTGATTCTATCTTACTTTACGGGAGGTGCGGTTGTTCAAGATGGCCGTTTTAGCTGGAATATGTCTTTTGGTAGTGGCAATTTGTCCAGCAGTGAGAGCTCAAGGTAGGGCTGGAAGTTTTGTTACCGCTCTTGAGTTAATTTATTGAAAGCTGCGCCGGGAACTGTTTTGAGAAAAGCGAGGATTGCGCGGCTCTCAAATAATTATCAAACGAGACCGAAGAAGCTAGTGACAATTATGCCGACTCAAATTGTGTCTTGAGGTTGAAGCGCAATTCACAGTACTCTGATTTTCCCTCGGTAAAGGTGAATCTTCGATAAAACTTTAGTTTACGCAGATGTTCGTGTGGCAGTTGATTTTTTTTACATTTCTGTCATAAGAGTCAGCTTCGTTGTAATGAAAAATTGAATTTCTCCTTTACTTTTAATACGATGGATTTGATGTCATGTTTATCAATAATGAAGCGGTTTTGGACTTGCAGTAGTAAATTGAAGTTAAGCGATTAAAAGAAAATTGCTGTGAAACTTCTAAAGTAAATCCCAAAGTATCGGTTGTTTCTTGGTGTTGAAACAAGCCTGCGAACGTTTATGGCGTGACGAAAGTTCGACAGATTTCATGCAAGCGATTACATATTCTTTGTCCCGCGATTCCATAACATCTGGTATTCTACTGGCTTCGGGAATATTTAAAGGAGAACCTCTGGATGATAGCAATATTTCGAGGGCTGTTTTTCAGAAACCGGGCTTTATATATTGAAGACAGTTACTTAACAATAGCTGGTTATATATGTCAAATTTGCTCAAAAGGAATCTAGGCCTTTCTATTGTTTTTGTTTCGTTGTAATGTTACTCCTTGGTATTCTGTTTTACTGAAGCTAAACTTTGCATTGTTACCCATGTTTAACAGGCCTTTCCCAGATCAGAAAATAATTATTATCTACTTTCTATTGCATTTAGTTGTGTATTTTATTTGGATTGCTATAAGTCAAAATCAAGAAACGACAGTCAAACGCATGATTAAACACAAGTGGAATTAGTTTTGGATAACAATAAAATTGTTGTGGGATTATGTGCCATATATAAGCATTTTCAGAGCTTTTTTAAGCTTTCGTGAAATTTCGGAATTGTTTCTGCCTCAGCAAGATCACATAAAATGTGTCAAATAAATTTCTTGCTCAGAAACATTTTAGTTTGAAATGAATTGTTAGGCCCTTGTGTGCTTTAGTTTCAACAGTCTGTTAAACTGTGATCTTCCATATGCTGTGTTCGGTTAAAATCTAATAACCATGTACATTTTTGAAGAGTGAGAACTTCTAAAACATGTACATTTACAACATACCAGTAAAGAAAAAACATGGCTGGATTCTTATTTTATCTGGAAGCAGCTACATGTATTTATATGGACAATAGCCAACCGTACATGTAGATGCAGTGCCACAGCACTACAAATAGTTCTCATTATTTGGGAGAACACAACACTGTAGACCTGAGCAATTTGATAAAAAAATACTTTGATACGATGCAGTTTACATATAGGATTTTACTTTGCAGTGCAAAGTTATGAATTTCATTTTCCAGTGTTAAAATATTGTTTTTAACAGGACAAAATAAAATTCATGCATGTACAAAATAATGTATCTTAAAGCTGCCATGTAAGTGTCTTTTTATCATATAGACAAACTGACTGTTTGCACAAACAACTATGATAAAGCGGGAAATGGCGTCATCAATATCTTTACTACTGAGGATATGGAAAACTTGTCACACTGGTCATGAGGGTTGTCCAATACTCCGACAAATTTATGCATCCATTGTATTGTATCCACCTACATAACAATAGATTAACAATACAATAGAGAACAAAGGAACATAATAGAATGCAATACAATGCCATTCATAAATTTATCAGAATATCGGACAATACTGCTGGTCATGAGTGTAGTTTTGAATGAATTTTACAAGTAGTGCATTTTCCAGTAAAACTCTCTTGTTCCATGTGAATATAATAAAGTGGTATAGTCTATATTGTTACGAGTTTAACATTAAATTAGATTTTACATGATTATGTGAGAACAAAATGCGTTATTTAGCAGGACAAGACACCAAAGAGAAGAACGTCATGTAAATACATGAATATGCATTGTTAAAGTTATACATGACCTTTACATATATACAATACTTGCCGAGATATACATGGGTACAAATTGAACAATCCTGTAGTTCAAAAACATCAACTAACTGCCTTTTTCTACCTCTTATTTATCACATGTATCTGTATATGGTTCACTTGCAAAAATGTAATTTTATAATGTAATATATAGATATGAAGCCAAGGAACTTGGAGCAGTGCTGAGAGCGCTTGCCTCCCACCAGAGTTGAGTTTGTTATTGTTTCTC
>OMLO01005504.1_pt1 | contig 10649 bp, 2 predicted proteins | sample 1674811 | NCBI WGS metagenome assembly OMLO01 (sample SAMN06265003, study PRJEB25207) | coral metagenome | isolation source: Coral host | place: Mexico:La Bocana,Puerto Morelos, Mexico | collected 2008-11-13
AACCATCGACGCACGAATAAGGGTTCAATCCCAACGCATCCCTCCCCTACAGCTTTGGCGGGCAAGGGACACCACTCAGCAAACTCATATCTATACAGGTCCATAGTGATAAAATGGACAAGAAAATCACATCTTCTATACAATGAAAAGAACGAACGAATGCATACACACACGATCCCCACTGCAATAAAAATGAGAGGACAACATGATCATCCTTCTCTCTGAACTTGCAATTTTTTTAGTTTTTTTCGGTGATAAGGCACAGCACCAGGTTGTATATCCACAAGAGGTGACGGCAAATCACAGTTTATCGGTCGTGGCATCTCAAGAACGTATTTATCCATAAGAAGCGGCAAATTAAAATTGTTTTGATTCCTACACTCAGTGAGATATTTGTCAACTACCTCAATTGTCATTTTTGGGTGAAGTAGCTGAGGTCTTCTAATAAATCCCGTCCGTTTTTGCAAATCATAATGTCCCAAGTGTGACAAAGTTTTTATCCCAATCTTTTTAGGGATTGGAAACATTTTCATCACCATTGCTTGTTCCAATTGTTGTACTACTGCCGCAAGAATAACACCTTGTGCACTTGCAGATCTTGCTCTTTTTGGTAGTATAATGGCTTTAGGGGATCGAAAATCAACCCAATGCACAACACTTCCTTTTCTACTAATTGTCACTGGAATATCAGCGCCCGTCACAAGATGAAAATTTACAAGGAGTTCCAAAAATGTGATACCATGATCATGTTGTCGAAGATCCATATTGTCAGGCCACCTAAGTGTCTGAACCCACGAATATACATGATAAGCAATTTTGGATCCCCAAGAGCAACATTGTGCAATTTCCAAGGTCATATCATTTGTCAAAGGTGGAACTGCCGATGGGACAGTCCGGTTTTCCAATATCGTTTTATATGACATCAAGTTTTGAACTCTTCCAGTTTGGCTATTGTCATTCCCAAGTTCAGAATATGGGTCACTTTGTAGAACCTCACTTGTGGTTTGTTCACGTTGTGAAATTTGATTGTAAGCAACCATATATTTATAAACACACAGCAAGTTATTTTTCTCCTTTGTGTTATGGGATGCAATATCGGATGAAAGTTGCACAACCCCCGGATCTTCATTCTTTAGTGAAGCTTTGGCAGCTTCATCAGCAACGAAATTCCCTAGTTTCATCCAAGTTTCTGACAAGTTGTCATGTGAGTGGATTTTTTGATGCGCTTTGACCTTGTGTACACGATGCCTTTCAGTGTTATGTAATCGCATCACATCATGGATAAGGTCAAAATTTTGTGTCTTATGCTTTTTATTTTCCACACGATCATATTGCCATTTTTTGGAAATACCCACAACATAACTCGCGTCAGTGTAAAGATCATGTTGATGCTGTAAAAAACCAAACTCTTCCAGCGTTTTTAGTGTTATTACGAATGCAGATAATTCCCCTCTTGCAGCATTCTGCGGGCCCGACACATGTGCAGTGGTAACGACTTTGAAGGATCCTGGTATGCAACCCGTCCTCGAAAAGTTGCTAATTTCAAGAAGCCTTTGTTCATCTGACACTGATGTATCAAGTATAATGGAGAACCCTGCACGTCTTGCTTGCACATCATTTGAGTGAATGCAGGACCCATCCGTAAAAAAACGTAGTGGAATTTCACGAGGAATGTCCCATTGGCTAATGTCAGTAAGCTCAATTTGTGTTCTATTTTTGGTGATGCTGGAATGTAATGCAACCATATTATGTTCATATGCTACAGGGATCCATACCCAATCCTGACGACAACCACTGAGAATCTCAACGGCCCTTTTATGCTGGCGTCTTAATTCTGTAAAATATTTACAGTGTAGCAAACGATGTTGTTTAGTGTCCATTTCATCACAAAAACGACATTTGTCATCGGCCTGATTTTGACACATATTTTTCGTCTTTCCCGATTGAAATCCACCAGTAATGTTTAGATAGAGTCCATGTTTATCCTTATCATTAAAATGTTCCAAGGCAGAAAGTGTGATGTTTCGATGGAGTGAGTAATGTTCCTGAATTCCTTTTCGTCCCTGTGATTGTTCAAGAATATGCCCACACCAACACTCTGTCAGGAAATTTTTGAGATCTTTGCATGATGAAATGTCAATTTGAATACTTTGTCCCTTTGTTCCAATAAGATATTTCTGCGCATTCATGCTAATTCCACATCTAGAAAAGTACACTGCCAATGTTGATGCAGGACCCCATGCCTGTTTGGGAGGCCTATCAAGGTGGTGATATACTCTTTCAAGTATAGAGTTTGCAATTCCAGGATCATAGTCAAACATCTGACGAAGTATGCACACAGCTTCAACAATAGCAAACAACTGAGGGTCTTGAAGTTGTCTTTGAAGGAAACTGCATGCAATCCAACTTGACGCCATTTTATGATATCCTAAGATAGCATTAGTTGCCGCTCTACGTAACTTATTGAAATGACTCATACCTATGCCCAAACCCTCTTGGCCGTACAACACTTTTTGCCAAACTGCACGAATCAATTTGGCTTTTACTTCGCCCGTTGTCGGTATCCAATGGATCTTGGCAATAGTTTTCTGTGCTTTTTGGAATTTTTCTTTTATGGTTCCCAGGCGGATTTTTTTATTATATTTGACACAAACACCAAGCTCCTTAGCATCTTCAACTATGTTGATTTCGGTGAGACCATCCGGAAACAATAGATGTAATGAATCAAGGGATTGTTTGAAATTTCTTCCCACGGCCCACGCCCAAGATTTCATAAAGTCAATTATCATCCTAATCGAAGTCACAAATTGCATCGTGAGTCTTAAGGCGTGAAAGTTGACATATGGTCTAGGCGTTGCCCATCCCCAGTTATCCGCATATATATTCACTGTGATGTCATCCAAATTCATGTTCACATAGTCACGATAACACGAAGCCAAGCAAATCATGCCACACACAGACATAGCGTCGCCCTCTGGTACTCCCGTTGTTGAGAAGAGTGGCGTTCCCAAGTTATCCCCTACTTGCGACAAGCGAGAGAGATTCTGGAGAGAACTCAGCCAGAATTTGACAATTTTTATTGGGATGCCTTTCTTCACCATCATATGTGCCAGCGGCCTTCTAGGAATACAATTAAAGGCTTTAACAAGATCTAACACGAATCCACCTAAGCACGATTGTGAGGAGATTGCGGTTTCAATGTTTGCTTGATGAGCATACATAAGCAAACGAGAACCTCGACCAGGAAGCCCCCCACTTATGTTAGATGGCATCGTATAAGCCCATTTGCTAAGAATTTGATCAGCAATGATCTTTGTTGTGAGACGATATAGCTGACCCAAAATTGTTATTGGTCTACAATGGCCCATATGCTGCACACATTCAATCTTAGCAAGAAGCACAGTTCGCGCTTGCATGAACGGTACACTAAAACCTTTTTCCCATAGTTTTTGAGATATCTGGCATAAGTGTTGTACTGCACTATACGGCAGGATTTGGAGATCCTCCGCAGTCCATCCATCATAACCAGTGGATTTGTTAGGTTTTAGTTTATGTATAGTTTTGTACCATATTTCAGGGTCATCCAGTTTAATTTCCATAATATCATCTTGTTCCCCCAAACCATCAAGAATCTCAAGGATATCATGCCATTCATCATCTGATTCAAGCGCACTTACCTTATCACGATTCCAAAAGGGTGACCAGAAATCATGGAAAGCCTTATCAACTTCACACGGTGTCATTGCATACCATGTCTGTTTTAATCTACCTTTGGTCGGTACATATCCTGATGCATGTTTCACTGTTACAACATTTTCCTTTTGTTGGACAAGTTCCAAAATCGACGAACCCAGCCAGAGTTCCCTTTCTTGGGAGAACACAACTTGCTCACCAACGATTCGAAGTTGAATACGATCCTTTTTAGATCGAATGAGAACGACATCAGTTTCAGTAGTTGCTTCGACACTACTCACCGGTGGGTGAGGTTTATCTTTGCAAATCTTATATGTATTTCTCAGATAATTTTCAGTGCGATCAAAATGCAAGGTCTGTTTATATGCTTGACAACGAAGGCTTTGTTCTTGCACACACGTATGCTCACAATCGTGCTTTGTGATTTGCAAAACAGTTAACAAGAAATCAACGGAAGGGAGGTTCCATGGCACTGCAACAATGTTTTCAAAGCCTAAAATCCAATGACACCATGTTTTCCCATAACCATGTGCTTGTTGTATTCTATCCCATTCACTCCTCCATTGAAGGTATTGGTCATATTGTGGAAAATCATGAGATCTTGAAAAATGATTTTGCATTGATTGGTACAATGATTGGATTCTCCGAACTTGTTTAACCTTTTGTTTTGCCATGTTCGTGAATGCAAGTGCTGACGGATTGTAGCTACCATCATTTGCATATGTCACAGGATTCTGCATTTGTTTCTTTATTCTATGTCTGGGACAACATCTTCCTTTGTATTTTTGGGGTAAACCCTTGTAGTGTTGATTCAAAGGATCAATTTGGTGATGTTCTTTTAACGCTTGATCAACCGAATTTTCACAGATCTTGGACCATCTATGAATAAGTTCATCGAAATCGAGACTCTCATCCTGAATTTGTGTCTCAAAATCATGTTTAAAGACCATCTTATCATACTGTCCTTGGACCAATACACTCGGAATTTGCAAATTTTTCCAAGACAAAGGCATCTTCCATTTCATCACATGTGGTCTTTCGCGTAGTACTCTAAAAGTCACCAGCAAAGGTGCATGTTTGTCAAAATGACATTCTTGTAGCACCTCAATTGAGACAATTTCTTTCTGCAGACATGTCGGAATCAAAAGTGTATCGTTTCTGGTTTTATTGTTGCAGGTTGGTGGTAGTTCACAACCCCACTTGGAACGGTAAAAATCAAATGCGTCAACGTATCCCATGTTTTTAAACAAGGACCAGGATTGCAATGTTTCAGGCCTAACGTTAAAGTCACCTCCAATAATTGCAGGGAGTCTGCATGAAGAGATATGTTCATGAATACTCGCAAGCAAATAATCATTGGCTCGTTTATGATCAGGCGATGCACCCGTTAATCCATAAACACATACAACCAGGACATCAAGTGCCCCCATTCTTACAATACAACTATTCACACGACAGGATTCAACAAGATCCAATGAAAATGAAATGGGACATCGACGTGAGGGAAGATTAGTCAAACAACAAGTGCCAATGCTATCGCCTCGATATGTTGGTTTGTCATATTCAATATACTGACGTGATTGAACAGGTGATCCCCAAAAAGGACTAAACCCTTTTTGTCGAGCTTCGTATGAGACTGTCTTCTGGATGGCATTTGTGGCCGACGTTTCCGCAAGGCAGTAACAAGAAGCACCAATGTTCAAAATATCATCTAATTTGTTAAAAATTGCAGTGGGATTCACAACAGCAACTTTAATTTCATCACTATTTTCTTGTGGGATTTGATATTCACTAGGCCCTGGGTGTCCTGCCTCACCAACACGAGTGCCCAGCAGGAATGCATAGCTGGACATGGTAACGTAATTAGCCACTTTGATGAAAATGGCATAATAAATGAAATGCACAAAATTAGAGTGGATATGGTATCTCACATCCAACTCCACACTGGTGAAACCATGACAAAAGAATCAAGAAGTCTTCAAGGGTGATGCCCCCATATCCTGATCACCATTTTCATCTGGAGCTTCAGGGGCTTTCCCTTTACCCTTGATCTTTGGTCTTTTCGCTGTCATCTCAGATTGATTCGAAAGGAACAAAGCTTTCAGCTCTTCAAAACCATGTCCAATCTGTGTGTCCTGCTTGGCAAGTGCTGTCGTCAATGACTGTTGGAATTGAGTGGACAATGTTTGCATCTGGCCTGATACATCCGATCTAATCTTCTGAAACTTGTTGTCCATGTCATTTTGCATGGCCACTGCTGCACCTTCAGCCTTCTGTTGCATCACTTTGAGATCTTGAACCGTTTGTTGCAACGTCTTGATATGTGTATCTTGTTCATGAAGCTTCTTCGCCAGTGATGGATCCCCCAAAGTCAATTGATGAGAACCTGAACTGCTTGCAGCTCCTTGTGACGATGCTTGCATTCCTGACAATGGTCGATATTTCATCCATGGGTCATTCTTGGATTGATCCCACGGGTCATTCGATTTATTGCTCTCTTGCTCTTTCATGGTGCTTTGTGGTTTCGTCCCAGCAAGTACGACAGGTTTCGGCCGTTGTGAAGCTTGCTGCACTGTCTTCACCAAAACCACTTGATCATTGAGACGAAGCCACGTCTTTCCACATTCTAATTCAGCCGCAACAAGCCATGTATCTTGACCTAGGGCCTTTAATGCTCTGGTCGGCCATCCTTGGTCTTTGGTGAATTGTTCAACTGCTTCTGCTGACATACCAATGGGTAATGGTTGAATTCTGAAAAGATATGTGGCAGGGATGGATGTCGGAACACGATCTGAAGGTCTCAGCTTCTTGAAACTAACTTCAAAATCCTTTTGCAAAACACGCACCCCTAAACCTTTGGTTGTTCGAACCAAGCCATGATGTTGAATGTCAGTCGTGGTCACGTTGACGAGTACATCCTTTTTGCACCCTTTCAGCCAAATGACGGCCCAACCCTTCATTAGACCCTTGTTGTCATCTTTTGGGGTGATGTAAATGGGCCCCGAACCAGAAGCCATCATAACCTGTTTCAACTTGTCTTCTTGGACTCTCACATGGAATTGAAAAGACGAAGCTTCCGATGGACTACATGTGGTACGGTCATTCTTCCATGATCTACCCCAGGGGCTGGCCACGAGATATTCTTCTTTGATTTCATTGGACAGTAATTGTAACACGGATTTGACTGGGCTTTCCACTATCATATGCCAAAGTTTATCATCACACTCGTCCCTATAAACAGTAAAGCTGCAAGTGACTGATTTGATGACGGTGACCTTGGAAACATGATCTTTGGGCAATTCAATGTCTTTGTCTCCTAGCTGATGTATGCAACCAGCAATCACACTTGGATGACCCTGTTTGTCATGTACCGGCAACGAAATCTTGTGGCATTTATGGTTGTCTTCGCAAGGGCATTGATGTCCTACGATAATGCATGCCAAACTATCATTAACAATGGGCCCCGGCTTTGACAACCATGGCTTCGCATCTTCAGCATCCAAAAGAATCACACCTGTTTTTGCCCCAAGTAGGCTACTAAGGACAATTGCAGGAGTTCCATCATGTTTCATGAAATGATCAGCACAAATTTGAAAATCATCAGCTTTGGCATGATAGACTGGGAGATTCTTTTTACGACGAATGGCTTGCTGAATTTTTGTTGCTGCTTTCTCCATGGAAGGGTTGACTTTGGGTAAAGGAAAACCATTCTCAATCAACCAACCCTTCAACTTATCCCACCCTTTGTTCTTCTCATATATGGATAATTCATGGATCAATTTACCTGACGAAATCTTCGATGCTACCTTCTGTGCGTAATCTGCTGTGTCTGCGACTGCAAAGCCTCGTGAGAGCAAGACTGTGGCCAGTTTGTTCACAGCAACGAATCTTTGATCATCTTTTGCCCCCCCTCCTTGCGATGGTAAAATCCAATAAATCTGGATTTGTGATCTTTCATCTCCAATGTAATCACATAGGGAATATTCATCAGTACATTGTCTACCATGCATGACACATCGAATGGGACAATCAATATCAAATGCTTTCAATGTAGCATTCCACGGATTTTTGACGATTCCAACTTTTGTTTCTTTACTCACATAACCTTCCCACACACACAATCCATAGTATCTTATGGAAATCATGATCATATCACTGGATGCATGTTGTTTCTTTGGCATCAACAATTGCATGATCCACATGGCAAACATGCTCTGAAACATTTCAGTGGTGATGACAAACTCTTGAGTTCTACGAACCCATGAGATCTTTGTGACAAGATCATCTTCATGTTCGACTTTCATGAACCATCCAAACAAAGCACACATTGTGTTGATGCCTCTTGAATTGATATGGCAAATGAAGCGCATCGCATCATGCTTGAACAGCCGCACATACACAACACCGGATGCAGTGACAAATTTCGGAAGGTTTGATCCCCACCGAATGTTTGTGCTCACATAGGAGGGATCAATCACGACGACTGGCGGTGGTTTCTCCCATGCATTCAATGTCACCCCCAACATGTTGGTAATGTACGATCTGTCATATTGTGTCACCCCTTGATGAATCAGATAATCCAACAATTCTTCAATGGTCATGTTCTGAGTACGTTGAAGCAACACAAACTTGCCTTGAATCAAAACCATTACAAGTCTTGATTTGGTATCATTCCAGTTTAACTGCAACAATGGAAGGATCATCGGTTGCTTCATCCTCAGTAGCATGATATCTTCGGTATGATGAACCTGCACAAGATTCTCATCAGCCCAACCCAGGAAACGAACAATGTCACAAGCTTCAATTTGGGGTTCCACAAAACCATTCACGTTCCATTGTCCACGGAAGATCTTGACTGCTTGAAATTTGTCATCACGAATGGTAGCCGAAATTTGGATATTCATTGGGATATCGACAATTGTCTCACTCTTTTTAGAAATCCACCATCCATCGGCAAACTCTTGAATGGCAATGTTCCCACAGTGCAATCTTCTCTTCAATGTTTCAATTACCATGCGTGTTGGCTTTGCACATGGACTGTCAACAAACCCGAGTGCACAGATAGCAAACGAAAGTGCATAGATAGCGTGTGCTGATGTGATGCCATTTCCTAAGATTCTCATGTGAAGGCGTCGATCTTTCGGAAGGAAAACACCCTGACATGGCATCATTAGAGTAAGCACTTCAACACCACTAAAGAATCGAATGCGATCCCCTTGTTGCAACAGGGTTCCAAACAAACCTTTGGTCAATAGTTTGTCATCGGAAAAATCATGTTGACTACCATAGCTAGCCATGATACATCCCACACAATCATGTGGTTGTCTAATTCTGTAGGTCATGACATCAACTTTCCTTTTCTTATCAGACTTCATCGTGGGAAGATATCTATGATCAAGATATTTTTCAAGGACGGCCTGATTAATCTTGACATACTCTTCAAACGATCCAAGGTCATGCTGAATAGACTGGAATGTCATCATCGATTGCAAACCAATGGTAGGAAATTCACACTGTTCATTGCATTGTGAATATGATTCATCATTCCTCATAAGAACCAAAAGCAATCTTTCACGATTTTGGGGAGATATGGATGACATGTTGACTACCCTTTCCTGGATAATCTTGTATCCACACTTCTCAATGATCTGCAGAATAAGCTTCCAATGCATATGACGACGCACGGATGCAACCTGCTCTACTACGATTGTCTTTGGTCTCAGGACGGATGCAACTACAAAACCTTCTATCATTACCCAACCATCACTTGAATTTAGACCTTTACCCATACCAGCATCTGACCATGGCTGGCATGGGGGGCTAAATGCCAGGATATCGATAGATCGGTGTGCCACACAGGTTACCCACCACCCTTGTTCAAGGTCCGTTGCAAAGATAGGAAACTTGTTTGACGGCAAATTGTTGAGATAGTCTTCCGTGCTATCAACTCGTACAGCTTGCTTCCACGACTTACAGTAGACATCACATGTGTCTTGGTCAATTTCTACTGCAAAAATGTTTTTGATATGAATATCAAAGCAACAACACACACTCTGTGCATGAGACCATCCAGCAAAAGCTCCCGAGCACAATTCACCCATGTGTAGTACATGCGGTGTATGCATTCTAGAGATGTCATCAGGAATGATCATTGCATCAGGCAACATACCGTCAATAAGAGGCATAGTGTCGCAAATCTTCACATCTACATTGTAAATCGAAAGGTTGGCAACCTTGTCAGAGATACGGTCCCACACAAACTTCGGTATGCACAACTTGGCTTCATGATGTTTCATCTCACATTGACAGTTCTGATGGTTCCCAAAGGTACCCCCATGTGGTAAAATACCAACCGCCAAAGTTATCTTTTGATCCTCAACCGCTATCACCCGATGGACATTCACGTTAAATGCCGATTTCCCCAGATTACAATTGCAAATAGAACCTCGATGTCCAAACTGTTGCAGGAAATTGTCAATCTGAAGATGTAGTGGTAAATGTGAATGTAGCATGGCTCTATCCGCACATGGAACGATTCGAATCCATATGACAGCTTGTCACCACGGGAAGGTTGAGCCCAGACAGCTCTTTTCCAAACCATCATTTTGGGTATCCAGCCGTTAGTTTTCGAGGATGTAAATATGTCAACTCTCAAACAATCAATCCCTTCCCCCCAGCAAATCTCATGAAGACGCCAACCCGAACGATGCACGATATTTACAGGGAAGCCCCTCCGAAATCACCAGCAAGATTTGCATCAAGTTTGATCCCCTTCCAAAGTGGGCCCCATTTACCCTCTAGGAAACTAGCATATCCCATCTTGGCAAAAGGAAAATCATCGACTCAAAAGTGCCGGCTGGGATGGGATATGTTAGGTCCTAGGAGGGTAACACTGTTGATAGACAAAATCCTGCACCACCAAGTACCAAGGATGATGATTATGCCATTATTTATAG
>OMLO01005505.1_pt1 | contig 10648 bp, 10 predicted proteins | sample 1674811 | NCBI WGS metagenome assembly OMLO01 (sample SAMN06265003, study PRJEB25207) | coral metagenome | isolation source: Coral host | place: Mexico:La Bocana,Puerto Morelos, Mexico | collected 2008-11-13
CGCCTTTCAAACTTAGAACATAAGTATTCTGGAGCCAACCCGTGCAGAGACTTAAAAACCATTGTAGCTCTGTGTATAGCTCTGTGGCATGGATTAAAAAGATCGTGACATAATTAATCACTTCAACTTTGGATTTCGTTAATAATAAAAAAATAATAATTTCGTAACATTTCGGAGAAAGTCATGATATCACTGAACACTGTATAGCAAAAGGCAAAACAGTGAGACTAGGGAGACGCGAGCCAATGTGCACTGGAAACAAAAGAAAACAAAGTAAACCTTTACCTTCAAATAAACAACGTTTGGTTTAATGCCTTTAATTTTAGGACATCCATAAGGCTGCAGTATATTTGGATCCTCAGGCAAATCTTCTGAAAATTAAATTTTTGCAAAATATAAATATTCACCGTAGTAAAATGAGTAGAAAGTAAACAGAAGTAGCACAACCGTGAAAATCAAAAAATGAAAAATAAAAAATAATAGTATCTTATTAACCAAGTATGAGTACCGTATTGGGAGGATATTGGCTTGTATTGATATTGGCACCTCCAAAGTCCGCACAAAAATAAGAAGGTCCTATATTTTCCCAGGGTTTGGTTAATAAAAGATCCTTTACAAAATTGAAATCCCATCATCATAGTCTAAAACGACACTGTGATGTTGAGAATTGTTTTCAATGAGTTTGTAGGCTCAAACTCCAATAAACGAACTATATAATATCCAGCCACGTAACACGGAACATAAAATAAACAACGAATCACATGGCTAAAAACAGTGAAGAAGCTAGACTCGAAACTCCAAAACAAAACAGCGGCAAGACTGGCCTAAAGCTTAAACGGCAAGAAAAAAAACAACAACAAGATGAAAAATCTGCTAACCTAGGACAGCGAAGTTCAAACGTACGCCTGAGTATATTCCGAGCCACGATTGGCTAATTAAAATCACGTGAAGTTAAGCGCGCGGACCAAAACTCATACTAAGGTGAGAGGGGTAATTTCAGAGTTCGTAAAATTCAAAACACTGTGACTTTAATAGCATAGATGACTGTTCTCACTAAATGCTGCCTTGGTGATTACTTAAGTCTGACGTTAAGAAAGAGAAAAAAAGTCCCTTAAGTATAAGTTATTCATTTTAGAAAACAACCATGAAACAACAAGAAGGTCTTCAAGAGTAGTTTAAGAAAAAAAACATTCGAGAAGGTGCCCGGTCCCATATTTGTAAAATACTGGATCGGCAGCGGAGGGATCTGATTGGTTGAATTTATGCATTGGCTCTCTCAACAATCTAATGGAAAGCTTTTTATGGTCATTGCGAAATTTTATATTTTACAGATATTCCCTTAGGTTAAAGCACAATTGAAAATAAAGTACAAGGAATTTGCAATGAATGCAAAGGTGAAGATTTGTACTATAACAACACTGTTCTTGAATGAAATTGAAAGTATTTTTATCACCTGTCACAGAATCGCGGCAATTTTCTGACATTGCACTAGAGGATTCTTCAGACACTTCATAGTCATTTTCCTGTAACAGAATATAGAAACACTTGCATCAAGCCTACGTATATATGTATGTTGGTTATATCAACTAAATTGACAATGTAAATTGGCCACCATAACGAGTTTTAAAAAAAGCAGACGTTTCGAGCGTTAGCCCTTCGTCAGAGCGAATGGAGGAATTGTTGGTTGTGTGTGGGTTTATATGGAGAAAGTGGAGCTACGCTATAGGTGGGAACATAGCGACGAAAAAACATGAATAAATTAGTAGAATGAAAAGCGTTCGTTGATACTCATGGGATTAAGAGTGCCGATTTGAAGTATAAACTTTTGTTCAAGAGTTTTGCGGCTTTCTGAGCTACCTAAATGTAAGGAAAGACCGCAGATTGCCATATGTTTCTTAGAATTGTTAGGTAAATTAAAATGTCTAGCGACTGGTTTTGATGCGTCCTTGTCATTCCTTTCTACGTCGCGAAGGTGTTCATGCAATCGGTCACCTAGTCGTCGTCCTGTTTCGCCGATGTATATGATATATATGAGGTGCACCTGAAGTGATCAGTGATCTTAATGGATCGCTTTGGTCCCGATATTTTGTTGGCGTTGTGAATGAAAGGACAAGTTTTGCATCGTGCGCGAGCGCATTTAAAAGTGCCGGGTTGGTCATTAGTTTGGAATGAACTTCTGACCAAAAAATTACCTTTGTTAAATTAAAATATTTGGACCCAAGTGATCCATTAAGATCACTGATCACTTCACGTGCACCTCCGCCAACGTCATCTATTGCATAACTTCAACTTATTGCAAAAAGATATACATCGGCGAGACAGGACGACGACTTGGTGACCGATTCCGAGAACACCTTCGCGACATAGAAAGGAATGACCAGGACGCATTAAAACCAGTCGCTAGTCATTTTAATTTACCTAATCATTCTAAGCAACATATGGCAATCTGCGGTCTTTCCTTACATTTAGGTAGCTCAGAAAGCCGCAAAACTCTTGAACAAAAGTTTATACCTCAAATCGGCACTCTTAATCCCATAGGTATCAAAGAACGCTTTCCATTCTACTAATTTATTCATGTTTTTTTCGTCGCTATGTCCCAACCTATAGTGTAGCTCCACTTTCTCCATATGAACCCACACACAACCAACAATTCCTCCATTCGCTCTGACGAAGGGCTAACGATCGAAACGTCAGCTTTTTTAACTCGTTACGGTGGCCAATTTACATTTTCAACTTAGTTGATCTAACCAAATTACCTTGTTACCCACACCGACGCAGCACCACAGTTTCTTTAGAAACTTTCACCCTTTACTAGATATGTATGTGGCTAGTAGGACCGGACCCAACAATTCAGAAAACATCCAACTATGTGGGAAAGCCTATATCACAAACCCATTAGGTTTATTAAATTGCGTTCAATTTCTAAACATGGGGGCATGATGTTGCAAATCACCAGGTAGAAGTACTTGCCGACTCCATTACAACACTGTAGCATTTTGAAATTACCTCATTGTTTTGTCTACATTGCTCTGCTGAAATGGCATCCCCTGTAACAATATTCCCTAACAAAACTGGAACCCTGTTTCCTCCTCCATTAGCACAGTTTTCACAGACTGGTCCGTTTACCTGGTGAACTGGCAATGTACAAAAACAGTAATAAGAAACTGCAATCATGTACCTAACTTTTACAGTCAACATAATTAATATAAGGCCGGAGTTGAATCCTAAAAAAGGGACTCTGGCGAGGTTGATATTAACTTTCTGCTACAGAGTGTTTAGATGCCCTGATCGAAGGTTATAGGTGATAGAAAGTCCTCGGATGGATGGTTAATTTATAAATGCTTTTTTTCCCAGCCACTATGGAGTAATGTTCTTAGATCTGTATCTTGAGATCCTGTTCGATATTTGTAAAATAGTGGACTGGAAGCGGAGAGATCTGATAAGTTAAATTTATGCATTGACCCTCTCAACATGCTAATTACGAGCTAATTATGGTCATGGTAAAATTTTATATCTTCCATATATTTACTTACGTTAAAAAGCACAATTCCAAAATAAAGTACAGGGTATTTGCAAATGAATGCAGAGATGTGGATTTGTACAATAAGAACATTGTTCTCACACTGTTCTTTAAAGAAATTGAAAGTATTTTTATCACCTGCCACAGAATCGCGGCGATTTTCTGACATTCCACTAAAAGAACCTTCAGACACTTCATCGTCATTTCCCTGTAACAGAATATAGAAACACTTGAATCAGGCCTGGATATGTTTGTGGCTAGTAGGATCAGACCAACTATTACAGCCTTACCGCATCCTTAAGACTACAATGTTCTGCTGAAGTGACATCTCCTGTAGTACTATTCACTGTTAAAACTGGAGCACTGTTTCTTACTCCCTTAAAGCAGTTTTCACAGAGTGTTCCGTTTACCCGGTGAACTAGAAATGTATAAAAACAATAATGAGAGACTGCAATTATTTGCCCAACTTTAAAAATCAAGATAATTAAAATGGCGAAGTTGAATCTTAAAGAAAGGGACTCTGGTGAGGGTGATATTTCTGCTACAGAATGCTTAGATGCCCTGATCGAAGGCTACGTGTGGACGTTTTTTTTTGTGTGGAATTTTGTAAATTCTATTGGAAGGACCTTAGCCACTATTTAGTGGAGTCAGATGATTTCTTTTCTGCAGCAATGGCAAGAGCGGGACTTGAACCCAAAACCTCCGGATTTCAACTCCAGTGCTTCATAACCACTCGGCCTTCTGCAGGTTTAAAGAGCAAATCCTTTTTGGTTTTGAACCGTGTAGCAGAAGACTGAAAAAAATTTAGCAGTCCACGTATGAGGTCATCGACCAAAAGCGATAAGAAACTTATGCAAGGCAACTCAAACGATATTGCTTGTTGCTAGAGATTGGGCCATCCTCATATTCTCGATAGTAGACTGGAACTTGTTTGCAACTGAGGCTAATGCGGGGAGTCTTTCAGGGGAGCAGGGGAGCAGGGATGGCGCAGTGGTGATCGCGCTCGCCTCCCACGGCCCGGTTTCGAATCCTGGACCCGGTGTCATAAGTGGGTTGAGTTTGTTGTTGGTTCTCGTCCTTGCTCCGAGGGTTTTTCTCCGGGTTCTCCGGTTTTCCTCCCTCCTCAAAAATCAACATTTCTAAATTCCAATTCGATCGGGAATTCGAGGGCCACGGGTTTGTCAGTCACATGACTGTTATGTGTTACCCTCGTAAAACAAAGTTAATTATTATTAAATTATTATTATTTCAAATGCAAATAACATTCATTAATATTCACCCCCATGCATGAGGCTCTCCTGCAAGCCAGTACCATTCTAATGCCGTTCTAATACACAATTCAAAGTAAAATAGAGTTTCAAACAGTTAAAAACACTTGGTGATAAATCACCGAACACTTTGGCATCAAAACCAGCTTTAAATTTCAGCACGCTGTACAGTAGAATACGGCCTGCTAAATTGATCAAGCGAAGCACACGTAGTAACTGAGAAATATGATAATGTGCTTGTCATTTTGTTTTCAAAGACAGTTGAAAGTGTTTAATAAAGTTTCTCATATATAAAATGTAAAATGGAAGGACGTAACTTTAATTTATGCTGGTGTACAAAGCTACCAGCAAGATCTTCCAGAAGCACAAGCTATAAAAACCACCAAAGAAATTTCAAGAGTGTTTGTACGGGATTTTTCGGCGATATAGTTACCGGACTAATACTAACTGAACGCTGAACCGGGAATTGAGCAATATTGCCCTCTAAACTAAATTAATAAAGTAATAATATCTGAAGTTGACCAAAATTGGAAATTGTAATAAAAGCTAAGTGTTCCATTGCTCACGATGTAGTCACGTGTGTAGATCGCGACGTTTCAACTGCACACTGGAAGTCTTCTTCAGGCAATGAGGTCGACTGGTCATGCGTGATGCTCTGCTGTGATTGGGTATAAAAAGGTATAAAGAGGTATAAAAAGAGGCATCCTTCTTTTCCAAAACAACTTACCTGGCTTAAGTTCTTTCACATTTTTCGCCACATCCAGTATGATCTCTTCAAAAGCATCTAAACGTTTGGTAACCATACTTTCCGTTTTTTGATTCAGCTTACGGATAATTTTCTGTAACTTTTCTATATCATCTGTAGTGGGCATTTCATCCAGATGTTCATCTTGTTTCTCCAATTGAGCGTGAATTGCACCAAGTTGTGTTTTCTTGAACGCCTCTAAGAGATCGTCCACATCTGTTGGTACAATCAGCTTAAAATCTATAGAAAAACAAAGATAGCATTGTCATCCTGCGTTGGTGGGCAAGGGAAAACATATAGATATCAATCATTTTCAGTCATTTATTTATTCATTTTTTTATCGCTATTCCACTCCTCCTGTTTTCAATTGGTGTTAAGTTTAGCCCAGGCTACACTCGTCTGCACTGTGACTTATAGATAGCCTCCGTAGCAGCCGTTTCCTTTCCTTTTCCATACAGAGAGATCAATGTTTCCCAGGTTTACTAGACAGGAATCGAGCACATTTTAATAAGAATCCAACCAATGGCAAAAATTTTGCGAGCACAAGCAAGACGAACAAAGGCCAAAACCATGGTATCAGAAACTGTCATTGGTGAACATGTTTCTGTCACATGGCACAATAGGTTTCCATAGCATAAAGCGATCTCAGTGACCCACGTTTTTTTATTATCAAATTACGATAAGCATGATAAGATGCAGCCTTTTGCAAAGTTTAAAAAAACTTCTGTAGAGTAGGTTCAGAGCCAACTTAAATTTCCGAAAATTCAAGGTGCGTTACAATATGGTAATAAAAAATGGGAGTCACCGAGATGGTTTTTTAGTTATAAGCACTTAAAGCCAACATTAAGGGTGTTTTTAGCAGGTCATTATTGTTGCTATGGTAACCTGTTATATAAGAACGATGACTGCAACTTGTTTACCAATGATTGGGCATTTGTATGATATCACTGATTGTAGCATCATCTCCCTATGTATTGCTGATTCACTCGAATTGCGACCAAAAAGACGCGTGTTCCGAGCTTGTGTTCGGGATCTTTGAACTTGAAAACTAGCATCTTGATACATTTCCATATAAAAAAAAAGTTGCAGAAAGCATGTTTTGTACAACATTTGAGTGATTTGCCATGTTGAAGTTGTAAACGAGGCTCTTTCATTGGCTAAATAGATAAGGTTGTATTTCTAATGGATGGCGAACCTGAGGTACTGCTTTATTTTGTATGTACGGTTTCGGTACTTTTCGATGCGCTATTGGAGTTTATTATTTTTACCCAAGCACTTTTGTGGTTTTTGGAGCCATTTACTTCTCCCTCAAATAACAACCTTGCCATTTTGGTAGCCACAAGACTTGTTGTATGACTACAGACCGCATTTAATACCACTCAGCCACGAAAACGTATTATTAATTTATATTCAATGAAATTAAACCATGTACTGTACTACTTGCCTTCAGTTTTCTTACCTTTCTTTTTCCATGTAGATAGTTCATCCAATTTGGTACTCTCAAGAGCATCAGGAAGCACTATACTCTTTACCAAATCTTCCATTTTAGTAAAGCATTCCTCAAAGAAAGTTTCATTCCAGACACAAGGGTCAAAATGAGCTGTCTTGTTTCTAACATTGCTCCTGACATCGTCGGCTGTTGTCTGAATACATAAGAACGGATTTGAAGAGAAAAATATTGATGCAAGACGCTTTTCTCCAAGCAAGCGAAGAATCGCACTCATATCCACAGACGTGTCAAAAGCTGAAAATTGTGCAAGGTAGTTTGGGAGATACAGCTTGGCTAGATCGACTGAACTGCTGACTTTGTAATCGTACATGGTCTTATCCCCTTTATGTACATCAGAATTTCTATTAATATTTCCAAATTTCAAGGAACTGGTAATAGTTTTAAGTCTAGGATCACTCGAAGAACTTGTTAGTATGTTATATGTTAGTGTGCTTAGACTGCATGGTGGTGTCAAAGCCTTCAATTGTCCATCTAGGGATGTATAATGATTATCCATTCCTTCCTTGACATAATCTTGCAAAATTGGTTCAACAGTCTTGTTCAAGCAAAAAAGGACAGAAAGCATTCTCTTTTCCTCATCAGAGAGGGGCATCTTTAATGATGTTCTGAACTTCTACTCACTACAAGTGACAGATCTGTATAAAAAAAAGAGACACATTCAGGAAATTAGTCGTATTAACTTACATTACAATAAAACTACAAGTTAGGAGCTTCTAGAAATTAGATGGAAAGCTCTGGGTTTCTTTATATTAGCTTATACATGTGGTTGGTGAGGTTTGAGGCGCTGAGACAGCTATCAAAGTCAATAGAAAGCGAAAGCGAGCTTTCCAACTAATAACCCTTTTTACAGTTAAATTATCTAATTTGCAATACAACGTAATTTAGATAGCATCATGAGTATATGAGGCCATCTCGGAGAATTTGATATCATCATTCTAAAATCATGGCTCCAAGAAATCCACTTTCAGGCGGTTTAGGGGTTCTCTGGACCTTAATTCGCCGTAAGTTACTGTAAAAAATAAAATAGACGCCCCGAAAGAAAATCAATGCACGACATGTTGGTTCTTAAATGGTTTTCTTTCTCACAAAATGTTTAATTTGCTTTTTTGATGGAGCAACGCGTTTCAGGCAGAGATGCTGAATTGATATTCATCGCAATGTAAGCTAACAAAATTTTGGCTTCCCATTTTAGTGAGGAAAATTCATATTTTGGCGAAAAAATGGTACCCCGCGTTTTCCACATCCCGCGTTTTCCACCAGACCCCGCGTTGTTCACACTCCGGGACCCTGTACACCGGGACCCCGTACCCCGTACTCCGGATCCCGGCCCGCGTTGTACACCTAATACTCGTGAAGAGCTGGCTTGGTTTGTTGATTACGGCCCAAAGTAGTTTTGGATATATACAGTGCAGTTGTTGAAGTGTTGAGTTGCTGGGTCGCTAGCTGAACGTGAAACTGGCATCTGAGATGGACGAGGGGACGTTTGATGAGTGGGTGGTGAAACACTTGTTTGTGCGAAGGCAGTTGCTGGCGATAGCGGCGATACACTTCTCGGAAGCAGGAAACGGACAAGGAACTCAAGCTCGGCGGTGTTTCTGAACTTCTTGTTGTCGTAGATGTTTTAGAATAGCCAATAATGATGTGGGACAGATTCCTCCTTTCGTCTTCGTCAACCTCGTCGTAGTCTTCGAAAGAGCATTCGTTAGCATGGCCGGTGTTCTGAATGATCTTGTGCCTTGGCTGTCCGGCTTTCTTCGATTTTGCAACAACAGACTTTCTGGTGGAATGATTGGAAATTCGCTTTGCCAAGGTTCTCATAATGCTGCCGAGTTTGTCATCGTCCATCTTGTACTTTGCGCACCAAACTTCGGTATTTGGACTCTGTATTATGGCCAAGGCACAGAGGTTCGCGTTTTTGATGAGCGTATCCTAAGAAACTCTTCAAAGAGTCTGACAGGATCTCTAGAACTGTCGTCCGTGGTCCACATTTCTTGAGGTGTTTTTCGGTGGTTCACCGTCAAGCCACCAGTACGAGTCTTCGTTGAATTTTCGCTGAAGCGTACACATTTCGCCATTTCTCCTCCCTCGATCTGGATCCACACAACTTCGAAGTCTTCCACATATAAGCATCGTAATGGTATTGGCGGCCTCGAAACCCGCTTTCGCTTTTGTATCTAAGACAGCCCGGGAAGTTACAGATTTGCTACCAGTTATCAAGCTGTATTGATATTTTTTTTGTCGGAGAGGTACCGTTCCAGGACCGTTTGCATGACTTTAAGCTAGTCTGCTTCGTTCTTGCTGCCATCCTGTTTTCGTATTTGTAGATAATACTTTTGAATGATTTCATCCAAGGCAGCGGGCGAAATGGTTTCCATGTTGACGTTTATGTCTCGTGATTTTATCCAGGAGGACCAAACTCTGATCCACGTTGTGGTACTTTTCTTTGTGTTTTTATTTTCTCTTTAAGAGTTTCTTGTGGTATTTCATTAGAGGTCAGTGGAAACCTGTAAACCTGGTAAGTTGTTTGTCTCTAAAGCTGTTTCCGTACTGTACTTATCGTGTTACTCGAATTGTTTTCATTACTCTCAAAGCTTTCGAAATCAATAGTGCTGAACAGGTTGTTAAATTCTAAAGAAAACATGTTTAAATAAACGTCACTGAACCAGCTAATTTATTCCATCTTTGCTCTCCAGGTGAAGCTGGGAAACCCGTTCAAATTTTTTGCTTGGTTTTGATTGGCTAGCATTAGGTGTGGAAGGCGCGGTGGCCTCATGGTTACTGCGGTCGACTGCGGATTGCTTAAATTGCCGCCAAAAAAGGTTAGCTTTTCCCAACTCTGTTGGCTTTAGGAATATCACTTTCATTCAGTTTAACTGGGGCTGTAGACCTCTCCCCTTCACTTATCGCCACATGTCTATCCCCACCGGCCTTGCTTTCATGCTCTCGACTGAGGCTTACCCGAGCAGTCCACCATTTATGAACTCGATGCATTGAGAGTAAATTAAAAACTAGTAATAACCAACGGTCAGGAAGTGTGGGCTAGAACACTTTAGAGTCGAGGGATTATGAATAGAAGTTTTTTTTAGTTTTGAAATGGGGCACTTCTGTCTTTTCTTTTACCTGTGTCAAAACGAGTCTTCAAATCAAACTTATTTTCATAAGAAAGCTTTTGCAGGCGCTTAAGGTAACTCGGTTTGCCATTAAGTCCTGGTACATGCAGTTACCATGAAGCAGATCTGAAATTCTCAGTAAAAGGCGATTTCCAGTTCTTATGGCGTACTGCGCAATCTGAAAGTTTGTTGTCAATACGTCACACTTTGATAATAGCATACATCAAGTCTCTGGATCTGCCATTACAGGTGTGTATTATCGAGATTCGATGAGCTGAAACGTCGGTTTGGGAGAATGTCGAGGCTCTTTTCGTTTTTGTTTGGCATAGATACTAGGCGTCAATAATGAAGGGAAAGGTAGGTTTGCCCTTGAATTTTAATTTTGGGGAGCGTGTATACATTCAGACCGAGACTGCGAAGTTCAATTAGGGAATTCGAGAATTAAAGGCTGGTGGGCTAAGACCCCGGGGGGGGGGGGGGTACTCCCTTATATGG
>OMLO01005506.1_pt1 | contig 10646 bp, 8 predicted proteins | sample 1674811 | NCBI WGS metagenome assembly OMLO01 (sample SAMN06265003, study PRJEB25207) | coral metagenome | isolation source: Coral host | place: Mexico:La Bocana,Puerto Morelos, Mexico | collected 2008-11-13
TAATGCACATACAAAAGGTACCTTGTGTGAGCCGCTTGCACCAGCCCTGATCAGAAGCTGATACTCGGCAATCCACTGCTTCTGTTTCTGGCATTCTTTCTTCAGTCTTTTGTATGCTTCCTTTTTCACCTCTAGCTCCTTCTTGGCCTTTTCAACATCCTACATAAAATTGTAAAAAAGACCGTGATCAATCATTTGGTTTAGCATCCAAACTCTAGAGAATCTCTGCTATGGCAAGGAGGTACATAGGAGATACATTGTACAACAATGAAGGCACTGTTGGTACAGTTCATCACTATCAGATGGTGATAGTCATCAAAGTCATGCTTATTTTCTGGATCCCAAAAAACCTGGCTATATCTGGTCTTTTTCAGTCTTATATAAATATTATATATAATATCCTTAATATATGTGGAGTACTAACTAGGTCATGATATACCTGGAAGTAGTACTATTGCAGTATTTTCCAGCTATACACTTACAAACGCATGCCACAATTAGTGTAATCTGGGTTTAAACACAATGCAGACCAATGATCTGTAAGTTAAGCTACCTCCAAAGTGTCTTGCAAAGTCTTGTTCTCTGCGTCAAGATTTGCTGTGAGAAACTGCTGAGAATGCTAACAATGGAAATAAATTGGAAATGAATTATCGTAATAATTTACAATGAATCACTGCTAGTCTACAGTTAGTACTCTTCCATGAGAACATGATCATTAAAATTTTAAATTCCATTCAAATTCACACAAATTAAGTAAAAGAAAAAACAATTTATTTAGCAAAATGTTAAAAGAGATAACTGAGAACAGGTTTGTCCTTGAACAAGAAGGAGTGTGCATTAAATTCTGCGACTGCATGATACAAAATACCACCTTGTCATATATTTGGTATGAACCGTTAGTTGCAGTTCTGCCTTGAACAAGAGCACAACACAATGTTGCCAACAAGGGTTTGAGCCTACACTTCTCAATCTTGAGTCAAGAGCACTTAAAAGATGAAACCATCACACTTCTGCAAAGCAGACATTTATTCTTAAATTCTTGAATTTATTTCAAGGTCAAGGATAATGGTTAAGAGAAAGCAAACTATTTATTTTTTGTATTACCAACAAGTGACTTCTTACCAAAAGGTACTCAATTATGAGCTGTGCCAATCGAAACAACTTGATATAGTTTGGATCAAATCCAGATCCCTGCATTCCCTGTAATGACAGATCACATGTGAGTCACATGTTCAGAAATTATAATGCTTGCTACATATTTAATACAATTACACTGCACAGAAACTTTATATCCAAGATTGGACTTGGACATCAAGTCTACATATGATTGTTGTTTGTGGGGGCATACTTTATAGGTACCAGAGGGCATACATGATTACATTTTCACAAAAACTTTGTTCAGCCTCGATTATAAAGAGACTAAAGCCCTGGCTAAACAGAGTCTGTTTAGCCAGGTCTTGTATACATGTACACTTGCATTGGCTTGCAATGACTTGCACTCACTTTGGTTGATATCAAATTTGCATGCAAGTTGACGCAAGTTTTTCTACACAAGTTCAACTTGTGACTTCTTGCAAGAACGTTTTGGCCAGAGCTCAATAAATTTTCAATGATTGCTGGAAAATTTACTCACCAGCTAAGTCCTGAGAAGTTGCATTTTTGTTATGAAGTCATAAGAAGTGAACCAGTTATCTAATATGTTCTTCAGGTTCTAAAGGCAATATTTGAATGAATGTACAGTCTGGTATCAATACACTTACCAGCTCTGCTTCTATGTTGCTAAATGTGACATGCATAATGTTATCTTGTAATGTCTTTACATCCATTTCTCTCACAATCCTGTCGACATCCACAGATGCTGAAAACCAGCATATTTATGAAAAAGACAACAGATTAAAAACTTTTTGAAAACAATGTGAAATTTAAGATGATAAAAATTTAACAGCTAGAAGATTCAAGTAGTGTAGTATAGAAATAAAAATCCTTGCTTTAAAATTCTGTTTATTCAAATTTTGAATAAATTCTGATGCTTGGCAAACAGTTAAGTTGTATACATTGTAGAACAGTTGCATTCTTCTCCTTTTTGTCTCTTCCAAGTATTTTTATTTTAATATTAACCCTTGAAATGCCAGAATGGTGAAAAGACTTCCAAAGCTGTCCATCCACATGACACAACCAGAATAGAAGATCTATACTAGTCAGGACTGCTTATAATAATATCATGAAAATAATTCCAGTAAAAAAAGGAACATCACTGTGAGCGATCAACATTGCTTAATGTACAACTGTAAATTCACCTTTTGTTGCCATGATTTGAGTTCCAGTGCAAAAATTGTAAAACAGATTACCAAAACACTTGCAAAACCTTTCAGCTTGATATTCGCATTTTCATCTAAACAGATGCTAATTATACAATCTATTTTTTAAAGCCAGTGAAGTTTCTTACCAAGCCTGCGCCAGTCAATCTTTTCTTGTCTTCTTCCAAACGAAAAGTTCATACCTAATATTTAAAAACACATGGAGCACAGTACATTACAGGAATGGTATCCATAAATACAACATGTATGTTTTACCTTAATTATCCATACACAGAAAATAATGTTGACACCAGCTGTTCTATTTAATGCATTGGTGATAGATACAGTGAATTAATTTCGCAGTCCAAGGTGAGAGACTTGAAGAAAGTCGGAAGTTATCTTTCGTCCAAAAACATATGTGCTTTTTCTAGAGTCAACAACTGCCATGAAATATTATTTTGTTCTAAACTTGGATGCGACATAACAGGCTATTTCCAAGTTGCCTTTTGCCTTGATTTCAAAATACAACCTGTTTAGATCTTTTATATGAAAATGACATTCATTTGATTTGCATTTTTCACATATATTAAACTCATTTTCTGCATTTCTGCAAGAAACGTTTTCTTTTTCATAACAACTTCCTCTTAATTAAACAGACAAATTAGGCAACTCACTGATGTGCACAGTATATAACCCCCTCCCCCTTGCCACCTACCCTACTGATAAAATATTTGGGTGAAAAGTTCCCTGACTCCCCAGCCTCCCCTCCCCCTTATATTGGCCTTCTCTCTAATATTTTCTCATGTCCCTACAGAACATTGCATTGTACTTCAAGTAAGAAATACTTATGGTCAGAGTGGATCTCTATATAATAATGTTGCACTTACGCAAGAAATCAACTTAGAATCAGAAATATTGCAAACTTTAGAGACACCATTAGCATAAAACGCCTTATAATGAGTTAAAAGTCATTTAGCTTAATTCTATGGTGACCTTTTGAAGTCTGTATATTAAACAACTCTTACAGTCCAATTTAAACGTGAAACGTTGTTGATAATTTTTGTGATCACGTTAAGGCTATAAAAGTAGTTCAAATCATGTCACGTCGACAAATATAACTTACCTTCATTCATGTTAACGGGAATATCAAAGAATGTTCTTCACACAGGGCTTCATTTGCGTTGTGAGGCATGAACCAAGCACTTGCTCAAACGCCTCAACAAGCGATATTTGTCAAACAAATTTATGAAGTTGACATATTTTCAAATTGCCCGCTAGCTGACCGTGGTAAATCACTTTTTCTTTCTGCAGCGAACGGAATTGAATAAGATCATATTACCCTTTAAATTGCAGTTAAAAGACCTCTAAATCACGAGAATATAAGATCACTTACGGAGATGTTTTTTTCCAGAAAGAATGCACGAACTTCAAATAAAAACAGCTTGAAAAGACGCGAAACTCTCTCCTCAGACCTCCTCGGGTTATTTTTGCTTCAGAACACAAACCTTCTGTCAGGGTAGGGGTGAAATTAGCTTAATTTCAATTACTTTGTTACGTAAAAAGTCGAAAATCATTTAAAACAATTTAGCGCATTTAGAATTAATTTGGAAAAGCAAACATAGTCATTAGGAGTCAGGGTCTGCTTTTTGTAAGAATATTTGCGGCCAAAACACATCACGACAAGTTTTTACTTTACGCCCCAGGGTTGAGACAGATTTCCCGCGCTCGTTTAGTCAAGTGGTCAGTCCAAGATGGCGGCTAGAACAAAAATTTCCGCGAGTCTTGTTTCCCAGTTTGTTAATGTTACGGGTGCCTCTAAAGACATCGCAAGGTCCTTGCTTGAGGCTTGTAATGGAAACTTAGAAATGGCAATCGAGATGCACTTAGATTCCTGCGAAGCTCCAGAATCAATGGCCCCAAGTTCGACTGCAGGACCAAGTCGTACAGCTGGTTCGAATTCTACCAGTAACAATTGTAACCCGTAAGTTATGATTTCTAATGTTTGTATTAGTTATTATAGTTATTATTCGTTACAAAATGTGCCTAATCTCTTAGGATGCTAAGCAAAAAGGTGAAAAAACGTCGATGAAGGTATAACTTAGAAATTACACGATCGTATCAATTTCAGAACTGACATTTAGCATTCTTTGAAAAGCTCAAATATATTTTCAAAAATACCTCTTATAACTGTTATTTATTTCCAAAAATTGTAAAATATATATATGTAATAAAGCTAATATTAGTTTTATTTTAGGGAACCTTTTTAAGCTAGAATAGTTATCTTAAAAATATTTTTTTCAGTTTAGTACAGTTAAGTTAACATTTATTAACGTTTTGTGAAATCTGATGTATTATGTCTAGAAGAGTAAACTTTGGTAGAAATCATTATCAAGTTTATATGTGTGTTGCCCTGATTTGTATCCAAAAGTTTGTTTCTTTCAAATTTAAATCAAATCATGGTTTATTTCCTGTTACAACTGATCATTTATATGTGGTAGAAGGTGCCCTTTGGACATTTCCAGTGTAGCTATCATTACAGACCTTGTTGTAATGTTGGGCGTATATCAAATAATAATTTGACTTTGAACTCAAATTATTAATCGATATACGCATGACGCTACAACTGTGACCATGGTGATATTAGGTGATTAGGTGATAATTTCAAGACATGAAGTACCAGTTCACTGATCGCACTGGCTTAATTAGGTTAACAGTAGAATTCTATTATTCATAAGAGATGGAGATGACATAAGAGCACCTATTCCACAGACGCAAGGTATCTTAGTGGAACCATATCAAGGTATGTTTATTAAATTTGTAATTTGCATGCTTGTGCAATGCATTATGTATTCATGGCGTAGTTGATACTGATTGTCTTTTAAGGCTATTTACAGAACAGGGGTGCCTTTCTATTAAGTAAGAATTATGCTTTATTTATCAAATGATGGAATTGCAACTACCTTCGGAAACTTCATCATCAGCATCTGTTTCAAATTAAAAAAATTTCAAGTTCTCAAGGGAAGTCTTCAGACATTGGCATTGACTATGTAGAGTTTTACTCCACTGTTACTGGTCAAAGTAGTTATAAGGTTCACACCCATGATACTGAAAATCACATATGACATGCAAGAATCACATCGATAGCAGTGCGCAACTGTTTTAATAATACACCAGTCTCACCAGTTTATGTAAAAGTTTGCCGAGAAAGTTCCTTATTTCTTTATAGCAAAAAAATAAATTAAGATCATTATCAGATGGCTTGTGTTTGCAGCCAATGTATTGTCTTCTCTGATTGGCTAATTCTAGGGCATTATGTTACCATAATATGCCCATGGGCAACAACTTATTAACCTCGAACGTTCCATCTTTATGGAAAATCTCAATTCTCAGCCTTAACTGTGTAGATTGAATAGCAAGGTCTTGGTGTGGGATTTTCTGGTAAATAACACACACACAGTTAAGAAGTTGTTATTACTGCACTGTTTATATTAATTATTAATATTAAAAAGTAATAAATTATTAATAATTGAAAGTTATTTTAATAGTAAGATATTTGATACTCATTAACTCTGCTGGCAGCATATCCAACAAGAAAGCGGCAGGCAAAATCAGTCTTTGATGCATTCAGAGATTTCCAAGCCGAAGCAAGTAAGTTGCAGGATGAAGTCGTCACTCCATTTTGAAAACTGCAGTATCTTGTTGTCAGAAAACATGTAAAGGGGATTACTTGATTAAAAGCCGTGCAGGATCTTTGAGGATCTTCAAAGATTTTATTTGAAAAGTCTTTCAAATAAGTAGCAATTATTATTTTTTATTTCATAGGCACTTAAAACTTCATGCAGATTTATTGAGATCCCAGTTGTCATAAATAACATTGTAAAAAAATCCTTGCAAACATCCTTGAAGAGCATTAAAAACATTTTGCTATTGATACCCTCTTTTAAGGTCATCTTGTTTTTAAGGCTCTTTTGTTTTGGTATTTTAATGATGACAGATTGCATGAGAGATGACCTCTTCATTAATTAGTCAGTGACTGTAGTAATTTCTTTTTCATTTGTTTAATTAGGGCAACAAGAAGGTAGAAGCAATGTGTCTGTTCCAACAGGAAAGAAAAAGACATTACATGATTTATTCCGACCTCCAATTGATCTTCTACATAAAGGGACATTTGAGACTGTAAGTTTGACACAAAAAAATAACTTTCAAGGATTCTTTTCTTCTCTTTATTATTATTTACCAATCCCCAGGGGGTATAGTTAGGTTTATAATCCATCAAATATTTTTCTCAAGCATGAATTTTTTACCTAATTTTCAAAACTGCACGTACTGCCAAAAAAATTTGAGGGATAATGAACACAATGGCCTCCATTTGGCACAAAACTATGATTGGATAATTTGTCCTTGGACATTATCTGTTACTTAAAGCTTAAAGTTTTCCTCAATCTCAGAAAACTGTGTGCTTCTTGGAACAGACAATGTCTGCAGAGTACCGGTATCTAATGATGTAATTGTGTTAAATGAACAACTGACAGCCTTTTTCGATTTTAAATTTGAACTCTGAGAACTTTTGGGAGGGTTGGAAATTGTGGAATTTTATGTCTGCTTAACAATGTGCCAAATAATATTTTACTGAGAAATCCTATCTTAATCGCTTTTATTTTATTCCAGGCTAAGGTTGATGGACAGCATCACAGTAAGTGGCTGTTAGTGAATGTGCAAGATGTACGAGAATTTCCATGCCAGCAGTTGAACAGGGATGTATGGAGTAATGATGCTGTTAGAAATATTATCAAGGAACGTTTTGTTCTCTGGCAGGTTTGAGCACTGTTTAATATCTATTTGACCGCTTCCATTCCCCCTGCCCCAGTGAATGGTTATTTGTTTGTTTTGCCTTGCAAGTCTCCCAAGCCAGTCCAAGAAAATTTGCTGTTACTTAGAACTTCTTATATTTAATCCCTAAGTTTGTTTTGAAGTTAGACAGAGTTGAGCTGTCAATTTTAGTGAAAAATAATTCCAGTTAAATGCAATTTTTCAAAGTTAACAACAGGGAGTGCTTGCATTTCTGTGGTATTTAGCAGTGTCAACACTTGTGCATGTGTCAGAATTCCACATGCTCATGGCTCGTAGCATGGCGAATGTACAAGAGGCGTTGTCTGACATTTTGGTAGTGTGACAGCTCATCACCCAGGCAGTTACCTTCCCACCCCTTTCCCTCCCTCTTTCCACTGTGTCATAGTGTGCTGGTGCCTGCTCCTCTTACTGCATGGGGGCTCATGGCTGGGTTGCCAGGATTTGCCAGCCATGGGAGCAGACTTCATCTAGGAGCTGGCTGCCAATAGTGGAATTTCCTGGATGAATCAGGCAACCAACCCCCATTTTAGCAATGCAGTTGTTAAGTAATTTTTTAATTTGATTTGTTATTATCTCACCAACAAGCACATTTTAATCAAATTTCGTAGGTATACAGAGACAGCAATGAAGGAGACAGATTTATTCAGTTTTATCATGTGACATCATACCCATATCTGGCAGTACTTGATCCAAGAACAGGTAACCTTGACGACAGTTTATTGTTCATTGTTCAAAGAAGAATTTCTTCACTGGGGTGCAGTTGATCAGTATATATAAAAGTTCACTTTGTAGGTTTTGTCAAATTCTTGTTTACTCTATTACACTCATTTCTTAAAATCATTAAGTGTTCATTAACTAAGTTAAATCAAAGGAACATTAACATCTTAATTAGCGTGATTGTTTGCAGTTTTAATACTACTTTCATTGGTTAATCCTTGTAGAGTGTATTTGATTGACTCAGTATTCCATAATATTTTTGAAACACCTCAGAGTTTGTCAAGAATCCTCTGTTGTCCATGATACTCTTAACTTTCCTCTCATTGTTTGGAAATGTAATGACGCATCACTTCTTGTGTTTAATAAATAACATCAATCAAATTCATTCTATACCAGTTTATATATTAATTAAATGGCAAACATATGATATGGGGAAGTATTTCTGAATGTTTGCCCATGAAGATTCACATTGCCAATGTGTGAATGGCTCAATATTTATTCCTTGGTTTAGGGGAGAAACTCGCTGAATGGGGTTTTATGGATGCCCAGGCATTTTGTGAATGTGGTATGTTTTGTACCCATTTTTTTCATTTACTATCACTCCCAAGTTTGTCCATGTTGAAAATAAGAAAAAATAGTCAAGACCATATCTATACAACTTGAATAAATAGATAATGCTTAATAGTTTCCATATGAATGGTCACACACTAGGGTATCGTCCACAGACTTGATAGATATGAACTGGTACCGCTTAATAAACAGAACCACACCTCAATAGCTTTGGTTTGAATAGTCACACACATAATAAGCAGAATCACATGAAATGCAACTCAATAGCTTTGATTTGTAAATAGTTAAAGTCTAGGGTCTTACCAGTACATCAATTTTACAAGAGGATGGCCCTATGCCAGATTCCAGCTGTTATCATCCTAAACCATTTTTTACCATCTTGATATATGTTTCTAATTTTCTCTGCAGCTGCGGCATTTCTTTTAGAACATCCGTCACTAGAAGGTGACACACCCCCAGCCAAGAAAAGAAGAAGTGTAAGTAAAACTCCAGCTGATGACTTCCACGATGTGGATGGGAGGGGGGAACTGAATACATGTATTGTGCTCACAGTTAGGACAAGATCAATTAGTTTGTAATCCCTTAACTGACAGCAGTCTGATACAGCAGGGAATATGAGGCGAGATGCTGTAGTCTAGAGGGGAATGGGACAAGACATGGGCACAGCACCCTTGAGACAAAAAACTCTTGCCTTCTTTCCTACTCAGCCATACTGCCCTTGTCTTGCCTTCTTCTCTTCTCTTCCATGGCCATGCCGCCTTTTTCTGTTTGCAGTGGCCAACTCTTTGCCTAAGTGACCCTTACAGAAAAAACCAGCAGCTAGCAGTCTAATAATATCTTTGTAGATCCTCGTTGTGCAATCTGTCAATCAAAACGGCTTATAATTTGCAGTTACTTACAAAAGGAAAGATTGCAACTAATGAGTAAGGATACCAAAAACAGTTTCAAGACCAGTGAAGATTTATTCCTGTTCAAGAATTTGAAGTTTGGATGGAAAATGTTGGCGAATAGACAACCTTGAAAGCCATCCATCAAGTTACTTTTATTCATATAAATCCTGTAAAGTTTTCAAGCTTCAAAACTGCCTCCACTTAAACATTAGTGAGCTCCAAAATTGGCAGTGTTAGCCAGTGGAACCTCGATTTGACAAACCTTTATACATGTATAACAAAGTCCTTGGTATAACTGGCCCCAGTAATAGTAAAATATATGAAAAAAAATCTTGCTTCAACCAAACCTCAATATAGTGAACTATTTTGGCAGTCCCTTAGCCCTGCATTATATCAAGGTTCCACTGTATTGCATTCTTGACATTTAAGGTGCTTGTCGTTTGTTATGACTTACAGATTAATTACAGGGTCCTCCAAGTGAGTCTGTATTCTGTTCTGTTTCATTAGGAATCTATTGTAGATGCTTCTGAAGATTCTCAGCTTCGTGCCGCCATTGCAGCATCACTGGTATGCACAACATCTGCGCTAAACGAGGAAAGTGATGATGATGATGATGAAGACGAGGACTTTGATGATCTGGAATTTAGTGAATCGGATTCTGAAGAAGAGTGCAAAACACCACAAAAGAACAATGATAAGTCACGTACCACCGTTAAAAAGGAGGTTAAGAGAGGAATAAACTTTGAGGAACCTAATGATAAGTCACAAGAAGCCTACAATGAAGGCAATCAAATATCACAAAATGAACATTTGAAATGTACTGATTCTGTGAAGAACAAATCTAATGCAGGAGTTGAAACGAGTACAAATAATAAATTGGAAAATAGTGAGGCAGAGGTCAGTAAAGCTGATTCTACTTCTGAGGAAAAAGATGAGTCATCAAACCACAGAACACAGGAACAAGCAGGTAAGAGACTCAGAGACTGGTGTAAATGTTAACTCTCATAAATGAGTGTCATACATTTCTATCATTTAAACCTCAGAGATTTTGGTGGTTGATCAGAACAGTCACCCTTAGATGATGACATTCTTTGTTCTTACCAACTGTCTTCTTGGTACGAGTGGATCGATATTGGCAGCAGACACTAGGAAATTCAAGGTATATCCATTTTTTTTTCTTTCAGGACCAATGTGTAATATAATGGTGCGTTTTCCCAATGGATCTCGAACTCACATGTCTCTGAGTGCTGAAGCATCCTTAAAGGTGAGATCATAAATAAAATTTTTGTTAAAATAGAAGTGAAGGCAAGAAAGAAGGGAA
>OMLO01005507.1_pt1 | contig 10644 bp, 3 predicted proteins | sample 1674811 | NCBI WGS metagenome assembly OMLO01 (sample SAMN06265003, study PRJEB25207) | coral metagenome | isolation source: Coral host | place: Mexico:La Bocana,Puerto Morelos, Mexico | collected 2008-11-13
TAGAGGCTGTAAACACGAAGTGTTATTGAAGTTGAAATTGAAGGCAAGGAAGTCGAAATAAATGGAAAAAGCGATTACTTACAAGCGATCTGATGGTTCCTAGCAGAAACACTGAATAGGTATGTCGATATACTTATAAATTACGCACAAATTGAAGGATAAACTAGAAAGGGCTGAGCAACTGAGCAACATTGCTTCGCTTCACATTGTTTTTGAAAGAGGTGCACCGCTGACCCTTCGTTTCAGCCAGGTCTCGTTTATGTTAGAGTCGCGAAATTTCCTTTATAACTGAACCATAATGTAATTTTTGTTTATTACTTGAATGGGTACACATATTCCATTTTGCCTCCAGGTAAATAAGTACCTTATTTTTTGAATGTATGCCTCGATACCGATTTTAAGCGCCGTAAAAATGTATCGGGATATTTTTGAATATCTACAACTTTTTGTTTTCAGATAGGCTCCCCGTCCACATGCATCCGACGAATTCGGCAGGGAATCCAGATACTTTTTAACCTGTTGCCCAGAGTGGAAAGAAATAAATGGCAATGAATCTAATATTGTGTACAGGGATAACAAGCGCTTTGAGAACGAAACATTGCAGTTTGTTATCCCTTGTGGTGTCACGTTAAGCACATACATTTTGCTTGGATTCGTGACCCCCGGAAGTCGCTTGGGTAGTAATAAGAAGAAGCTAAGTTACTTGTGCAAGCTATCGGATAGTAATAAGGTTACAAGGAGAGGCGACTACGCTATAACATAGCTGAGTGCGTTTTAGAAGAAGAAGCCTACTTGAAGAACGTGAGCCGTGATAGTCTTGTTAATCCGCGTACAACAAGCGCTTTGAGAACGAAACTACCTGAAGAGAGCCGTGAAGTCTTGTTAATACGCGTACAACAAGCGCTTTGAGAACGAAACGTTGCAGTTTGTTATCCCTTGTGGTGTCACGTTAAGCGCATACATTTTACTTCGACTCGTGACCCTTTTCATCCCGTTTTATCGTCCCAGAGAGCACAGAAACATGCTTGTCATCTTTGGCGGTCTGTTTCTTCTATGTTGATTAATTGCAAGAAATCGCTAATTCTGTAAAATGTGAGCGCCGCCACTGGTAAGTGGAATTAGCATTACAAAGAAGTGTAAAAAAACGCAAATTTCGCAATGAGTTGACGAAAAATCGTGAAGTTAGCGAGAAATCGCAAATTTTGTAAATTTTGTAAAATCCGCAAGCCAGTGCTTGCTGATGTATTAGCATAAAGTTGTGAATTTCGCAACAATGTGCGGAAAATCGTTGAAAGAGCGATTTTTTGTAAATCTTGTAGAAGTTAACGCGTACCGGCACTAGTAAGTGGAATTAGCACTACAAAGCAGCGTGAAAAATCGCAAATTTCGCAATGAGTTGACGAAAAATCGTGAAGTTAGCGAGAAATCGCAATCAAACGAAAAATCGTAAAATTTGTACCTGTGTTCAATCCTGGACATAAGTGATTTTCCTATGGTCCCCCCATTTCTATTTTGCGAAATATCGCCATTTTAGACACTATTGAAAAACTTGCTATTTCTCTTCCAATATGGCTTTTTCATGCTGCTTTTTGCATAGCAACAATCTGTGACAGTTAATACGCCTTTTTGAGGGTTGTCCAATATACACGACTTGATACGAGTCGTAAAAGTCATCTGTCCACCCGCACGACTCGTACGAGCTGTACGAGTGGTGGAACAATGGCTTACGAGTCGTGCAGTTGGCGAATTGCATGTCATTAGTGAGACTTAATTAGTGAGGGTTTATTTCAAGTAGTATTGCTCATACTGGTCGTACGGGTCGTAGAACAATAGTTGACGAGTCGTACAGTTGGTGAATTGCATATCTATAGTGAGACTTAGTATGCAAGTGTCATTAGTGAGACTTAGAGTGAAGGGACAAGCGGTACGAAGTCGTACGACTCGTACTACTCGTACGGGTTGTGAAACAATGGCTTACAAGTCGTACAAGTGGTGAATTGCATATGATTAGTGAGACTTAGGGTGTCTTACAAGTGGTACGAGTCGTACGACTCGTACGGATCGTGAAACAATGGCTTACAAGTTAAGTGGATGGGTGGATTCGGGAAGTTCGACAGAAGTTGTTCGGGAGGTTCTCTGGATTCCGTGTTACAGACGTTAAGGGTTTGAATGAAGACAGCGCTTACAAATAAAAGTGATTACGCGTGCTTACTTGTTGTTGATCAAATAAAACCCGTATCAGTTCGTGTATATTGGACATGGATGTAAAACGGACAACATATTTACTAAACATTCGCCTTCTAATCAACTAATGAAAAGATGTGCAAATGTAATGATCCCTAGGGGCAACATGATTTCTTTGTAGGTAAGTTCAAAGATATGTGATTTGTCGGAGTTTTATTGTGGAAAATTCAAATTCAATTTGACACGAATGTGACATGACTCTAAGTAGAGCGTGGTTTTTTGCGCGGTGTTTCCACTTAAACTAAAATTGCGTTGTTGTGATTGTTTTCGCGTGGTCTAAAAAAATTTCAAACAATTGATTAGACATTAGTTTTACATGGGTCTTAAAATGATAAGCTCTTTTGGTTCACTTGCGCGGTGTTTCAAGCCCGTCTGTGTTAGCGTGTTGTAAATGTTTTTAAACAATTGAGTAAAGGTGATTTTTACACGATTCATGAAATGATAGGTTGATCGGGGTTTCTTGAACGGTTTTCCGAAGTCCCCCCAAACAATTGCTATTGCTGAAATAATTTCGTGGTGATTCAAAGATTTTAAACCGGTGATCAAAAAACGAGTTTTATACATGTTTTAAAAATGATAGGTTGCTCGGGTTTTTTTGTCTGGTGTTTCAAACTTAAAGGAAAATCCCAATTGTTGTGATTGCTTTGGCTTGTGATTGTTTTGGCGTGTTTTAAAATGAAGAATATACATTGTGTTCAGCGTGATTGGACTCTGTGTTTAGCGTGCTTGGGCTTTCACGGTTTTAGAACGAAGAATATACATAGTTTTTAACTGAATGTTTGGGCTCTCACGTCAGTTTAGGACGACGAAAATGCATTGTGCCCTGTGTTAGTGTGGCTGAGCTCTCACGTTTTTAGAACGAAAAATATACATTGTGTTTAAAGTGTTTGGACTTTCACGTTTTTAGAACGACGATTATACATTGTGTTCAGCGTGTTCGGGCTCTCACGCTTTCTTACTAATGATATGCAGTTCACCACCTGTACGATTCGTAAACCATTGTTTCACGACCCGTATGACCCGTAGGGTGTCGTACGAGTTGAAAGATACCATTTACGACCCGTATCAGTTCGTGTATATTGGACATGGATGACCTTTTTAACAGAAAAGGTTACCCTTTCATATAACCTCCGTTCTTAAGTGTCCCCTTGGTCCTGCAGTCCTAAGTCCTGCAGGGTTCTAATTAAAAGAGAAGAATATGAAGCCTTGGACTCTACTGGATCATAGCTGCCGGAGCTCATCCTCGGTTTCTGTAGCATGAAGCCGCTAGGAGTATTTCTACTCCCCCTGGACGGGATGTTAGTCCATCGCAGGTCATTCTCCGCAATTTGTTAGGTTTCCCCAACAACTTGCCGGTACCTATTTGTACTCATGGGCGGAGAGAGGCACTGTGAGAGTTGCTTGGGCAAGCAAGTGTCTTGCCCAAGCACACAACACAGTGTCCTCGGCCAGGGCTCGAACCCGGACCGCTCGCTCCGGGGACGAGCACACTAACCATGAGGCCACCGCGCCTCCCTAAAAGAGATCCACCGGAAAATTCCTCACCTACAAAAAAACCAAACCCCTAGAAGATCTTCATTGCTAATATAGCGGTATTCAATTGAGTGTTGTAAAACCAAAAATTACTTATTAATCAGACTACTCAATCTCAAACCGTACTAAGACCAATACCAAGCCACCTGCTTCCCAGAGACAGGGCAAACTGCCCCCAAGCCAGGGAAAAGTCCCTGGAAAGAAGGTTGTTAAACCAAAGTAATTGCCTGATTACTGCTTTCGACACTCAATTAACAACCCCCTACACCTGTACCAGCTCCTCTAAGATACCTAAATGCCCAGGGGTTACTCCCTTATATGGGCTTTATAGGTATGTAAATTAAATCCTTCCTTCTTACATCCAACCTAGGAGAGGTAGAGCCCCCCCTCAAAAGAATGATTCATACAGGCAGGTAGGAAACAAAGCTAGTTGAACAAGCTTTTCTAAAGGTTTTTTTTATTATTATTTGACACAAGGAGGCCTTTTACTATAAAAATCTATATTTATTTTCTGAACAGTTTTCATAATTATATATATTTGTATTATTTACAATACATTCCTACAATAATATTCATCATACATTTTTTTTTAATTTCGAAACTATAGTTTTTTGTCCATCCTCACCAGTGATTCAGTTGGATATCTTGGATAAACCTCTTACAAATGGAAACAGGATAAATAAAAATACTCAGAAGGCTATCATATGCTATTCTTATTTAGACTTCATAAACTTTATTGCAAATTTGCAAATTTAATATTTAACTGACCTTATAGAGTGCACATTATATTTTTGTTGTTGTGATTTGCAAAATACCTATACAAACAATGAAATCACCCTGGCTGCTAATTCATATCGAAAACATTTCAACAAAAAATCACAAATAAATTATTTTTAATTAGCACATACCAAAATTAAAGAATGGCAATCAAGGGTTGAGCCTATGGCCGGGATATATATCCATAAGTATAATTATGGCTGGTGTACTGAAAAGGGGCGGTGGTTGGGGGAAGAAAAGTAGTGCCAATAGAGGGTCAGGATATGTCAGATTCTACTTAATTCAAAAATTTTCTCTATATGGGTATTCCTGGGTATCCTATCTTCTTGCATTCATTGTTCTCTTCCTCTGGTACCCCTCCCTTCATCTGTAGCTGCAACCTCATTCCCAGGGCCTTTTCCCTGGCTTGAGAATGAGGTTGCTGTAGCTGACCACCGAGTCCTACTTTGTCTTCTGTAGAAAATATTTCTCTCTCTGACAGTAACATGTGCAAACACACTGTGAGAAGATTGCATGTTTACAGTAAACACAATTAGATTTGCCCTGTAAAACCAGAACTTTCATCAGCTTAACTTGGGTGAAAAACAGTTTATGAAAGATGCATATACATTGTATCATTGAATATTGTAGTGCTAGTGCCGTCGGGGTGGGTGTGGGTATTAAATGCTCTCTAAAATCTTGCAGATTCAAACATTTCTTGCAGTAAAGTTGACATGGGAATTTCACCCTCCAGCTTGGCTCGCACCAGTAAAAAATACTGGTAGCCCTTAGTGCATACATCACGTAGGGCTGGGAGACGGAGAAGCAGCTTTGCGAATCGTCCAGACTGATCAGGGTACGTTGATTCCATGTGCTCTTTAAGAGCTGCTAGAAATGACCCTTGTAGTGCACCAACAGCTATCTTGTCACTGAGTCCTGGTGTTTCTGCAAAAACAATAATCCATTTCCAAATTAGGATTGCAGAGTAGTTCAATCAAAGGCTGAGCAATTACATCAGTCATTCAATATATCTATATTCTAAGATTGTCTCTGATATTGTACCATTACCATAAAGCTAATATGGTGACTAACTCTGTCAAGAAACGTCATTAAAATTTAGCATGTAAATGACAGATTAGATTATAAAGTAATTAAAACTTTTTTAAGTAGCAAGTTAGTATGACAGAGCTGGAATTTTGATAACCTGTTTTGAATCTATTAACTTTTAGTCTCATGGACTAACTGTTTGTAGGTCTCAGGGGACTAAATGAAATGAGTTTACTAATAATCATTATAATGTATAATGCCCTGTGATATGGTTACTGTACTCTAGTGTCCATAATATTTAATAATAACTAGTTATTAATTAAGAGTGAGGTCTTTATGGGAGAATTTCAAGCCAAGACAATGCCATATTCACCAAGCAATAACACAATAGGGCAAGTTATAGGTTTGAGATTTCCCTGTAAAGACTGAATGTTCCAGGTTAATATGTTGTTTATATTAATGGATTTTTGGTTTACTTTGCTTCAGAGTTGCACATACCCATATAGTTTAAAAATACTAGTTACACAATGCTCTCTTGTGACATAGCATGGAATATCCCACAAGCCACGAGTACTGGTAATTTAACATGTTAAATATCTGAAATGAGTCTGAAATATTATCATTGTGGATTATTACATTGCTTTTAGTTTGGTAAGAGCAAAAAGGAGACTGCAAGTTGAAAAAAAAAAACATTTTAATTACCTGGGTCAGCTAAGAGAATGGTCTTTAAACAAGCAAACTCCACATCATCCATAGCCAACGGGCCAAGTCTATCCACTACATCTAGAATCATGTCAACAATTTCTTTGTTCAGCACACTGTAACAATCTTCTCTCACAAGAAGGGTAGTCGTGTTCATGTACACATGCTCCTTATAAGGAATAGACCTGTAAATGAGTCGGAACACAATTAATTCCATGCCACCTGCAGTCAACAAAGCAATCTGATCCTTTCGACAAAGTTGATCAAAACCTGGGACAAGTTTGGCCCACTCAACAATCAAGAACAGCTCTTTAGTTATTGCATTTGACAATCTTGTTAGGATTCCTTCCCTACTTTCTGCAATAACAGCTTCTCTGGAGTTTTCCAGTGGTTCACCAGGAGGGATAATAGATGGACTACTATCCATTAGTTTTGCAATGAGTTCAGAGCAATATGTAATGTTATGATCTTCATCTGAAGAAGTTTGCATTTCTGGCTGACATTTTTGTTTCTTCAAAGGGTAGAATGATCTTCCTCCACGCCTTTTTTCTTTTCTCACACCTGGAAAAAAATGAAAACAAATTAAACCAGGGCTGACTAGCAAAACAAAATATATTAACCGTTTAACACAAAATATTAACCATTGTTCTTAAAAAAGAGGGTGCAAATTGCTTAAAGTTATTACTATTAATAAAAGATATGAAGAAAGCTTATTAAACATGCATGGCACCTCAGTAATGTATGTATTTGTTATTGAAAATGAACAATTTTCTAAAATCAGCATTGTTTCCACTATCCAGGAAACCTGAAAAAAAAAAATAAACCTGCCATGTTAGACCAAGAATTCTTTACGAAGAGGACTTTTCTTGAAACCCGTGTAGTGCAGGAGGAATTCACCAATTATTTCCCTAAAAATGTCACAGGAGTGGAGGATCAGTCAAGCCTGGTTCTCATATGCTGCAAACCAATCTGGGATGTGGCCCTCTACACAGACTCTGACAATATTACACAAGATTTTTATAAATTATTGCATGCTTGTTCATACTCTATACTTTTAACTATAACTATAACTTATTAATTATTGCTACTTATTCATTTTAACAATGGATAATTATGGCTAGCCTTACATACGTATGTTTTGTCCCTGCCAAGGGACTCGTCAGAGACTTTTCAGCTAACTCGTCAAACATCGCGTTTGAAGTCCCGCTAGCATCAAAATGATGGTGGCAATCTGGCCTTATATCACATAAGCATTCCCAATTGCATAATATGCCATTCACAAACTTGAAGAAAGTGCAAGAATTTTAACAATGGATAATTTCAACTTCAAACGCGATGTCTGACGAGTTAGCTGAAAGGTCTCTGACGAGTCCCTTGGCAGGGACGAAACATACGTAAGGCTAGCCATAATTATCCATTGTTAAAATTCTTGCACTTTCTTACTTATTCATTATTTTAAAATCTACCGCTATATCTTGTATTTTTTTTTTAAATTTTATCTTGTATTATTTTTTAAATTATCATGATGTCTTGTATTTTTAAATAATATATTTTTTGGTGCAGGGCCCCTCTGGATATCAGCCTTGTCACTGAATGGGCCACGCTGGCTAAATAAAGTTTACCTAATTGTAAACTTTGATCTAAATCAGAAGCATGTGGCAACCCAGAGGTGTTTACATAAAACTAAAACCTAGCAGTCTGAAACTCTTAGAAAATTTTTTGTGGAATATCTCATTCAATTCTTCTTAGGAAAGTAAATCTTTGCCCAAATTTGCAGTTGAAACCCTCTGTGAGAATTCTATTTCTAGTTTACTTTAAATTGCAATTACAGTTTGTATGGAATTGACTTCTGTTTGTATCAAATCAACTTAATATTTGTATCGAATCAACTTTGAGTTGTATTGTCAACTGTTATGACAAACACATATGTGTACGTATATCACAGAAGTACAATCTGGCCCAGACATTGATTGCCAGCTTGTCTGTGAAGTTGAGCTGAGTTCAATTTTGCAGGCAAGCTGGCACTTGTGGGTGATCATCAGTACTTTCTCTAAGTTCTCAGCTTCTCCATCTTTCTTTTCACAAGTGCAAGTGAAAGCAATCAATGTTTACAGATGGAATGGTTACAACTACCAGAATCCTTCACTTTTTTTGTTTCTTATGCTAATTAGGGTAATTTTTATTTAAACCCTAATTGGAATTCAAAATTTAAACAATAAAGAAAAAACAGAATGAATTTTGGTAGTTTTTGTCAAATTATGACAACATGCAAATCTGCTGTTTGATTTGTATTTTGTGCTAATTGAACTACTTTGGTCACCCATCGCAGATCCCAACTGGAACAGATCGCCGAACGTCGTCAGCAAGCGGCGCCTACGTCATAGGTATGTTGCGGCAGCACCACAGCCTGCTACACGGTAACACAACGATACAAGGTCACGTTACACATCCTGCTAAACCAATATTCTGCCCAAACAAGATAAACATTTTCGAACCCGTGTTGTTAGTAGGATCCTGGTGTGAAGTTTATACTTAAAAAAAAAAGTTCACTCATGAAACGGATTGACTCGTCCCACAGTGCTGACGTTTGTCACATGATGAAATGTTTTTTCGTATCCCAAAAACCGATTCATTTGCTGGTTCTAATCATTTGAATTTACGTAAATACCTTCTGCGACCATCCCCACTGTGAAGCACTTCTGTAGTCTGCAGAATTGACACTTAGCACGGGACTGTTTGTCCACAGGACAATCTTCATTACCGTTGCACGCGTACTTCTCCAAGAGATCTTTCTGAACAGTTCTTTTGAAGAAACTCTTGCACCCCTCGCAAGTGTTTGCTCCATAATGGTAGCCAGAAGAACTGTCAGTGCATACAGCACACCACTTCTCGCTATCATCTTCATTCTCTGTCATCTTTGCAGGGTTTTCGTGCCTACAAATTTGTGCCGCTGTACCCCCGAAGACTTAAAATTTTGGAGGAAGCCATTTTGTTGATTGGTCCTTAACTGGCATTAAAAGTAGACAAAACGTAACACGAGAACAGCTTTCGAATTATGACGTAGTTGTTTATGTTTGAAGGCTGCCATAGACTTTGAATAACACTTCAAAAATGCCCGATTTTGGCTTCATTCAAGAACCAAAAGTCCAGATTACGCAACAGCGGCAACAACTTACGACAGTATAGGGACGTCACATTTCTGTCACACAACGCCTCACTTTGATATTCAGCAAAAGGTCCATCGGTCAGATACACATTGCAAAATAAAGGAGACTCTAAGCGAAAAGCTTAATCTTTATTAGTTTGCATCTATTATATACAGATTTTTCTCAGCTTCTGTGATTGTTATTGATAACTAACTACTTGGTCTTGATTCTAGCATAACTTTGTAAATCGTGAATTTGCAACACAGATTTTCGTCAATTTAAGGGCCTCCTTCATTGATAAATCTGAAAATGTTCCATTGTATCACTTTCAATAAAACTTTGGAATAAAACTGTTCACGCACACATTATCAACGTTTCTGTAAAAATACTTAACATCAAAACACTTGCGAAAACGAAAACCGACAAAACTTTGATGGTTTCAAATTAAAACAAAGCTACAAGACGCATTTTGGTATTATCTGAAACAATGCCATTACAATAGTGTTCAACTATCGATTCAAGACATGCAATATACGTTGTGTTTTTGTAACTTTTTGCGATTTAGTCGAGATCAAGCTTTAATACAGAATTTTTCCATTCTTGTATATTCTACTTGCAAAAGGCTCCATCGAATTCCGTTTATTTGACCTGTTCGTTTAGCTGTGCGGCAGTTTCAAATGCCTGGGTTAAGGGTAAAGAGGCAATCAAGTCGGGTGTCCTATACGCGCAAATGGATTTCGTTTTCGAATTTTGCTTGGTCTCCTAGATACGCACCAAATCCATTTGGCGCGTATAGGACACCAATTGATCATCACAAAAGAGCTCTCTATTTATTTATTTTCCGTATTTTGATATTGAGGCTCAAAATCTCTTTTGGGGGATGCTCAATAGACAGGCTCGAATTTCTGGAGAGTGTCTGGGGTTTCCTCGTGGCTATCGTTCCCGTAGAACGAATAAAAAAGAAGTTGAAAAAAGCGGAGGAGCAAAAGCTACTAAGCTACGCCTTTACCTTGGCACAAGGTCTACAGAACTGACTTGACGCATGCGCTACACTCTCTCTCGTACCACTCCGTAACGACCATGGCTGATGACGAAATAGAATTGGGTCCTTTGTCTTCTTTTGTCAGTCTCGTGACAATTTGTTTTGTTTCGTGCTCCTTGAGTTTTATTTCGCCGGTTGCATAATGTTTGCTTTTGCTACTGCATTGCTCTTGTT
>OMLO01005509.1_pt1 | contig 10644 bp, 3 predicted proteins | sample 1674811 | NCBI WGS metagenome assembly OMLO01 (sample SAMN06265003, study PRJEB25207) | coral metagenome | isolation source: Coral host | place: Mexico:La Bocana,Puerto Morelos, Mexico | collected 2008-11-13
TCTAACCATTTGCAGATGTAAATACAAAGGCAGCACATTCTCCTCAGTTATTTTAAGACCCTGAGTGTTGGTCCAGTTGTGTAACAGGTTACCATAACAACAATATGACTTACTAAAAACACCCTTAGTTTTACCTATTTACTTATAACTCAACAATGAGCTCTGCGACCTACTGTATAACAAATATGACAGCAACTTATTCACCAATGATTGTGTAGTTTTTTACTACCATGATTTTGGCATCAAGTGATTATAATGACTGAAAAAACTCTACGCTTTGGAAAGTGCTGGAAACTGTTTCAAGGGACTGAGCACATAATTGTTTATTTTGGAATAAGAATCAGATTGTAATGTAACTCAATAACTGTAGCAGTTGTGGTTCTGCTTACAATTTCCTTGTGTAGTCCAAGTGAACTTAGGTGAGAAAACAGAGTATTCTATTTCATTCAATGTCTTGAATGTCACCTTTGCAGTGGGGGCGCTTATTGCAATAGGGCATTTTCAAAGGAAATGACTCTTAGGGGGAAGCACATATTAAATTAGAAGGGAAGAAAGGCATTTAAAGGTTAGCAATTACAGTTAACAACAAAACAGGACAAGAATTCTTTTTTTTTTTTTCAGGTGCATCCTCGGATTACTTAAGGATAAAGTATGTGTGCTTGTTACTCACCAGTTGCAGTACCTGAAGGATGGGACATCAATATTGTGTCTGAAGGAGGTGAGTTCTAGTGTTCACTCCACCCATATTTAATTCATGTTACCCATTTATACATCTATGTGGCAAAAGGCACTCTAAGAGTAAACAACACCAATGATTATACTCGGCAATGGCGCGAATAAGGAACACTCAACCGGAAATCCACCCTGCTAACTATTGGACCACTGGGCCTACCACACAGCTCATAAATACAGAATTATTTCAGGTTTGGGTTAAGATACCTTTGCTTACAGAGAGATCAATAATTAAGTAAATGTACTTTTGCATGGCTGGTATTCCCCCTCGTCAAGATATTTTTTGATAAGAATATTTATTCAGCCAACTCAGCTCTTTATACTATTCATAGAGGTTGTTAGCTCTTGTACTTAAAAATATTGGAATCATTTTGTTTTGGTTTGTTTTTATAATTAAACAAATTGTCCATAATTGCATAAACTACTTTTGTGGTCATCATAATGTATATGACTAGGTCCTTCCTGATTATTTTCAAGTCATCCTAACCATGTCAATAGCATCACTGGTATTGGTTTGATGCATTTTGAGATTTGTCTTTGTCACAGGGTTGCTGCATTGGACAAGGCTCATTCTCAGAGTTGAACAATACTGGTTTTGATGTTAAGTCTCTTGTATCGCTACCCGAGTCTGATTCTGACAGCACGGTTGATGCTGATGATATTCAAGTAGAGGAAAGAGAAAAAGATTTATCAGCAAAACCTACTGCTGTTAAGTCTGTGGTACGAATATGAAACTTGGTTAAATGTTTCTTGTTTCATATTACTTTGTTCACTTTTTCAACTACAGTGGAACTTCTGGTTGCAACCACCTCTCCTCAGCGGCCAGTTTTCCCAAATACCAAAAGTTTTCAAGTTAAATCACTACAGTTATTCAGAAACTCTTGTAAGCGACCACCTATCGTAAGTGGCCACAACCAATTTTAGAGCTAAAAGTTTGATATTGGATAAAAAGGTGTTGTAACATTATTGCATTATTGCATTGCTGGGTAGTACGGAAAGAAAAAATGCACCTACACTGTACTATATCAGTCTTAACGGAGACGAAATTAAATGTAATAAATTACCATATGCTAATGAGGCAAAATTTCGTTCCAATATGGTTCAAGCTCTCAGAAGCGACCACCTAGGTTTGACATTTTGTGTAGTCGCTTTCAGGAGGTTCAACTGTATTTGGTGTAGGACTTGTTCTGATCATTAGTATTGCTTCTTTGCGTAGAAAAGAGACATTAGAGAATTTTAGAAAGTTATTAGTTTATTTTAAAGTACAGGGGCCAGATTAGAGATTCTAAATGTTCATAATACCAGTCCGCCTCATTGCAGCATAAGAGAGAATTCTCCATAGGAAAAAAAGATGGCGATATATTTTATTGCATACTAGGCGATACTTACAAGGCCCATAAACTACAAGGAAAGCTATATTTTTGCAACATATTTGCAGTGTATGCTAGGTTTGTGTAGAATTAAGAACTTTCTGTAAAAATTATGATAAGATGTACCAGTCGCCATCTTTCATCTCAGCAAGAACAGTTGAACTTATGATTTTGTGAAATGCTGAACCAAATATTGGGAAAACTGAAGGAAGAAATTTTATGTTGATTTGCAAGTTAAGGTAACTGTCAATAACTGTGTAGTACTATTACATTTTTCTTGTACCAGGAATTGTCTGAAAAGGAAGAAAAGACTGTTGAAAAGATAGACCGCTACACTGGGACAGTGTCTTGGAAAGTGTATTTCGAGTTCTGGAAAGCAGGAGCTGGGATCCTTCTTCTATTAGTCTTGGTAATACTTACCATTGGCACACAGGTAAATAATTGCATTTGGTTTATATGACAGAGCATTCTGGTGCACATCAATGAATTTCTCAATACTACCATAAAAATACGATGTTAGACCGCATAAGTCTGCGTTTGTGGTGTCACCTTCCAACAGAAAACACAAAGGGAATTATGACCAGGGAGTCTAAACAGAGTAATTGTTTAATTCACCTAATAATATATTTGCCAAAATTAATCGATTCAGATTGTCCGAGAGCAGTGCCGTTCAAGTGCAATACCAGTACAAATTACACATCGTAATTCTGGATTGTGATTGGCTGAATACACTATAAAATTTTCTAAGCCAATGATGTAAACGTAAAATGATGACGAAAATTTTGTGGGAAAACTTTGAAAAAAAAAGTTTAAAGGCTTAAAGAAAAATCTTTCGGCACTTCTTCCACGTAGATTTTTAATGTTCACATTTTGAAAAACTGACGGAACCGCATGAATGCCTGTACATAATGTTCAGGAGATCATGATATACTCCCCTGCTATCTTCAAATTGCTCACATAATGTGAGCCATTTTAATTTTGTAATTTCGCATGTGAAATAGTCAATTAACCCTGATATTCGGGCCGAACTTAAGGAGTAATTGGCCCGGGGGGGGGGGGTACTCAAAAAAGGTTTATACGGGGACTCTCCGCCCCTAGGTCCAGCCCCTTACCCCTTTTATATACCAATTTTTTCAGAAAAGGCACCCCTTTCGTATACCTTTTATTGGAAAAAGGCACCCCTTTTATATACCCTTTTATATATAAATCGTTAAAACAGGAAGTCATTTTTTTCACGCAGCGCGTAATAAATTAAATGAAACAGATATAAGTTGCGTCTGCTTGATCTGTTTTAATTCAAGGCCCCTTTTTAATACCCGAATGAAGATTTTCCTACCCTTTCATATACCTAAGCTTGTGAAATCCTACCCTTTTATATACCTAAAGCCTGAAAAACGTACCCCTTTCGGGCGGAGCCTCCCCGTATAGGCCATTATAGGGAGTACCCCCCGGGCCCGGGGGGGTAATTGGTCACCCATGATACTAATTAGATAATTAATCAAGACAGGTTTTCATATATCAAGCTACACGTGTTGTAGAAATCACTAATATGTGTGTATATACTTGACAGCTTTTAACTTCCTTTATTTGATTATTAAGGCAGTAGTCATGCTCTCAGAATGGTGGCTGGCCCATTGGTAAGACGAAGTCCATTGAATTTTCGTTTATCTGATATTTTTTGTGGTAACAGTTTATTTCCATTATTGTTAAGTGAGAATTTGATGTTGGAAGATACTCAGATGTTGCGTATTTCACGGGTGTTCCATGCATTTTGTATGCAAGTGTTTTCCTAGTAGCAATCAGATTTCAAAATCATGGTTTTTACCGACTGCTTTCTCGCGTTTAGTCGGATGCGCGGTGGCCTCGCGGTTAATGCGCTCATCTCCGGAACGAGCGGTGTGGGTTCGAGTCCTGGCCGGGGACATTGCGTTGAGTTCTTGGGAAGACACGTGACTCTCACACTGCCTCTCTCCACCCAAGTGTATAATGGGGGGTTCCGGCAGATGAAATGCTGGGGGTAGCCCTGCGATGGAGTAATATCCCATCCATGGGGGAATAGAAATACTCCTAGTCGCCTGATGCTACAGAAACCGGGATAAGCTCCGGCCTGATGGGCCACTTGACTCGTATGTAGACTTGACCTACTTACCTAGCAAGGGACCTGGTCAACCTGGAGTGAGCGGTTTAACAGTTAGGTGACACCCAGTAGTTGTTCAGTTAAACACTAACCATTGACAAAACTGATTTCTTCTTTATTTGTTAAAGGAGCTGCATCACGGTTTGCGCTTCTTAAGTTTAGCCTCAATTTACTCGATCTTTTCCTTTCTTAACCATCCTTGTTACTCTATGGTTTATTCTTGTCCCACTTATAACTGTCTTATACCTGAGGGTTTTAATCCAGTTTGCTCATTTTTGTAGGGCGGATCTAGAGGAAAAACTTGCGTATGAAGCGGCTACTCTTTCGAACAACTCTTCAACTGCAACTGAAGATCTTACTGAAATGAGGAAGCGCAACATTTCAATTTACGGTGCCCTTGTTGGTGGCACCTTTCTCTTAGCATTTGCTTCTTCTGATGTCTTCCTTTCCATTGCCATATCTGCGTCTCAGAACCTTCACAATAAGATGTTTAAGAAGCTCCTTGGTGCGACAACCTACTTCTTTGATACTAATCCCGCTGGTGGGTGTTGGTTGATTCATTGTCCATTCCCTCTACGTGACACGCGCGCAGCGAATCATGGTAGTTGTTTGCTATGTCTCGAAGATGTCGCGCGCGTGATGAATACAACTTCCCCGATTCCTTGCGCGCAGGTCTTACAGAGGGATGGCCTATTGACCATGTGATTTTCTCTTCGCTGCCCAGCTAAAACCCACATGAAAAGAAGAAATTCATTGCCATGTAGGGAACAGTGGGGTAAAATCTACCTTCTCGGTCGCAACTAGGTATATGTACGTAAATGAACCTACGATTGAACTTGTTGACAGAGAGTGACCAACAGTGTATTTGATGATGACTAGCTGACGTAGAATCTTATTGAATGCTGGCAACACTTCCGATTGGGCAGAGAAAATCAGAAATATTTGGTTACCTTTACAATGATGTCAGTGTCCAAACGCTTCAAGTTGAAGCGTTTAATGAGTAGTCACCCCCTAAGTTATTATAATTATTACCATTAAGGTGCTTTTAATAAGGGGAATTAAGTTGTTAGAATAATGCAAAATGCCCTTAATATGAAAACGCCACTCCTCTAGAGAACGCTGGTTCTGAATAATCAGAAAGCTTAAAAGGCCGAGTCTTGAATGAACGGGAAATCAGAGAATTGACACTGAAGTAGTAAAGTGCTCAAAATGACCCAAAAGTTTCGTTTGAAAGTCGCCTTATTTTGTAACAAACGCCCCCATCGTTTAATCTAGAACTTCATGAGATATATGTTGCTGTTTTATATCTAACCAGTGATGGATAAGTGCTTGGGGATATTCTGATGACTGTACTGCTAGCTGTTACAAAGGTCATCGAGTGGAAACGATCCTTTTATATTTTTGCTTCCAACTTGACAATGCCTGTTTGTAGGTGTGTTTAGTTTTCACCTCTGCTCATGGACCTTTGGCTCGGGAAACTGTGTTACCTTTTTCTGTGTATCTTTGTCTTGTGGTTCGGTAATCATCCTCTCTCAGGTTCAGTATTGCTGTCGGCAGAATATTCCTTTGCTTCATATACGTTATAATATTTTACCACTCGCTAGATACGAACAAAGAGAAATAGAGCAAAGCAAACTTACACCACTAATGCGTCTATCTAATTTAAATTAATCAGTCCATTTGTTTTGCATCTTTTGCAGGACGCGTGTTGAACAGGTTCTCAAAAGACATCGGTCAGATGGATGATTTGTTACCTTACACATACTTTGATTATGTTCGGGTATGTTCATCTTTTTGTCTTTGAAAAAGGGAAGATCTTCGTCGGACTAGGGCGTCCGGGCCGCCGGAGTTCAAACCACTTTAAATGGTACCAAGCTAGTTCAATGGAACCCCGCCTTACGGTCACCGTGTAATTACGACCACTTTTTTGTCCCGACGAAGCGCCGATACATTCTCTTATGACAAAACCCTGCTGATGCGGCAACGGCCACTTTCTGAAATCCCATCCTATATTAAAGCAATAGAGTACTTTTCCGTGTTTGCATAAACACGAGGGGGGTTGGAGGAATTCGAGACAGTTATGCAAACCCTCAAGTACGTCTCGGCTCTTCCGTACATTTCGAGACTTCTTTCTGCCTATCGAGTGTTTAGATGAGGCTATGTAAACACGGAGAAAGTGTTCAACTATATTTAGAAAATAATTCGCAATAACACGCGCGGCCTAGAACTTCACAACCGTGTTTAAATACTCTCTTCTAAACATGCCTATCGACCAATCAGAGACGCGCAGTAGCTCAGTTATTAAACCCTATACAATTTCAGCCCCTTTATACTTGATAAATTACGACGACTTTAGACGTGATCAGATGTGTTATTATTTTTAAATTATAGCTGATGGTATTGTCATTTGCAATTCTGTTGCTGAATGTGGTGTTTATGCCATACTTACTGGCAGCAGCCGTTCCCACTGTGATGTTGTTTTTGTTCATTCGTCATTACTACTTGAAGTCAGCAAGAGAGATTAAGCGTCTTGAAGCAATGAGTAAGTCTGAGTGTTTCGTGTGTAAGCTGTTCTTGTCTTCTTTCTACATATTTCTTGTGAGATATTTAGTATGACGCGTTGTTATATTGCTAGGTAATCTTGAAGTAAATCCCAGCGTTTTAATTGGCTCTTTTGCTTTACTGACCGTTTCCCTGGAAAAGGCCATAAGACGGCAAATTCAAACTTGACAACGTGGCTCGAGTGCCATACAATAAACTATGAAATAACCTTAAGTCCCGGCCAAACGATCGCAACATGTAAACGCAACATGTCGCAACATTGTTGGGCGTAACATGTTGCGCGTGTTTGGCCACCCTGTCGCGCCGTGTTGCGACATGTTGAATGTTGTTGGCGCAAATTTGACCATCTTCATACTTGAGCCAACAACACCCAGCATGTCGCAACACGACACAACATGGTGGCCAAACGCGCGCAACATGTTCCGTCCAACAATGTTGCGTTATGTTGCGTTTACATGTTGCGATCGTTTGGCCGGGGCTTTAGTTGCTCGAGCCGTACTAGAGAACGGAAAGCCAGTAAAATATGACATTGATTTCTAGGAAAATAACAAAAATGTTAGAAGGAAAGATAGATTAGTGATGAAGAATATTTTACGTGTAATCATTTTTTTTTTATAAAAGTAAACCACAAATCTCAAGCTGGGTACTGTCCTGATAGAACCCGCGCAGGTTCAATCAGAACAGTACCCAGCTTAAGACATGGAAAATACAAGTATTAGACCGACAATAGAGAAATCCGATTGTTAGTATGTTGTTGTGATACGTAGTCGTGTAACATTTTACCATAGTTTTTTTATCATCTTGTTTCCTTTTTAGACCGCAGTCCTTTGTATTCTCATATATCTACCAGTCTTCATGGTCTAACCACCATTCGAGCTTACTTGGCAGAAGGTCGATTCAGACACCTATATGAAGTATATCAAGACGACCACACGGCTTCCTGGTTCCTATTCATGGCAGGATCCAGATGGCTTGGAACCAGGCTCGACTTCATGTGTACTGTGTTTATAAGCTCGGCGGCTTTTACGCCTCTGTTTTTGGCAGAAGGAGGATTACGTAAGTCTTAAATTACTGTGGGGGCTAGATTACAAGTTCTATATTGTTCAGTGTACTATCACAAAGCTAATATCCACCACGTAACGTAAACCAAATTTGTAGGAAAGCTATTGAAAATGTCAGGAACCAACTCATGAAGGACGCTGTTCTAGAGGCTTGTAAACATGTTTCTTTATTACTCCACAATTACGCCATTGTTCCATACTAGGTCAAGTGAACTCGCAAAATATAAGCCTGTATTGCAATGTAGAAAAGTATTTTGTTTTCGTCATTACCACACGCCTTTGTTGATCGGTACGATGTTTGATGATGCAGGATTGTATTTCTAAAGCTAGAAAATGGCGTAGCAGTAGAACATTAAACCCTTTATTCAATGATTTAACACATAATACGCGTGGTCATTTTGCATATTGCACGTCTAAAACACTACGACGATCACAAAATATCCTGGCGTATTATATGTCAAACCATCGAATAAGGTGTATTTAGTACTTCGTTTTCTAGGACCTCCCAACAGGAAGAGATTTTAACATTTTTATGCTTTCTAAATAGTTTATTACTAAGTTTGTGGTCATCAGAGATCAATTTTTTATCTTTTTCATTCCAGTTATGTCTGCGGGAGTGGTTGGCCTTACAGTGACATATGCCAAGATGTTAACAGGAGGATTTCAGTGGTGTGTTAGACAGAGTGCTGAAGTAGAGAATCTGGTATGTCCTCTAGAACCCACCTGGTAACCTATGCCGGTAGTGAAGGTGGCATTGGACGGAAAACGTTTTTACAAAAGCCCCGTCCGCACTACCCAGGGAAATTTGAAAACGCAATCATCGTCGGTCATTTTGGATTTTTCTTTGAGTAAAAATCAGGCAGGGAAATATAAAGGTTATCGTAACGTCAACGTTTTCGAAAAGCTTTGTTTTCAAAATGTTTTCCGTCTACATAGAAACGCAAAGCCGGTGTTTTCAAATTCTTCCGGTTTGAAGAGCGTTTTTAAAAAAAGCTCCGTGTTCGTGGCGGATTAGTGTGGACTGTAGGCTTAACCTTAGAAATAAAGCTACAGTGGAAGGCGACAAAGACGCTGTTGGATTTGTCTCGTGCCATACCACATTGTTCAGGTTTGGAATTCAGCCTGACCTGATCTGATCTGCCATTAACTCGGAATTGTTAACACTTAGTAGTTTCCAGACAGACCCTTAAATGAACTTATTCTTTTTAAACTTGTCCCAGTCTAATAGTAATGGTCAAATAACTGAAGTTATATATTAGAGACGTAACGAATCAGTATTGTCACCAACTAGAAATTAATACAATTTTTCTTATAAGAGGAAAATTTCGTCTTAGTGGTGAGATTTCTTCAGGTGTTTGCGATGTACATATCATTTAATATGTCTTTTTGTATGACTTTAGAAGCCTTTTGTAGGAGCTTTTTTCCCATTGTTTTATACCAGGCGTATCTTGTTTGAAATTCTTCAAATTAGCTCTTAGCAGATGTATCAGGGAGCCAGCTATGCTACTCAGTTCTCTCTAAAATTTCTTGTTCGACAACAGGAAGAAGTGCCCAGACATAGCACTGCTTACGTTCTTATCCCGGCTCAGGGATACGAACACTGTTAACTTACTTTCTTACGTTTCCCTATTGTTTGTCACCTTTTACAGTTTTGATTGTTATCCTTCAGATGACCTCTGTGGAGCGCGTTATCGAGTACTCCAATCTGGAACAGGAAAGCCAATCCCATGCTAAGACAATAGCTGTCCCAGACAGTTGGCCACAGTACGGTATAATTACATTTGAGGGTCTTTACTATACACACCATCACACACTGCCTTACGTGTTGAAGAGGTTGAATTTCTGCATCAGAGCACAGGAAAAGGTAGCTTGGTTTCTTTGTACACAACGGTGGAAGGTGTAACATACAAGCGTTTATTTATTGTCTTTGTAATTTAGGAACATTGTTTGTCAAATAAGTTTGTGCGTCCGTTCTCGTCCACAGAACCCTCGATCCTTTTGATCAGCACCAAGAATCGCAACCTTTTATCGGGGTCGATGTTTTGAGCTTGCACAGAGTGTGCGTTTCGTATTCTCATACTAAGTTAGCCAGTCACATTTGTCAGATTTGACGGGAAGTCCGTGAATCGCGGACTTCCGGTGTTGGACCTACCCAAAGGTTGCGATATTTGGTGCTGACCAAAAGGATTGCGGTCTGTAAGGACGCTAGTGATGTGTATACGTACGCAATATTGAACGGCCTCATAATTTGAAACTGATGTAGCTGCTGCTATATAGTGACTGTTAAGGATTTTTGTTTATTTTTTTTTAGGTCGGTATTGTTGGCAGAACTGGAGCTGGCAAATCATCCTTGATGGCGGCACTGTTCAGACTGGCCGAACCGAAAGGTACAGTTCGGATAGATGCTGTGCCCATCACGGACATTTCATTGCGTGACTTGAGAAGTAACCTGTCTATCATACCTCAGGTAATCTCTATTCTGAAACTAGTATTTTACATTACATACATTACATTACATTACATACATTACTTGACCGCTCCCTCAACAGGGCTTTTCAGGGCCAATTTATTTAGTTATCTATGGGTGAGATCAGACATCAGCATATACAGGCGCTGGCAGCCGCTATCAGTCCATTAGTGATCTCACCCAGCACATTAATGAATGAAATGCGCCCTGACCACAACACCAGGAACTACGCCCTACGCTTTGCGACAAGTGTGTGGGTTCTTTTACGTCCCACATGATTGTGTGAACAGTGAAGGGTTGTGAGACGGGGCCTAC
>OMLO01005510.1_pt1 | contig 10644 bp, 10 predicted proteins | sample 1674811 | NCBI WGS metagenome assembly OMLO01 (sample SAMN06265003, study PRJEB25207) | coral metagenome | isolation source: Coral host | place: Mexico:La Bocana,Puerto Morelos, Mexico | collected 2008-11-13
TTTAACTTGGTGAATTATTACAAGGGTTACCCAGATATGTATTTTGAGTCCCCCCCAAATTTTAAAACCAAATCAACAACCAAGAGTTGGTGGCTGGGAACGGTGTTTTTTTTCATCGTTCCAGGCAGATGTAGGTTGTGTAGGTCAAACTGGCCAATGAAGATTTAGATTGGGAATCCCCTCTGTAAAAACTCCCGGTGGTGATTGGTTTCGCCCTGGGGTGTGGGTGGTTGGAAAGGCCGGGTTGAATGAATTTTTCGCTCCTCGGTGAGGTTTCGGTGCCCAGAATGTAGGTCAAGTTGTTTGCTGAAACTGAGGGCCAATTGCAGCTGCATTGGGATGGAGATCTCCAACGCGTCAGGGTACACCCAGTGACGGTGACGGAGGGGGTTTGGAGAGGTGAGGATGGTCAGATTGACATGGGTGAAGGTATGATATCTAGAATTTTGTGTTTTTTCTGTCTCAAAATCGGCTTAGTGGGTGACATCTCTCTAAAGATTGATTTCATTTCAGGAGAGTGATTTTTTTTTTGGCAAGTTTGAATAGCTAGTAAACTGCCCACCTAAGCCCCAGAAAAGGTGGTGTTTTTTGAGGTTTGGCACGCAATTACCCAGATTAGAGGCTGACAGAGGGGAACGGAAAGAAATGGATCTGAATCAACCTAGATGTGCAGATAGACATACAGAAAGGGTACAATGAATGACCCACAAACAATCCTCAGTGATGGCAATTTCTATTTTTTTGGGGGATATGAATTCGTTAGATTTCAGTGATCCAACCTCTAGGGAAGCAACATATCCCACCGGAAAAGGAACATCATCGACTCAAAAGTGGCTTGGAATGGGAGGGGGGGTACTGTTGATGGTTCAGAAATCCCAAACAACCACTTGGGATGTATAAAACCTTGTAAATTATAGGATAAACTACCAACCACAACTGGTTATATAGCCGGTTTTCTTCCATTTAGCCCAGGACTTGGCGTCCGATGGATGCTTCATAGGGCGCGGGTTTAGGGATTGGGGTGGAGCTGGTTGTGTTGGTGTTTTTTTTTCTCTGTTGGTAAAAACCCGCTGTTTTTTTTGTTTTTACCACATGACTTTTCTCCAACTTTTTCTCACCTTTTTCGAAGTTTCCACATGTTTTTTCTAAAAATAACTGCCTGCTTCAGCTTATGGTTAATTGTTGGTTTGGGTTGGTGGTTTGGGATTCTAAGGGATACCGCCCCTAAGTAACAATCCCTTTCATAGGGGGATCCCAGGAATCCAAACCACCAACCCAAACCACCAATTAACCATGAGTTGACTGCTTTCAAAGCCAGCAACCCAACCAGGCTTTTCACTCTCAGATTAGTAGCCTGGGAGCTTGGACTGAAACAGTACAGAGGAGAGCTCATGTACCTGATCTAGACACATAGCCCCGTTGATGTTGGTGAAGAAAAAGGATGAAGATACTCGTACCATGAAGTGTTTGTTATATATGCACATGTTTTCTTGCTGTTCCAACTGGTGGCATGGATTTTTTTTGTGTAAACTTCGAGGGTTACAATGGAGAATTCTCGTGTTTCCTTTCCATTGCCATAGAAATAAGGGATTTTTCAGCCATGTTAGATGACTGGAGGGGAATCCACTAAAAGGGAACTGAATAGGCTGAGATCCGATTTCTGAATTCTTTTTCGGAGGCTCATAGTACCTTCGACAAACTATGAAACGTTTGGGGTGCACAGTAACACATGTTTTGACAATGTATACATATATATGTCTCTAATATAACATCAGTATGATATGCGTATATGCATACACATATATATATATATATTCATGTACAATATACTACGCAACATATTCTATCTACATACATATGTATATAATACGTATGTTGATATACATGTAGATGTATACGTGCAAAATATGTATGTTGAGATTCTTCCAGCGACATCCTTCAGGGGTTGCAACAGTCAGTGTCCCTGAGGTGGTTCTGATGACCTTGCAACACGAGCACATCTTCTTGGAAGGTGTCCACGACGAGCAACTAAGACGAGGCCAGGACCTTGGATTCGGGTAGGAGACACAAGCTGTTGATGTAGACACACATTACAAAACAACAGGGTGTGGTGATTTTTAGAATAGGAAAGAAGGGGGTTGAAACGGAATGGAAAATGGGATGCAAAATAATTGGCTTATGGAATGTCGTGATGATATGAGAAAGAGTGGTATACGGTATGTATGAAAGCATCAGAATTAGATTGGTTTGCGGATCCTCGAAATCGTTTTGATCTCCGTCAAAATATCTTCTTTCTTAACAGCCACCGGTGGAAGTGAAGGGAGTTTCTCCGGATGTCAACAAGAAGACAGGAATCATCAAACTGATCGATGAGCTCTGTGGAATTGTTGTAAATGCTTTGGGTAATGGTGAAGTGGGCCTGTGATCCTGGTCTACTCCTAGTACAAGCAGCTTGGAAAAACCTTACTTGGGAATCATGAATCGCTAAGTGCAGGGGGTCCTCCAACTCTACCTTTGAGATTTGGTATTTTCAAATGTCGAAAAGGCAGGTATTGGCTGGAACCTGAAGATTGTTTGAGGCATAGATTCGAGCTTTTGGAAATCATCATTTTCATGTTCCATGCTTGGTGTACATATTCCTGTACATTTCTTCTGAACAAGAAACCCTTCTTTTCCGTCTAGTGAAAAACTATACAACAAAAAACCGACGTCTCTCCAAAAATATTCCACATACCCTTGGAACATACCCCAGATTCCCATCCCCAACAGTTTATGAGGGGGGAATTCCTGAGAGTTTGGGTCTGCCTGGGGCCCACAGGCTTCCGCGAGTTTTTACGCTTCTCCATGGCGGGGACGGTGGTTGGAAGCAGGGATGAAAAATTCGGAAATGACCTCGAGTCGAACGGATATCTTCATAGAGTAAGCTTGTTTTTTTTTGCCATTTTTCCCAGCAACAATTTCTGAGATATTGTTTTTTTTCCAATTTTCCATTCAAAGTTTCTTTCAGCATAATGTCTTCGCTTGAAGTTCCGGATGCGTTCTTTTGACAAAAAACCTACCCATCATTTTTTTGCTTCCCATCTTAGACACCGATGTGTTTGTCCAAGGTGTAGATTAAAACATCAACAGAAAAAAAGCCCTCTTCAGTTGAAGTCAATTATTTTTTTTCCAACTTTTCTAAAAAAAACATGGTGACTTTCTCAATGGGAGAGAACTGATGGACTGATGGAAGTTTTCTGTTTGAATCAGAGGTGCATGTGGTTCGATCACCCTTTGCCTTTAGCGTCTTCGAGGTGGGGGTTGTTCGACACAGCCCGGTGGTTTGTCGGAGGTGTGAAACGAAATTGGATCTGGGTGAGTCCAACCCTGGGGGGTTCGGTAGGACTCTGGTTCTTAAAGTTTTGAAAAGAAAAAATCTGGTTGATTCAATATGGGAACATTTTTTGTTCATGGCTTTTATGTGAAAACATGAAATCTACCCAAGTCACTACCAGGATTATGAAACATTTTAAGGCTCAGGAATCCAGATATTTGAATAAACGGCAGGACCCCAGTCATAGAAGTTAACAGGGGTAGGCTTTCACCCGTCTTCGAAAGGGACCGAAAATCATGGCAATTTTTTGTGCATGAAAAAAACCTGTGAGGCCTTGAATGCTTACAATCGCAAAGCTCGTGAGGCCAGGGGTTACCTTCAAGGGGGTGCAAATCCTGAAATGGAGATATTTGGACACACCTTTTTAATAGGCCTCCTCAAAGGTATCCTAGTTGGAGTATCCTATTATCCTTCTGACCCAACTTTTGTTTATAGTATTTTAGTGGAAATTTGGTTGCTGGAATCCCCTTCATCTTGAACATTCGGCCTAAGCTTCTAGGCGTGTCCCTTACTGGCCGGACCGCCAATGCCACTCACAGTAAAGGAGGAGCTGCGCCTCGTCCATGATGGGAAGGGTTGGCCTATTTGGGGGGCACAAAGCACCTTGATAATCACGTTGCACCCTTGCACCTGTACTTCTTTGCGGTGTGGTAGCAATTGATTAGTTGATTCTGCAAAGAGTGAAGGGTGAGGTTTGCTTGTTGGCACCCCTCACCCATGTTCCTCTTCTCGGAACCGCAGCACTCTTTGCTGATATTCTCGCTGAAAATAAACCAAATGACAAGATAAGGTCATGATTGTGTTGGTTTTAAATTACAGTCAACCTTGAACAAACGATTGCTTTCAAGGTATGTACTCAGTCCAAATCCAAAGCAAACACACTTCCTCAACTCGAATCGACCTAGGCGCCCTATCCTCTGGGCGGCCTTGCAATGTTTCCACTCCCCAGGTTGGGGATGAGATGTTATCACCTGAAAAAACACAAGATCCCCGCCGGAAATATACGGTTGGACCAGAAAGCAAAGGAACTTGAAATGCTTCGAACTTGTGTTAACACTGGGATTTCTTAGCCACATCAAAGTGGTGCAGGATTTCTTTCGTCAACAAAAATCACCTTTCATAGTAAGATGGTACTACTCAAGAGGAACATATCGTTTTCTAAAGCATCGTTTTCTTTTGGAGTGTTTAATTCGGTAAGAGGCCAGAGGGATCAATCCTAGTCCTATGCCATTTTTTCAGTTTTTTTTAATGGGGCCTCGATTGCTTCATCAACAGTAGGAGGAAACAAAAGCGGCATTGAAGCCCGTTGGATTCGCGGTTTCATGCGGTTGAAAGAAACTCCATCCGCAGGTTCCAGGGTGGTCTCGGTGGTATTTCCGGGCACCCGCATGTCGAGCACATGGTGTGGAGTGCAGGTTGTCTGTGGGGTGGGTAGATTCTGGGAGCAGAGATTGGCGGAGCAGTCTGGTATAGGAAATCACTTATTTTTGATTTTTTATCCTGGAAACCTGATATAGCTGGCTGGAAAATAACGAAGCATTTGCAGATGGAGTCTTTCAAATGAGAAGAGGGATTTGGACCATTGGCTATGTTAAGACAGCTGTGTTTTGGAGCTTGGGGTATCTACATAAATCATCAGTCCAAAACTGGAAAACCATCAAAACATCTGAAATTCTTTTGGAATCGAAAACAGTTCTCTAAGCAGATTTTAGATCATTCATGAGGCTTTTTTGATGAAGCGAAACCGTTTTTGTTGACCTTTCTTGGATCGAAACCGTTGTGACCGTAGCGTCGCCAAACATCACCTTGGCAGCGAAGCTGGCACCGGACTACACGTTTGAGGCCGAGGCCTTTGGATTCCGGATGCGTCTCTGGAAAGTAGTGGGTGGTAGTGATGTTGGTATCCTGGTGCGCAAGGATCGTGCATTGGACAGTGAGATGGAAGAAGAACGCTTGGAGCATGGTGCGATAGTCCATGAAGTTCAGGTGCGATAGTCGAATCAAGTTGAGTTGTATAAAATCCTTGTTCATTCACCAATTGATCCACTTACTTTAATCTTCGATTCGTAGTAAAAAAAGTGATGTATCTGAGTATCTGACCTTTAAATTGGAAAAACCGCATAGTTTTGTGTTGCCCCAGCGTTGAAGGGAAACTACTAAGGTGACTGGTGGTCGACTTCAATACCTTAAACGTGATGGTGAAGGACCCGAACTTGGATGGGTGAGCCTACAAGCAGCAGGGAAAAGATTACTGGAAGAACTGAATATCCATGAAGCTTGGACTCTCAGAAAGGGGTGTGTTTTTTGGGTTTGATGAGGGATGTTTGGAGATGGGGATGTTTATACAGATGAGATGTTTGATGGGGATGTGATGTGGGGGTGTTTGGGGGATGAGATTTTTCCATGAGGGGTTTATATAGGTGTGTTTTTTGTCGAGATTGGTTGGGGGGTCTGTTTGGTCTTGTTGTGGGTGGAGTGGATGAGAGAGGATTGGAGGGGTAACCTCATTTGGGGGGGTGCCAAATGAAGGAAGTGATATGATATGTTATTTATATATATGCATACAATGTGCATTTATATGTATATATATATATACATATATATATATATGTACATATACATGTGGAGTTGCAGTTCATCACTGGATAGTTGAAAGGACATCCTTGACAAAGAAGAAAGCGCCTTTTGAAGCAGCCAAATGTTTCTGGTGCTGGCCCAAAAACTCTCCAACCAACTTTCCAAGCTCGTCCTGTCCCATTCCAAGATGGACCAAACAACCAACAGACCCAATACACTCCGGTAAACCAACATAGCAATGGGAAATCCACCATTTGAAGATGTAGCTCAAATAAAAAAATGGTGGTTTTCCATTGCGACCTGTTAGTTTACCAGAGGGTATCCTGAAGATTTGTCCCACTTTTTGATCTCAGGATTGGCCTTTGCATTCGCGTAGCGATGATTTCTGGCGTACCACGTTGTCAGAGGAAACCTATGCTGTGATGAGATCCAAGTTGACTGAACCACGTGGCACTGGGATTCTTCGCCCGGTGGTGGGGGTGGAGGTTTCGGGGGGTAGGTAGACAATCCAAGAGAATAGTGGCAAAATGCGACTTTTTGAGATGGTTGGTTAAAAGGGTTATCAAATAGTGGTTATATAGAACTTCTATGGATTTTAAGTATGGGATGATTTTTTGATTTGAGATGAGATTGGAGTTTTTTTATCACCCTGGCATTTGGGCGTTTGGAAGAAGTCAGCCTTTTCTATGATTGCTTACGATATGCAACAGGTGAAAGAAGCCTCAGGTGCTATTTTTCAGAAAGACCCACAGTCGTCGTCGAGGTATAGGACCTATGAAAAGCGCATCGCCTTGATATTGCCAACCCCCAAAAAGTGCCCCTTTGTGCAGGGTTTTTGTCGATGCTGCACAGGGGTTTTACCACATGTTTCTTTTTCGAAAAAAACAAACATGGGGGCCCAGTTTGCCACTGGATGTCGGGTTTTTTAAAGTGATCAGCTTTCTTAGAAAGCTGCAAACTTCATTTGTTTTCATTTATTTTTTTCCCCATCGCTCAGGAAATACACAACATTTTTCCCAGAAGTTGGGCAGTTTCGCTTCCTGGCGGATTTTGAAGTTGGGTGATTCATTTTGGATATGTGGAAATGAAGATGGATGGTTTTTTGAACTCTGCAGCAACAAACACCTACAGTTTCCCCCAAGGATTTCCTATAAAAGAGTGGGATTACGATTTCCCTATATAGGGAGTTTAGACCCTGGCACAGATGGGCGGTTTTTGTCACAATGGCTGTCACCAAAGTTTGATGGGCTGAGGTTGTGCTGCTTGCAGTACACCACTTTATTCCTTCCAGGGGAAGATGAAGTCCGGATGTGGTTGGGCAGCTTTTTCTCGAAGCTTGGCTTTCTGTTTGTTTCTTTGCTTGTTCATTTGTTTATCTATTTAGCTATCTCTTTCTGCAGCTATTTACTTGTTTTCTTTAGTTATCATTTTTTGCTTAGTTGATTTTTTTCATCTTGAGGTGGCACATATAATTCATCAATTGGGCAAAGGTGATGGGGGGGTGGCAATTCTTAAACTGTGGATCATCATTTTTTCGTGCCAGAGGTTCTGTTTTCAAGAATCTTGGAGGGGCGGGGTCATAGCAATCAGATGTGTTTTCACAACACAATACAAAAGTGAAGAACTGATTCCTGACGACTTGAAAGAACAAATCATTGTAAACAGAATGCTTCTGGTTCTGGCAACCCGTGGTAGGTAGTTTTTTGTTCTCAGATACAACTCTGAAATCAAATATGCCTACTAATTGTATGTATACATTTACACAGATAGATTTTTTAAAAAATCCTGTACTATATCTGTACCTGTAGGACATATCATTTGGTGGTAATCTATGTTGCTCCATGTCTAAATATAGCCTCATGGTTGCTGGCCTAGTATGGCAGTTACCAGTTGAAACAGGGAGGTATTTGTGTGGTAGCGAAGGTGGGAGCAAAAAACTAACAAACCATGCGCATAATGATCAAATATACGGTCCTATGGTTGATCCATCCTGCACCAACCGGTGAAGTTCTACTAACTTTGGATCCACTTTTGTGTATAACGTTTGGAATCAAAGTATATGGGCACCTGTGTCTTATATATTGGTTTAGTAGAGGCCGGCTATCAAAGCAACTTTCTGCTAGTTGCTTCCATTTATTTTGGCACTGATGCGTGTATATATATATATATACATTATGATATATGTAATCACACACACATATATATACTGTATATATTTACATACACACATGCTATCTTGTTAGGATCCATTTCTATTTTTGCCCCACAACATGGATTTCATGGAAAGGCACGGTTGGATCTTGCAAGCCGTGAAAAGCCGCGAGATTGATTCACTGAGGATGCCTTGCCATGGATTTTGATCCCAGCATTGCCTCAGTAGTGGCACAAGTAGACTGGTGTCTTGGCTGGCTGGGATGTGGCTGGTTGTTGTTTGTTGATTGTTGTTTGTTGTTGTTGCTGTTGTTGCTGTGGTTGGACTTGTTGTTGGACTTGTTGTTGGACTTGTTGTTGTTGCTGTTGTTGGACTTGTTGTTTGACTTGTTGTTGGACTTGTTGTTGTTGTTGTTGTTGTTGTTGTTGTTGTTGTTGTTGTCGGACTGTTGGTATCGGTGTTTCTTGCCGATGGTGATGGCATTGAGGGAATATATTCTCCTACCTCGCCTCTGGTGTTTTTTTCTTGGGTAGGGAAGGTGAAGAGTTTCATAGAATGCACACACTAAGCTGCGTATGGTCACCCCAAAAGGAGGATTCATAATAAATCGTCCACAATGGTTTCTCTTCAGTTTCAGGGATCTTTTCATGCCTCAGTAACTCCTAAATGATTTATGTTGATGAGTTTTGGTGGTAAGTTATATATCCATACGTTTTTTTGGTTTCAGCAAATCTGCTGAAAGAAACTCCTTCAACCAGCAAAGCTAAGCCAAAAAAACTCCTAGGAACCGAACAACTGAAGCGAACCCCAAAAACTGGGTCGTTTTTTCAATCCCAGGATTTCAGGTGGACGTGAGATCTTATGTCGCAGCTGTGGTGGACATTTGGGTCATGTCTTTATGGATGGCCAAAGCTTAGGAGGTCAGAATCCTGAACGGCATTGTGTGAACAGTGTCTCCATTGTCTATGTGCCTTGGAAGCAACCCAAAAAAAAAGAACATCACACCATTTTTTTGAGTGTGAAGTAGGTTTTTGTTTTTATTTTTTGTTTGGGGTGGATTCAAGAACTGTATTATGTAGCTGTTGGGTGGAAGTGTTCAAGGTGCGTTTTTTGGATGAATGTTTGGCGCGCATGTTTTTGAAGCATCACGCCAACTAGGTTTTTCATCTTTCTGTATGTTTCTTTTTTCAACCTTTATATGAAGCATATATATATATATATCTATGTATACACATATAAATCGCCTTGTCAGCTACTTTTCTGTATGTTTTCTCAAACGTCACCTCAAACCCGATTTATATAGATATTATATATGCATCTTGTTGGGCTGGCATTGCTGCATTCACCCGAACAACACACCGAGTTGAATCTGCTTTGTGCAAGCCATTCGAATACTACACCCCCAATCCATCAGGGTGCACATTTTATGTGCAAAATTTCAGGACCCTCCCAGGGTTTTTTTCATGTTTTTTTGGTCAAGTCAGGTGGAAGATGAAACGACTTTGAACGAAGTACCTTGTGATCTGAGTCGATTTCATGCCCAACTTCGGGACCATAGTCCCTTGGGTTCTTGGAACGTTGGGTGACGTCGTTCTCAGAAGGATCTGAGGGATCTTTTTCGATTTTTTTTTGCCCAATTGGAGTGGTGCAATTCTCATTGGAGCTATTGGAATTTGAGACTGGAAAGAAAATCTGGTGAACATGATTTGAGATGATGGATATCAATGGATATCGGATATCCCATGTTTAAACCGAAGTTAAGTTTTTAGCCCATTCAGAGGGGCAAAAATTCAGATGTTGTGAATCAAGCGGAGGAAGTTAGCTGGTGGGAAAGCAGGGGCAGGCTATCAACAAAACACAGGGGAAACGAGGGAAGGGGAGGATTAGGATGAGGCTGTTTTTCTTTGGTGGAGCATGATGGCTGTTTGACTTCCTGATGTTAGATTTGGAAGCCTCACTTCGGTAGATCATTCACGGGTGATCTAAGATAGCTGGATATACATGATTTTCAGCAGTAAGTGTCTACAAATGCTGGAATTTCCATCCATCTATCGTTTTTCAGAGAGTAAGTTGTTCATGGTTTTACCCTGCTTCTGCTGGTTGAGCCAACAATCCAGTAAACATAGCTGGTTGGAAAATGGACCATGAAACGTTCTATTTCCTGGTGAAAGTTGAATGATTTCTAGCCAGCTACTGTGTTGATACTCCAGAAATTCGGCTGGGGATCGCCACATTGGATGTCAAAAATGGTTGGTCCACTTCTCCCCTTCAAAAAAGTTACCAGAAAACAAAAATTTCACCCAACATGAATTTCAACCATCAAGTTTTGCTTAAAATTGTCCAACAACTTTTCTCGCCCTACTTGCTCAGGTGAAGATGGAAGTTATTCTGGTGTCATTGAGGCATCCATTTGGCAAGCACCGTGCAAAGCCATGCGATGAGGTTTCAGGCCCCGGACCGCCATGGACCAACGGGGCTGGAACACGATGGTGGAGGAACGCGAAGGAACGCGATTCCCAGCTTACATTTTGTGTTTGTGATA
>OMLO01005511.1_pt1 | contig 10644 bp, 10 predicted proteins | sample 1674811 | NCBI WGS metagenome assembly OMLO01 (sample SAMN06265003, study PRJEB25207) | coral metagenome | isolation source: Coral host | place: Mexico:La Bocana,Puerto Morelos, Mexico | collected 2008-11-13
CATTGACGTAATGCCCACCCAAGATTCCATCCAGCCAGCTTTGAGGCTCAACAATGGCAAGCCAACATGGGTCATGTCACACGATGGATTCACCGCACGTTTCTGCTTCAACATTTCGTACCTTGGCTCCATAGTCATCGATAGATCCTAGGAGTATACTGGCTCCCGGCAGAAAATGGTAACATTATCATACATCATCCAACAAAGGCCCAAGATTGCCGAAGTCCATTTGACAAATTTCATTGTGATAGTGTGTGCATTTCCAATGATTCTAAATATTTCTATCAAGGAACTCAAATTGTGGAAAAACGGCGAAATCTACTGAGCCTTGGAGTCCCTTGGCACGTGTCGTGATGTCTTCAGAGCTGGCGACGACCACATCGGTATAATTCCTGCTTTCAAACCTTGGTTTCGTCCAGTAAGAATCACAGCTGACTGCATTGCTGTTTCTTTAATTCATGGTTGGCTCATCTTCATTCCATGTTGACAAGAATTCCATTACCACCAATGGGGTCAGAAATGTCACTTTCACACACTGCAGAATTTACTTTGTTGGTCTCTACTGAAAGTTCAGGTTTTTTGACCCGTGTTGCTAATTTTTTTGCTAACAACACAACAATGCCGGTCTACAAACATCATCAAACATCTACAGACCAAACTATACAAAAATTGTTACTACCAGTATCCACTGCCGGCCACACAGTCGAACATGAATTCAATGTCTACCACTTTGCCGCTGTGGAACCATGCTTGTGCAACAGTTCCCGATTGGACAGAAAACCTCTTGCCACGCTGCACTGCCTCAAGCACCGGTCAGAACATTCAATTTCGAACCCTAGACGCTAGCCGCTAGCCATCAAACATGATAACATAGCTATTGGAAATATCAAATATCCCGTAGTATCCGCATGTATCCCTATATTCTCCCGTTTACTGCTTATGGTGAACTTCAACCAAAGCTCCTTGGATAATCAGTTCCACCTCAACTGATTCTGAAATTTATTCAGATCTCCATCATGCTGCAACGCTACACAAAAGTCAGGTAAAAGAAGTATACAAGTATCACTAGAATTCACAAGAGCGTTAGTATGGAAAGTGTTGAGTGCTTGACGAGTTGCATCACGTACCGTGGAGAAACTCACTTTGTTTTCGGTTTGCCTTGGATCATATGCACGTCTTCTGCGGAATCCGACTCACACTGTGCAGTGCCATGAGTTGCCATGCAGTGTTTCACAAAAGGAAGGGCGCTGATACATGCAAGTCACCTTGCTCTTGGGACACTGGAATTGTCAATAATCCAATGAAAAAACTTCGAGGGCATTAATATGCTGTAGCTGCTGGCCAAGTCACACCACCAAGAATGTTGCCAAGTTGGCAGTGTAAGCAGCCAGAGTCAAGACAATACACCTGCCCAAATGTTTCCCACAAAGCACCAGTCAACATTTCATGAAGTTCAGGAAAAGTGCTTCAGCACATTTAATTTCAGAACTGTTCCTCCACTTCTATTACTTCCAGATATTTCCAGCCATCTTGCGTCCAAATCATCCAAACTTCGGATCTTTCAGATCACCACTGCCACGGAAAGAAACACGACAACACCCTGCGGGCCAGGTCCAGGACATGATGAGGATCTTCCCGGGCCATGTCTTTGGGGTGAAACCAGATGATCCTCGCCGCACCATCGACGTACTAGCGTGATAGAGGGTCGTGATTTTGTATTGAGCATGAAAGGCATCTGGTGGACAATTGGTGGCCTAGGGCCTAGGGTTGTTGCAACATGTTGCAACTGTGTATGTATATGACAAATAACAGCATATATCATCATACATCATACATCTGAGTAATCTTTGTCTTCATGTTGCTTTCGGCAGCTCAAGCTACGGCATGCCTCCAAGAAACATGTATATATCATATCCATATATATATATATACATATCCTCTATGACTCCAAGTCATTCCCTGGGAGCTGCACAGGTCACACAATCATAGCGACATGATGCAACGGTCCCATGAGGTCCTGTGATGTGACCTGATGATTTGTACACGGAGTCGAAAAAGTAAGTCTTGCTCAAGAATCCGAAGAATCCTGCACCAAAACTGGAAGGATGAGATGAATGAGGATCCATGAGGATGAATGTCTACAATATAATTTAATGGCTAATATAGCCATGTATTATGTATGATGTTTTATTGGAAAAAAATTGAAAGAGAAAGTCCAGATTTCGTAGATGGAGAGAGTTGAAAACATCATGGATGGAGAAATGGCGGAATGAAAGTGCATGTGGTTTCGCCGTCCTTTCCGCCCTTCTGGGTAGTCTTCTGTATTCTTGGCAGCCTCCAAGTAGGAAAAAAGGAGGCCTCACAGGATGCCGCATCGCCGTGTGATCTTCAGATCTCTGTCTCCATTGTTACAAGGCACCTGTGGCAAGCATGAGCCAAAGAAACATCACTTGTGCAGCGCTTGGCAGCGGTCAGAAATGAATGGTCACATTGTGACTGAATGATGAAAAGAGCAAGAACCAGCATTTCTCAGTCAGTTTGAGTCGAAGTTTCGAACCAAAAATCTAATAGTAATCTAATGGCAGGAAACGTAATCCAAACCCATGCAGTGAACGGAGCTAGGAACGAGACAATCTCCTGATGCCGCTGTGAGTCCAGGTCCATGTGTTGGACGGAAACCAGAAGTTGCATTGAGAGACATGCCAAGTTATGAAACCCAAGGAGAAATACATGTTGGAAATACACTCATCTAATCTTATTGAAAATCTCGAACTTTGAAGTCCAATGACAAACTGAGGCTTTCCAGTTCAAGACGGACGGGTCCTCAAATGAGAATGGAGGTTTACCCTCTGGTATCGCGACCAACCAAAGCCTGGGTAACAACAAGACACGTTGGGCTCAACACAGTCTCAAGGTCAAGGCCCCTTGACAAGGCGCTAGTGTGGAAACAGCTTGACGAATGCAATGACCCAAGAAACGTTGAGTCCAGAAAACCATATGGGCTGTAGACACCCTTCTGCATTCGCTCAGGAGTGATATGCCAGTAGCCAGCTGTCACCAAATCATACCTCAACTCGGAGCTTAGCCCCACATGTCACCTTTCCAACTTGCCTTGTTCCGTTTGTCCAGTGAAAGCAGGCAGGGAGCTGGGCGGTCGTCTCAAACAACTTTGTGTCCCAATCAGATACATTGCCTGAGTTTGAAGCTGACGGCAATTTGGAAACACTTGCATCTTGAAACTTGAAGGTGAACCGAATCAAAACATAAAATAATCATACAGCATACATACATAATTTAATCCAAAAAAACAATTTCAGGTGTTTGTGGACCAAAGGAAAGATGGGCCTTCCCGGTTCGTGGCTGCATGCAGATCAACTGTTCAAAAAGGAACAGGTGCGAAGAAAACAAGAGTTCATGAAAATGCTTCGCCTATTCTCAACCAAGCCACTCCAATCCTTCACCTCCAACGAATAAGTAAACGAAGCGCGTCTGGACAATTCATCCAAGAGCTTCACTTCAAGACCTTTTCCACCGAACCGCAGCAACGGCTGGCTGTGGGTTTGGGGCGGAGAGGGAGCCTGACCCTGCCCAGCCTTTCTTTTCGACAGGTCTTGAAGGGAATCTGTAAGGTTTGTAAGGAAAAGCTTCTCAATTCGGCAAATCAAAGCAATCACCGCCGGTTCAAAGTTGGTTGGACTATTGCTGACTCCTAGCCATCTGTTGGATCATCCCAGGCCTGTCCATTGTCTTGTTGATGCATCCCATCTTAGGATGCGCGGATCCCATTCAGTGGTGATGATGCTCAAATGTGCCTCGAAACCCAGCAAGATCATTAAATAGCAGTGAGCTGGGTGGTCTATCCAAAATAATCCAACATAGCACTTAGGACAACCAAACATGTAGTATATTAATGATGACATTGGATTATTACGTGTAATTCCGTCACTACGTAAGATAATATATGATGTAATATTATATAGTATTTAAATAATACCTGACGTCATTCCAATTTGACACGTCCATATTTCTGTATCTATAATGATATGTGAACTACAATATTTGTTTCACAAACCGCCAAATTCCTGAAAGCAGGTCATTTTGGGAGGTTCCCCCTACGAATCCATAAACCACCGGGGGGTAACGTCGCCAGCATCAACATCATTTGCCCAAATATGCAGTAGAAAGAAGAAGTCCGAGGTAAACTCCTTCTCCAGTATTGTGAATCATTGTGACAAGAAATGATAAAAGACTTTCAGTTTCATGAGCCTTGGAAAAAGTACTGTGTTCGCCCAAGTCAAGCCTCTTTCATGCCAAGGTACACCTTTCAATGCCTCGTCCTGAATTACACTGCCATTCCTTGGAGAGTGTTTGTCAATACTTCGCAGTTACGTTGCTTGCGCTAAAGACTTTCTTGCCCAGCAGCAAATGTCAGACATATGGTATGCAGTACCAGCACCATGCCCACATTAAGTGAGTTTCAATGTTTTTGTCTTCACCATGCCCACATTAAGTGAGCTTCAATTGTCCAAGTCTTAGGCATCTGAAGTACAAGAGTTCAAGTCATCATACATCATTGTCTGTTCCCTGTGTTCAGAAGCACAGCCATTGTTAGAGAAGTATGTGCCACTGATGCGTTTTGATCCCACCATTGTATGGGATCATCCCACCAAAATCTGCGAAGTGTCTTAACGGCGACAATTCGTTCACCTCGGCTCTGGTTTTTGGTGTCAATGAACAGATGGTATTCAGTGATGCCGATAGGGGAGACTCCCACTCGTCAAAAGTGCTTCTGTTTTTGATGATATTGATTGCCCACGCTATCTCAACCCGCATGTCCAGATCAGGTGTGTCTGTATGGGGCAAAAGGCACTTGCACAACGTCCGAGTGGCAAAGATTGGTCCTTTCCGCAGCTCCAGGGAGGGCTGCCAACGCAAGGGTCACCAGAAATGCCATGGTCGGCGCTGCTCAGATTCCCGGTACATCCCAGTATCTTATGGCGTCTCAGTGGAAGTTCCACTGGATCTCATTTGCTTTTCAGTGGAAGCTCTATTGGATCTCATTTGTTTTTAAAACAAATTGTCAAGACATGGAAGATGAGGTCCATTTCAATCCTGTACTTCTAGACTAGCAATGCTGGCACAACCAGGAACAGCTACAGCAAATGAAGATATACAGTAGATGAAATTCTGAAAATGACAACAATAAAAAATGGTGCAACATTGCATCACTCCAAACTTGATTGTGTCTGTGCAATCCGCTTTCAGATTCAACCAAAACTGCTGACAAATCGAACAACTTTTTGGGTGCCCTTCAAAAAGCCGTCAGCAGTATGCGGGTTTCACCCACAGGAGGTCCCCATTCTAAGACGTTCGGCATTTCATGTACTTCACAATCAAAATAGCTTGGTTAAAGGCTAAAAACACCAGGAAGACCTGTGAAGACTCAACACAAACACTTCGATTTCACCGCATCAAAGACGTGCAACGCTATGCAATGCTCACCAGTACAAGGTGTCTGGGAAGAAGCGCTGGATCTCGATGATACCGCCTTCCAGCCGAAATTTCACAAACAAACTGTGAAAGAATCGTGTTTTAGTGGATGGGGATAAAATCGAGAGGCTAGATTCATCAGATTTCAATGCATGTGCATGTATTTGCATTGCATGCACCTGTTTTTTAATGTCAAGGTACCCTAAACTTTGGATGAAAGGTGTATTATCGGTGTATTTCAAATAAATGCAAACAAATTCTGTTACCAAGAGCATCTTGAGTCAGTGTTTCGTGTCAAGTCCCATACATCAGATGCGTCGAAGAGTTATCTGTCCACTCTCTTCGGGCTGTCGCACCAACGGTGAAAAGAGCAATGAAGGAGAAGAAGTTCACGTTCAGAGACAACCTCATGGCAAAAAATATGCCAAAAATGGATCAAAATGGCCAAACATCAGAACTTCTACTTGGTAGAAGTGTCTTGCACCTCTTCCAGCTCTGGGAGGGTCACCATGTAATCAAGCTCCCAGATTTCTAAGATTCTAAGGAGCTGACCATGCTTTGATGTCATCCGACTGCACGACTGGCGTAATGTAGTTCACCTACACATGGCAACCACAGGGAAGGCTGGACATATCCTCGTATATCACCCTAAGCCGAAGCTCTTCCCAAGAACTTAATTTTGCAATTGATAAGAATGGCTCATGAACTCCTGCTCCAAAGCCTCTCACAAGTTTGATAGCGTTTGATCATGTTTGATTAAGTTTGTCATCGATATACACTGGTCTAGACCAGGGGGATTCTCTTCTTAAAGTGCATGAATAACGGAGCATAAACGTCAACATACGAGTACCATGTTTCAAACATTTTCACAGCAGCACAGCCGCTATAACTTCCGATGCCAATCAATGCATTACTACATACCAGTTACCAGTCACTACGACCAGTGTTCCGTTGTGTGTGCGCGCCTGGTTGCTGGCGCCAGTGCTGTACTGGATCTCAGGCTGGTCCCAGTCGTTGGTCTTGAAGACCTCAGCCAAGACTCCAGTCCGAATTGGATCAACACAGCGCGGAAGATGGAAAACCATGTAATCTTCAGTTCAAAATCGATGAACATCTGAGCAGTTTTGGGCGTGCAATCCAAGGCGCAATACGAGGAGGATTGTTGTTAACGTCCCTCTTCACCACCTTGAAAAGTTTCATTCAACGACTCATCCAAATGGCAGCAAACAGCACGAATGTGCCGTGCTTTTCACTTCCAAGATATTCCAAAATGCACTAACAACTACGCATCACTGTGCATACATAAAATCGATAGACTTTATGGCACTAAAAGCAAGCAAAAACCTGACGGTACAGTAATAAAGTAATTATACTGTAATTATGGTATATTTTGCAGACCTATCTTGAGTATTCATTACTTGTTTTCCATGTTCAGATCTTCTGGCTTGCACTCTGACCAACACGTCGTGGCTTTTCCGGGGCCTTGCCAGACTCCTCTGGCTTGATCAGAACCAATCCCTCATCTCGCCTTGCTGGCCGGCGGATACGGACGCGAAGCATCTCAAAACGCCTAATTTTCCAACACATAGAACTGCCATGGATCACCAGGAAATGTTTATCCAATAAGAAACTAAACATCTGAACCAAGATCTCCACTGCATTCCACTATAGAGATCATATGCTGAACCTAGGCAGCTGCTAGCAACGTGCAACAACCACTGCCCAGTGACTCATCCACAGCCCGTGTGGCCACAGTGCCTCAGTGGGTAGCCCATCTGCAATGTGCTGATAGTTGTGGTTCTTGGTTGATATTGATATTGATCTAATTCTCCGATTTCCAAGGGAAAGAACTCACAAAAAGGTCGCTCTTTGAACTGAGCTTCATTTCTCTTTTCCACAAAAATGCTCACTCACCAGCTGCAACATGCGCACAGCTGGCAGGGGTTCTAAGCATACTTTGCACAGTGGCAGTTGAAGAGCAAGACTTGTCCATTTCAACCCTCCATACAAAACTATACAAACCTGTGGGTTCCAATCGAATGTTTGTTTCTCATTGATCCATCTCCCCACGCAAACCATCATCTCAATAACATCCACACTTCTGGGTTGAAGAAAGGCGCGAAGGCGGTTGGTCTCCGCCGGCGCGTTGGCGAAGAGCAGCCTCAATCAACAAAATATATCAAAAAAATGGAGGGCCGCAGTAGTCCATGACTCTATTTTCGTATCTACCAGCTACACCAGGATCTCAATGCAAGTCAGAAGTTGTCACAAGAACACAATGGAGATGTCCTAGAGGACCCCAGGGAGCAGTACAAAAAATCATCTTGTTTCAGAAGGAATGGAAGTTTCCGCAAAAAATCCGAAAGGGCTAGACAAAATATTGAGTGATGTTTCTGTAAAATAGTTTGAATGAGCTTTCCTTCTGCCAATGTACCCGTCACAGCATTCACAGAATCAATCAGGAAAACAAAAAAAGTTGTGCGAGAAAAGTCTCCTCATTTCTCAGCATCATGTGGGAATAATCAAGAAAATGTATGAGAGCTGGCGAAAACCTCTTATGTAATGAAAAGTCATCGGGGTAGGGCGGGTAGGGGTATCGTGTTTTATTGTGGCCCTGTCGTTCTTGAGGTTTTAGGCCAGTTTGGTGATATTCCTATTTCTTGTGGACCCTATCGTTCCTCAAGATGTTGCTAACTTTTTGACATCTGAAGACCACCTATGTATTCCCTCTTCTTTTGAAGGACCGGATTTTGAGACTTTTTATGAGGTTGCTCATATTCCTACAACCATATAATCCGTTGGCCAAAGTCTTGAACATGCCATGTCACGCGGTGAAGCGGCTGCCCAGCAAAGCGCCTGGGTGACAGGGTGGTGGAGTGAGGTAGTTGTTTGATGTGATGCAATGCATGTCAGAAGCTGCTGATCTACCCTACTTGTTTTACCAGTGTATTGTGCACACACTCCCATGACCCTCGGCAACACTCTGGGTCCGGTATGGTCCGGTGTCCCACGCAAGGTCAACGTGAAAACTGTAGTGTTGAGGTCCTCCATTTGAAGAGTGCTGCTGCAACAAAGAAGTCTGAAACAAGTCTTGCTACATCTTATTTCAGATGGATCATAGCTTCTCCAATGTACTAGTGACTGATCGATTTCAGGTCCGTGAACAAGACGTGGAAGTACTGCAAAGATTTGCAAAGCACAAAATTTGGTGAATCAACCAATCTGACCTGATGATATGTTCTAAATTCTGACCATATCTGACCATATTCCTACGGATCCTCTAGTTGCATTCCAGGCGCATGCAGCCACAAGGATCAAGCTGGTCAATCGAGCCATGCCTGACCGAAGGTGTAGGGAGCGACAGGGAAAGCTTGGGAGCGACAGGTGTTCGTCTGCGCCTTCGGTTTCAGGAACAGAGGAGGTTGCTTGATCTCGAAACGCTGCAAACACTTCCCATTTCAATCGTCAAACAATAGACCCTGAGAGATTGACCCTCAATGAAGCGATTTCCCTTTCGAAGTCCTTAAAATCAATGAAGTGCCTTTGTTGCGACCAATGTTTAGATTGGAAAATCCTTCGGTTCAGACTTGTTCCAGCTTCACAGCCTCTAGGCTCTTATGACTTCAATTCCAACAGAAACTAGCCATGAATCTTGATGAATCTTGCATTCGCCATCGAATGCCATCCCCTTGGCCAGAGATTCGCTACTCCTTTCCTTCAGCGGACTCGACATCACCATACCGCTCACTTTCAAAAAGGCGCCGTCAGGCCGAGTGGTGAGCCGACACTCGGGCCGGCACCGTTCAGAGGCCACGCAAGGAGATCGACCCTTTTGACCTCCCATCTTTTCTAGATTCTAGATCTATCTTTTCATTCAACTGAACAGTTATAAAATTCAAGGCATGCGGCATCAAGTCTAAGTATGTTGCAATATTGATTGATGTTTGTATAATTCTTATTTCATATTCTGATTTATTATGATTTTGTGTTGTCCAAATAATGTTGTCTGAATTGCAATCTTTGCCGTCCTCTGCGAAATTGCTCCTCTCTCTCTTTCCCAGGGCAATCCTCCGGCCCAGCTCATCAGACCCATATGGGCCGCGCCAAAATGCGCCCAAGGCAAACGCCATTGGCAATGGAACATGACTTACCAGACTTACCAGTACAACGTGTCAGGGAAGAAGCGCTGGATTTCAATGATACCACCTGCCGGCAAGAAAAGTGTCAATGTCAAGAGTCACGGTGTTGCCCCTTTATTGCCTCTGTGGATTTTGAATTTTGACACATCGAAACCTTGCTCTTTTGGCACTGGAAGCACAACAGTTTCCACTCAACCAAAAGTGTAGAAATGGGTTGGAAAAATGGAGTTTAACGATTTCAAACCCTGATGTGCACACTGACCTGCCAGGTCGTGCACATAGGACGGACAGACACGACCAAAACATGCATAATGGAAGATGTCAAGTCTGTAGAGAGTAATACAGAATCTGTCAAACTATCAAAATGATATACTCTCTCAGAACATGGAAGTCAAGGCTCTCCAAGTCAAGATGAAAAAAAGTGAGGAGAGGCTTCTATTAGAAGATCAAAATGCACACCAAGGAGAAAGAAATTCGGAAAATCAAATCAAACGCCATGGCGGCTCCAGTTCACTACAGCCCCGGAGCCCAGGTCTGCACCCACGGTGAAGAGGGCAATGAATGAGAAGAAGTTCACGTTCAAGGACAACCTCATGGCATGGTGTATAATGGTGTTCCGTTAGAAACGGCAGGAAAGCTATTGTAGATGCAAAAGGTGAGATGTGAAGGTTCATGTCTTTGTACGAGAGATAGAAGTTCTCTGACACTAGTTCAACTGGCCAGCTGGACCGCAAAAACGTGTTTATCAGTTTTATCGAACCTGTTGAATTTGAAAAGGTGCAGAGACTTCTTTCTTCCCTCAAGCCAAGGATAGTAAAGGAGCAAATCAATGCAACTTACAGGCAATTGCTAGATTGTTGGATATTTGTCTATCGTAAGCTCAACACACACCAAAATTGAGAGCAGCACTATCAGCTCTCACTTTTTCCTTTCCTTTCCTCTAGCGTAAAGGTTCAGTGGGATCAAAGTGAGCGCCCCCTCTTTCCACTCTGGTATCTTCTCCCCGCTCCAAGCG
>OMLO01005512.1_pt1 | contig 10643 bp, 8 predicted proteins | sample 1674811 | NCBI WGS metagenome assembly OMLO01 (sample SAMN06265003, study PRJEB25207) | coral metagenome | isolation source: Coral host | place: Mexico:La Bocana,Puerto Morelos, Mexico | collected 2008-11-13
AGGCGAGGTCCCTGGGCTTGAAATGTTGAGAACCTCAGGTTCATGGCCATCAAGTCGCTATTACAAAAAGTACCTTGCAGTGACATGGCGGTGACGATGTTTGCTTGGAAGTTGTGGCAGTTGATGGAGAGAAAAAGTTGGCACATGGTATGCTGTGGTCATTTTTCAATATGTAAACTGGGTTACAATATTTGAAAAAAACATCAAAGGGCATTTCTATTTGTACATGTTGATGCATAGGAGACTGAAAGATGCGGTCACTTGTTTGATGTACATGTGTGTAAGGATCATGCAACCACTGTAGATCTCTTTTCGCTTTCGTTTCACGTGGTTTGATTCGCACCCTCCTGGCAGAGCCAATGTTGACATGAGGACCCCAAAATTCCTGGTTGACATGGCCGGAATTGTTTGGTTGATTTTAGTAGGATATCAAGCCTTCCTAGTGTGAAGCGACGGGCAATTTGATTTAATTACCACCAACTTTTTCTCTTCAATCATTTTTTTTGAGTTTTACGCTTGCTGACAATCTGTCAAACCAGTGCCTTGGTCTTCCGCTGTCAATCGTGATACAAACTCTTCCTCTTGAAGCTCGCAGGACATGCAAAGAGGATGGATTTACACAGTGACATGATACCATGGATATCACATAATAATATAGATATATCAAATCAAAAATTGATTGCATTCTTCCTTGCTATATGTTCAAGCTGTAACACTGTACAGCCATCGTTGGAGTAAAAAAAATCAACACATTTTTTCTACGCTGGCCAACGCTAAGGAGGGACTTTGGTATGGATGCAGTGTTAGTAGGTCAAGGGCAATTGCATCGATTGCTGACAGCCTGTTTTCTGCACAACAGCGTTTTTCACATACTTTTCAACTTGGGATATTTGCATCTCACTTGCAGTTGGCCTTCATATTTTGGTGAAGGTTCCGAGGATATCCTCGGAGTTTTACAGCATTATTTGGATATGTTTCACCAGAAATAATGCCTGAACTTACCTTTTTTCAGTCCAAAGAGCCAAACATGGCTGATTCTTATTACCTTTCCCAAACTCAGCATATCACCTAAAGACTTCACAGGGGGAAGGTGGGCCCAAATGTTTGGTTGTGCGAGGAACAGGGCAGACAGTTGCACCATCAAACAGCTTGCGCCTACACGAGAATTGATATCAAACGATACTTTACTGAAGTAGGGCAGTATGTTTGTAACAACAGCCTTGTGATGGTTTGTAGAGTAAATGTGTCATGTGTTGTTGTTCTGTTTGTTCTGTTGGTGCATGTGTAATAACAGACAGCTAGTTGGGTTGAAACCAACAGGGAGCCTACAATATCATCACACTTGTTCAAAGGTTTGGATGGCAAAAGTTTCAAAGAAGCATTCATCCTTGGGAGGAGCTACATCACTCAAGGCTTCTCATGTTTTTTAAAGGATTGTCATGGCCCTTAAAAGCTGAGTTGTTTCTATGAGAGACCCTTTTACGACCGGAAACAAGTCCCAGAAACTTATGAACGATTTTAAGCCTTGAATATATCATATCTCCTTGTTCAATGCACCAACAAAAGCAACATCCTGACCAATGAAAATCTATGAAACATCTCATGACTAGGTGGTGGTTTCGAATATTGTTTATTTTCACCCCTACCTAACGAAATGATCCAATTTAGACTAGTAGTATTCAAACGGGTTGAAACCACCAACTAGATGAAATGGACCTTTCTGTCATGTGTGAATGATCGAATAACGAGGTATACCTTGGCACCTTTGGAAGTGGGATGCCGTGGAGCTTTTTTGAGCACTTTTGTGATTTCTGGCATTGTTCCTTTGAGAGAATCAAACGGGTCAAGTTCAAAAAGGTGTACCTTTGTTGTTGCTGTTGTGGTTGTGGTTGTTTGTTTTTGTTGTTTGTTGCTTGTTGTTGTTGCCGTCATTTTGTGTGAAAATGATACAGTTCATTCAGGTTGACTCATTACTGAAAACTCAATCGTTGATTACTCAAGAAGTTTGGTGGCCACTATTTAAGGCCAATTGTTTCGTTGTTGGGGGGTATTCCTGTGATAGCCTCAAGCACCACCCTTCAATCGGAGAATCATGGCTGATTCAAAGGTCGAGATAGGTATATATAGTTGAGGACTATTAAACCTTGCTGAAGTGGCAAAGTGGCAGTGCCATGTTCTTGATATTTGGACATACGGACTGATAAAGACAAACCCTTTCAATCATGAAAACACATGTGTTCAGGTGTCCATAAGAATCGACTAGCATACACGTATACACCACTTTTGATACATAAGCAAAAGAACCGTCTTTCGACCAATTGTTCAGGGATGTTTTGCTATTGGTTGATCGTGAAGTGTAGTGATATATTACCCCCAGTAAACTAGTTATGAAACGCAAAGATTCACCTTTTCCAATGATGGAGAGAGAGAGAGAGAGAGAAATGGGAGATACTATTAATGGAAGAAATCCTACACGACCTGGGATGTATGAAACCGTGTAAAATAATAGGAGAAACTACAAACCTCAACTGATTAGCCGGGTTTCTGAGTAATCAACAAAATATACCCCACCCAAGTTTCACATGGAACCTGAAAATCATGCTTTCCAAAAGGACTATCCCAAGGGGGTATTTGTCGGTGAAGCATGTTAAACTTCAGGGGTGTTATACAGTACTTACATTACCCCCTGGAAGCTTAACAGTTCGCCCCTGAAATTATACCATCCATCCCAAAAGGAAGCCGGATCCTCTTCCTTCCTTCCGACATCTTCCTTTCAACCATCATTTTTTCAGGGCCGGGCTATATGTCATATTAAACTTCGGGAGGGTTTTTAAAGTCCATGTTTTCTTTGGAAAGCCATCGAAAGCCATCGTAAGGCAGTGTGTTCCCATCATCCAAGGTGGGCAACTTAGCATTCCTACAGTTCGGAGAGGCGGCGCAATGCCTCGATATCCTCCATGGTTTTGTTCAGATGTATAAATTTCCGATGGGAAAATTGGGGTGGGATTTCGCAAATGTCATGTTAGTTTTTACAATGTGCTCATATATTGTGGAACGTTTGTTTTTTTTGAGCAATTGTCATGAAGAGACGTGCGCCAATGTGGGCATGATTCGTCTATCGTTTGCTACATGTGATTACTTTTAAGCCGGAAATGTACTTATGCTTGCCCATGGTAGTGAGAGCGGAAGGACAACTTTTGTGGTGTTTTGTTTTCAGTGTGTGCTTGGACACCATGTGACACAATATTGAAATACTACATTAGTGACATTAGTGAACACTGTAGTCAATGGTGCTTTGTGATCCCCAAGCACAGGGTGTGCTTCTGGACCTTTCCCAACATCCAGACTGCTACTGCCATTGTAGGCCTTTGCCACTTGTTTGTACTTCATTATTCATACCTGTTCCTCATTTCTTTGCACCCCCGAAAAAAAACAACCCTGAAATCCCCAGGCCGATCCTTTGTATCTACATATTTTTGTTTCAAAGGGAAACATGCAGCCTCCGGATTGGTTTTCAGGAGTGTATTTATTTGTTCCATGTTTGTGTGCGTGTCATGCGCGCTGCTGAGCACCATCGGCCGATTTGCTTGGTGGCGCGAAGAACCCACCGTCTTAAACTTTTTATCCCAGTACGATCTGGCTACTTGTCACGATGCAGAGTTTGTCTTATGTTTTTCCACCCAGACTCCCATACGGCCTCACACTCCAGGACCATCGAACCTTGTATTTTGATTGGGCGAGGAAGTGCCATGCTAGATGGAGGTAGAACAGTCATTTGCTTGCTGATAGGGTACGAAATAAGAGAATCAAATTATTTTGAAGAGATGAATTGAAGCTCGGAAACATATCCTGGAAGGGTGCTAGGATAGGACCGATATCGATACAAGGATCGATCTTAATCTAAGAACATTGATTGGTTTGGGTCTCTTTCTTGTGGTGGAAGATTGAGCCTCAAACAGTTTTTTTTGTTTTTTGGCACGTTTGTCGGAGGTACTCGCTCGTTTCTCTCTTTCCCCTGAGTTCATTTGGCAAGCTTTGAACAATGCAGTGATATTTTTGTCAGTCCTGTTCTTCGCCAATGCAACACTTGTATGGATGCTAATGCTATTCACATCATCTGCAGATTCAATTACTGGTTGGGCTGTCCGGATTGCGTTTCTGACTTTGCTGGATATTGGATGTGCATCATCTTCTCTACAGCTTGGCAAAGTCCACTTTGCAAGAAAGATTGAGAAGCAGGTGACAGACGGGTGGTGGTTCAATTCAGAACGCGAAACGGTCTCAAATCGGAACGCGGCCAAATGGCTCAAATCGGAACGCGATAGGAAAACAGGGTGAACATGGTGTCCCGCACTAGTGTGGCGCTTCTGCTGCTGCTTCTCACGATGCCGTTGAAGAAGCCAGCAGCAGCCATGAAGAGGCTTGTAAATCTTTCGGTCTCAACATGTGCAATTGAATATCACTAGCATCTCACGTTTGTCTGTTTTTATTGTTACGTTGACAGGCCGGCAGCTGTGAAGAAGGAAGCGTCACAAAACTCGATGTGCTCACGAGAGGTGCATGATGGAGAAGCACTATCTCGTGAACAATTCCTTCAGAAACTACATGCCTGGGCTGCCTCGACAAGACGTGAGCATGTGAAAATCAGGGCCAAGAAGAATGAATGGCGCAGAAATGGCACCAGCTTTTATTACACTTTCCGATGTTGTGCATGTGTGGATTGTGGGTGGTCTGGTGTGGCCACATACAACAGGAACACCAAAGAGGTAGTTTTCAGAGCAAAGGCCTTGGACACACATGGTTCTGCGGCAAAAGCCTGGGGCTCTACGGGCAAGACGGGCAAGAAGGCAGGCCTGACCTACAACGTGAAGAATTTGATCACGGATTTCATGCGAGAGCACGTTGGCCAAGTGCGCCTTCAGCAGGTCATGCAGGCATGGTGGCAGAGCTGAAGCGTCCTTTTGTAGGACCAATTTCTTATGTTAACATGTACACAAAAACCGGTCACATTTGAAGCTGATAGAAAGTTCACGCTCCACTTGGCTTCCACATCTGATTTCTTACTATCAGCACTATACTGTTCAGACTTAGTTACAAGAGGGGGGCCACGGATGCATTCTCCTGGCAGGTTTTGAATTCGGCCAACTTGGAGAGCATTCCGAAAGAAACACAGGTTCGCGCCTACATGAAGAACCTCCGCAACAGAGATGCCTCCTTGCGATGGGCCGGAGATTCCTCTCGCTCCACATGGAACATGGCTGATTTCCAGCTGTTGCTTCAGAGTCTACCAAAGCTTGGTTCACTTGGTGGTCACTTGGATGAGAACTTGGTGGTCGCAGGCAGCTACTTGGATGAGCACTTGACGGTCACACTCTGCTGCCCACGATTGGTGCAAAGCACATGGAATCGTGTCGCCAACAAAGAGTACCTCAAGATTTGCGCTGACGCCGTTTACAAGACGACGGATGCGCCATGCCAATTCGCCGTCGTGAGCGTCGGCCTGCTGGTGAAGAACTCAGGCAGCAGCAAAGGTCGCGAGAACTACTACACGTTCCCTACCTCGTTTGCAGAACTTTGTCTTGCAATTTGCGCCTCAGAACATGCGATTTGCTTTGAGAGATTGTTCACAGACCTGTCCCGGACCATGCAGGAGCTATGGGGCGGGGTGTCGCTTCGGGCGTAAATTTTGGATCGATTTGGCTCGCTTCAAGGTGTAAATTTTGGATCGCCTCGGGCGTAAATTTGGGGTAGTACTGGAGTGGTACTTTGTAGTACGGAGTAGTACTGGAGTACTACTTTGTAGTATGGAGTAGTACTTTGTATAGTACTGGAGTAGTACTGGCGTAGTACGGAGTAGTACTGGCGTAGCACTTTGAACACGGGTTACATAATAACAGGTTTGGACATGTGTAAAGTATGTACCGAAGCAGTCCATTCCGTAGCACTCTGAACACGGGTTACATTACAGGTGGTGTAAAGTATGTACCGAAGCAGTCCATTCCGTAGCACTTACCCAACCCTGAATGATTTATGCCCTAAGTGACTCAAAATTTGTGCCCTAAGTGACCCTCCTGCCCAGGAGCTGTGTGGGGTGCAAGACTTCAACAACTTGGTATGTCAAGTACATGGGGACATGGCGGGAGGTTTGGAAGCTGCTCGCAAAAAGATCTTTCCAAAGTCGATTCGTTGCTCAGATTATTCCCACGTCTTGGGCCTATGCCGTAGCAAGACTGTGAACGGGGATGAGATGTGGCGGAAAGGCCTCGTCACTAACTGCAGGCAAGCAGCTTTGGTGCGCCAGCATGCTGACATCGTGGAGGCGTACGCCCATGGTCTCCGAGCCGCGCCTGGCCGAGTGTTCTCGGCGTTGTGGAGAAAGCTACTGACCTTTTTGCAGATGCAGAATGAAGTTGAGTTGGTGAAGGTGCTGACAGCACACTATCTGTCCGAAGACAAGCAGTCAGGTGTCATTGGAGCCAGTTGGCGTGGATCGCCAGATTATTTGCAGCCAGGATCTTATTGTGGAAGTCAACCACAGGCAGGTAACAAATGTGATTTGATGTGGGCCCTATTGTGCATTTTATTCCCAACTTTTCGACCAAGTCTAGTAATGTCCACGCTTGTCTTTTTGCCTTTTTTGCCTTCGTTCTGGCAGGAGTCCTTTCATAAGAATCGTCTACGGCCGGGGCTTAATGGCCTTCGGCAACCTCTGTCGGATTTGGTGAAACAGCTCAGCCTCTTCTTCCAGTCCCGTGCCAATGAGGCCACGCAGCTTACAGGAGCATTGTGTGATGTCCCTTGCCACGCATGGAGCCCAAGTTACCGCGCCTCGGCGCAGCTATATCTTGCATCCGGCAAGTATTTGGCTGAAAAAGACAATTTAGGAAATTTGTATGTCGGCATGCGGACGAATCCAGACAGTCTTGCCCATGAGAAGACGCCGTTGACGCCGCATGTTTTTCATTGCCTGCTACACTTGATGGCTGGGGCTGGCGCGGATGTCGAGGACATGCTGGAGAAGCTTGGGTGCAAGTTCGATGTTGCAGAGGCATTGCTCAACTCTTTGCATGTTGTGGAGCGGTGGTGTTTGGTGGTGGTGGGCCCTGCGGCCCAGCGCTTTTGGAGAGCAACCAACTCTGAGGAATCAACTCACCTCTTCTCCATTTGCTGGAATTGCAAAGAATATGCCACATATGGGGCTTGCCCCCACACATACGTGTCTTGGACACAATCAGAATTGATTTCTAGTTGTTGGGTGGAAAGTCCTTTTTATTTTGTTTGGATAGAGGCTTGGCCAGCATTAGTTTGAAGATACTGAAATTATGTGACCTTGTGTTGGTTAATATCAGGTTTCATTTCATCTTTCAAGCTGGTAGGTGGATTCAAGAAGTTCCTCTGCGTTGCCAGTCGCTGCCTAAGGTTGGAATGTCAGTAGCTGGCCTGTTGGATGAGTCCGCTCCTTGGGACAAGAAGCGTGGGAAGGTGCCGAAGACCAACAGACATACCAACCTGTCGCCTCAAAAAACGGAGGCCGCAGTGCCCCCGCCCGTGCTGCATGTGCGTGCGGTTTCAGACGGTCAACATGCTTTGTCAAAGCGCTTGAAGCAGCTCCTACAGAAGCACAACATGATGGGCTATGCAGATTTATTGCTGCGACATCAATTGGATGAAGAAGAAATTGCACTTTGGAGCTTGCCAGACTTGTTGCAGTTGCTGAAGTCTCCAGCAAAAGCAACCAGAGAGTTTCTTGCGGAACTCAAATCCCAACAAGAGGCAGGCCCGAAGTCAGTTGGGATTGCTGTCTTGACTAGTTGCCATGTTTGTCACCAAACAGGTGCCAGAAGCAGCGAATGTTGGTGCTGCTGCATCTTCCTCGTCGTGTCAGGACTGCGGGCCAGTGAGGAATCTCCGTTGTGATTCGCCTGACCCATATACCCCAATATATCATAAGGAGCATTTAAGATGTACATGTAATGGCTATGTTTATGTATAGATAATTAATGTGGATATGTATAGATAATGTGGATATGTATAATAGTGGTTGTGTATACATATTCACTATATATTTATGTATATATATGAATATAGTATGTATATGTAAAGATAATGTGTATATACAGGTTTACTGCTTGAAGCCATTGCTTTTGTAAGTGATTTGTGGGCGACAGGAAAGAATACGGCCTAGGAACATTAAATTTGGCGCAGGGCTTTTGTTCTGCCAATCACTATTTGTTTTAAAATGGTGCCAACGGAGTGTACGTCTTCCTTTTTTTCGGCGTTCATGGTGTCCGATTCAGGGAGACAGCAGGTTGTTTCGATTTGAATGAGGAGGTCAAAGCATCGCCGCCATCAGCCAAGTCTGCACGCACTCAAGAGAGCTACCAGAGGCTAGGCGTGGCAGGTCTTGCTTGGAGGCCAGAGAAGTGAAAGAAGAGCGCTCGACTGCCTGACAACAGATCAGATTGATCCCTGGAGCAAAATGATGAGGGCAAGTGTTTGCAGTGTATTTTTTGGGTGGTAGCATGTGTTGTGCAAAACGTCCGTTGTGAGAGATTGGTATCGCTTGTTGCTGGTGCTTGTCACTTGTTTGACCGTTTGTGTTTAGGGCACGCATGTAGACATTTAGCATGGATGGAGTGGATGTAACATGAAGAGAGGCTTTTGTTTTCACCAGGAAGAAAGCCCGCTGTTTTTTTTGCTTTGTCCGTACCAGCTCAGCAGACTAGCGTCGTGAAAGCAGAATGCTTTCCATTCCGGTGCTCTGGATGCAACCAGATTATCGGGCCAGGACATGTGGGTGTTTCCAAAAATAGTGGTACCTCAAAATGGATGGTTTATACTGGAAAACCGTTTTAAAATGGATGATTTGGGGGTACCACTATTTTCGGAAACATCCATGTATATATTGTTTTAAGGTTTTTTTTGTTGGGGTATCAGCAAGTCTAAGTATGGCTTTGAGTTTCTGAGATGGCTTGTAAAGACACTTCCCTGCTGCAAGGAACTCTTGTTTTCTTCAGAAAAAGCTGTTGTTTCAAGGTCTTGGACTCTCCCCGGGCTCTGAAACGTGCGCCGGCTTCTTCATCTTTCCCATCATCTTCGATTCCTGTGCCTTGTCAGAATAGTGGTACCTCAAAATGGATGGTTTATAATGGAAAACCCTATTAAAATGGATGATTGTTCCGTAGCAGTCTACGAGTGGTTGTTGATTTTCCCCAGGTTTTGGATTCGCCTGAAATGTTGAAGTATGGCATGGTGTCTCTACTTTCGCCAACTCCAACATCTCCCGGCAGCATGATTCAGCGCGCAAGCCCCCCACGCAGCAGCCCAGAAGATGACGTTAGGGGTGGACGTGCTTCAGACATAATAAATGCCCACCGATCCCTGGCAGACTTGGTGGAAGCCCGCCGATCCCTGAAAGCAAGTCTGGATGCAGCAGCTGGCGCCGCTACCTTCCAGGTTCTTCCCCATTGCTAATCTTTTTGTGTGGGATGTTGATAGGGCAATATCTGTCATGCAGCCTTGGAGATAGTGTTTGAGTAAAAAAATGGAGTACGGAAGTAGACGGCATTTGTGTTTCTGGATGTTTTTTAGAGTGTGTATGTCTTTCTGGAGTCTTCACCGCAGGACAAGCCAGAAGAGTTGGATTTGTATGGTCCGGTGCGCCGGCAACATCGTTATGGTTCTTGCCCGGTTCACCATGCACCATTGTACCCGCACCGCTACCAGAGCGGAGCTAAGCGCGGGGAGGTGTTCCTGCGCTTGGGTTGCAATTTTATTGGTCATGCTTGCTATAGGATGTGGAGTGTAAGGTTGGCAATGTGGTATAGAGGATGTCGATTTTAGGTGTGCAATGAAATGTGCACACGACAGTCATGTTTTGTGTGGTATGCGTTTTGTTTGACACTGGGTCGTGCCTGAGGCTTTGCAGCCTTTTCAAGGACTCATGCTTTGCGTTTATCGAAAGTGAAACATCCTGTCATCTGTAGCAGACAGCATGTGTCGATTATGTATATGTGTGCTTTGCGTTTATCGAAAGTGAAACATCCTGTCATCTGTAGCAGACAGCATGTGTCGATTATGTATATGTGTGTGTCCGTTTTAAAAGGCAGTTCGATTCATTTAGAGATTCATTTAGATGCATGGATCCTCTAACATGTCAGGAGCGAATCGGCAATGGCAGACGATGCTGGTTTGACAAGCCGTTTCCAAAAGACATGGTGATGCCGCCGCATCTTCGTTTATGAAGTCTTTTCTACGTGGCTAAATTCGTAATTCGTTTGCTTTCCTCAAATTTCTGAACTGGAAGGTTGCACTGACGCGAGACTCCCATAGCAAGTGGCAAAAAGACACGCGTGTCAGCCCCCCCCACAAAGGGGACGAATAGCCAGATGTCCTGGGTCATTGATAAACACGGCTTGTGGTCGCATTTTTTGAGCAAGGGCTTGAAAATCTTGAGCCAAAGCATGTGAACCCTAATCTGTGTCCTAATCTTGTATGCTGCAACACAATCCTCGACCCAATTCCAACCCTAATATATATATATATATATGCAAGTGTTTAAATTTCTAGATGTATATCTGCGTATTACCGAACCCCGTTTCCGTAATTCGGTCTAGGTGGTTGGAAGGAAACCATCTATCCTG
>OMLO01005513.1_pt1 | contig 10642 bp, 10 predicted proteins | sample 1674811 | NCBI WGS metagenome assembly OMLO01 (sample SAMN06265003, study PRJEB25207) | coral metagenome | isolation source: Coral host | place: Mexico:La Bocana,Puerto Morelos, Mexico | collected 2008-11-13
TGTTTTCAAAAGGGCTTCTGGTGAAGGGTTACAAGGGGCCCATTCAAAGTGTCATCAATTGTTTGCGAAATTGTTTTTGCAATAGTTCAATTGTTTACGAAATTGTTTTGACAATAGTTCAAAAGTTTGAACAATTGTTTTGACAATAGTTTGAAAATACGAGAATTGCTGTAAAATAGTTTGACAATTGTTTGACAATAGTTTGTCACAAACATTTGCAGCAAAAATCTCTACAAACCATTTGCGGAGAAAACTGGTCTGTTTTTGAAGTTGTATTCATATATATAAAATAGATATATTAGTTGCAAAATCTCTACAAACCATTTGCGGAGAAAACTGGTCTGTTTTTTTAATTATATCGATAAGTTGCAAAATCTCTACAAACCATTTGCGGAGAAAAGGTTTGGCAATTGTTTGTTGATTTTTTGTTGAACATTTAGAAACAATTTTGAAACAATTGTAAACAATTCTGAACAATTTTCAAACAATTGTCAAACAATTTCAGAACAATTCTAAACAATTCTTTTAACAATTTGAAACAATTTTAAACAATTTTCATATATTTGTCATGGTCCCGGACTGGGAAGCTTTTTGAAAACATACAACCAATCATCTTCATTCTCTCTCTCTCTCTCTATAAACTGTCAGTAAAGTAAGACTAGCCAAGCCATTGACTAGGTGGTGGTTTCAAATATTTTTTATTTTCACCCCTATTTGGGGAAGATTTCCAATTTGACTAACATTTTTCAGATGGGTTGAAACCACCAACCAGGCAATGATCAAAACCCAGGTTATTGATTGATGATCGATGTGCCACATTTGTAAACCTACACTGGATTATAATCCAGGTGCAGTAGCTACTACAAAAAACAGCGAAACAAATCATGGTTGGTTGTTTTATATTGTGGATTAGCTCAGCTGGTTCAAATGAGCAGTTGACCAGTTGGGGCCCATAGGAGATTCAACTACATCAACTACCCAGTTATATGGGGGCTTGTAATAAGCCAGGACATGAGGATCCCCTAATATTTCATGGTTCATGCCAGCCAAGGGTGTTTTTCTCAGATGGGACCCTAATATTTGGAGGTGGAAACCCAAACTTCCAAATCTTCTATGGCATTCATGGGGTTGGTATATCATATGAAATTATATGATTGAATTTGCCCGCTTATTCCTGTAGCTAGTGTTCAGTTTGGTCCCTGACCATTCCAAGCTCTTTGTCTTTTTCATAGTTTTCTTAGGTGGCCAAAGGTTGATTGTCCTGCAGAAAGAACATCGAAAACCACGTTGCTTCACTGAGGGTTTGCTTCATCGATCCAAGAGTTGATAGTGTGCCATTTCGTTTCACCAGCTGAAGGATTATAACATGCGAAAAAAGTGGATAAGTGGCAAAATCTTGGGACGTTTTTTCAAAGAGTTGGTACACTTGCTCCAAACAACGACACCGGTGTTTAACTTCTTTCCATTTTGTTGTCCACAACAGTACCGTGCGTCTTGCCGGCGTAAACAGAACGACGGTGCGACCTTCGTAGGAATCGACAAAGAACGCACACGGAATTTGACACAGGTTGTGGTTTGAGCCTGATGGGGCCTTCGTAGGCAGCAAGAAGTCAATTCACATTCTTCAACTTCCAAAGATCTTTAAAAAAGTGGTTGAAGGCAAAACGACGTACATACGTGATGTGCTGGTCTGCAGCAAGCAATGGGATGCCGACAGGTTCTGACGTGTTTTGAGACATAGCGCCCGTATATTGGGAGGTTTTGAACCAGCGAACAGTGTCAAAAAAACGACGAGGGGTCCAAAGACGGACGTGGGGGGTGCCTCCACATGGCACATTCGCGACAGTGGGCTTCATGCGTGTGCAAGACAGGTTCATTGCTGTGCTGTTGATACGGGAGGGGATCGAATACCTCCGTGCTCCCGTTTTGCTTGGGACCTATCCATGTCGGAAATAATTTCAAGGACTCGGAAGGGAGCAACAGCCAGAAAAATCTGAGATCAGAAAAGTCATATGGTCATCCTAGTCCTAAGGTGAGATGCTAAGCCAGGGCACTGAGCAAGGTTCGAGATGTAACGTATCCGCCGACCCCCAAGCGACATCTTTTGAAAGCAATGATGGTGGAAGAAGAGGATCCAGATCACAGGATTTGGATCATAAAGGGAAGAGAGCGCTTGGAAATGCGGTTTGAGGAGTTTCTTTGATGTTTGGAAACGAAACTTTTAAGTTCAAAGAATCCAAACGACCACTGCGCGCGTCGTACAAATCGAAGACGGAGCCAACAAAACAAACGCAGGACCCACCGCTCAGACTATCATACGCAAAACCCTTACCTGTAGTGGTGGCGGTACTCGGTACGTGATGCAGGGCTGTTGAGATTCCAGTTGGAATGTTCTGACCAAGGTTGGTTCGTGTGGAATTAAAGGTTTCCGGTGTGAAAGGCATGTGGCATTACGGTATTACTTGGGGTTTTCTCTAGAATTTTCATCACCAAACTAAAGCAACTAAATGTTAGGTAAATGTTAGACTCCCTCAGAAGGGCTCCAAGCACTTTTTTTTGGCACCGTACTGGCCAAAATCATGGGTGTAGTGTAAGTTCTCAACTCTGCCTGGGCAGCCCATGTATTTGAGAGAAGCCAAGCTTCGTTCCATGGCGAGCAAGCCAACAGCTTGTTACAAAGGGATTGCGCTGTGGCAAAGCTTACAATCAACGGCAGAGGGTCAAATATAGCTGAATCCATGCGCCATGCAGTACTGTAGTTGTAGGGTCACGGGATTAAGATATGTGCGGTGCAGCAGGATTAACCTTTCATGAAAAAGTGTTTGGGCAACGGAACACGAGCAAAAACGCAGGATGCGTAGGTACTGTAAGCATAAGCGGTTTATCAGCAGCAATAGGGTGTTCTCACGCACCTGCCCTACAATATGTGCAGCCTTGACGAAGAAAAGTGAAAGCAAAGATGAACACAACATTAAAGTAGAATATGTAGGTTGAAAAGGAAAACTTCATTCGCCAACACGTGCAAGCTGTACGCAGGAACGCTCCATGGAAGTTTGCCCACTCGGCTCATAGGCAACTACCCAACTAGTTATCATACTATTGTCAAGGGGATTCCCACAGCGCCATTGCATTGAATTCAAAGTGGCTATTGAAAGCAACAATTTTCAGAGACAAAACATCGACAAACATCGGCCTCGCAAAGAACGAACAGCTGGAATTTGAAAACCAGGAACGTGAAAGGAGATTCGGACCTTGAGTTGTCTTTCGCGCTGGGGAAACTAAAGGAGTGGTCAGTTCACTTTGTCAAAAGCTTCGGATGAACCTAAGCCAACGACAAGCTTAGACTCACCTGGTGGCTTTGCTCGTGTCACCACCTTGGCGGTCAACAGATGTGCTCTGATCCTGTTGGCCGGGCGACGTTTCATCGAAGCATTGATTCAGCATGTTGGTTTGAGACGTCCGTGGAGAGAACCTTGGACCACGGAGAGAAGTTGTGGTGGAAGAGCAGTTGAGTTCCCATTTGCATTCGTTATCGATTCTTGTTTAATGCAAGTAGTTGTGGAGATAAAACTTCTCACTTTTCGCACCTGATCCCTAAATAGGTTCGCTTTTGGCGTGGGTACTGGATTATGCCGTAAGTTTCGAGTTGCATCAAGCCAGAAGTGGAATTCTCCGGGAGGCGCGGAAAACCTTTTGTTGTCTGCGAATCCCCGTCGGACACATTTGCTGGGAAAATCGGTATCGCTTCATCCAGCCACCAATGCACATGCACAAAGGTAGGAAAAAACCGTTCGGCGCCTACAAACGTCAAACAATTCATCGCGGGAACCTTGTCAGAAAATTTGCAGCGATACGAACGAATTGCGAAACTATACGAAAACCAATTGCATGCCACATCGACGAGAAGCAAATGGCTCCACTCGGACCAGAAATGTTGATGGCGCACAGTCGTTCACACGAGCAAGGCTTGTCCAAACCAAACAAACACACCCGGATGCGCACACACCTCCGCAAACATCGCCCTGCTCAGTGCAAGGGAAACCGATGTCAGCGATGTGGACACAGTGTCTTTGTTGCTGTTGCTTCCTCAAAACCCACCCAAACCTGGCCTCAATAACTTGCCTCCATCGTGCAAGGCAAGTTGTTATGTTTTTGCATCGAGATCCAAATGTCAAAATCCTTCGCGCTTCCGAGGCGTTCAACCCCGTCGTTACATGTTTCAAAAAATATCATTTTGCAAAGTGCAGAGCGATTCAAAATCTGGCAGGACAAACTGTGATTTGTGTGGGTTTCAGCGCGTTGCCTCACACGTATTGAAAACCAGTCCCCCGGAATTAAATGATTATATCCTTTTGAATATACTAATATACAATTTTTTGAAGGGACCTTCCAATGTGTGCACTCAGAAGAGATGATGTTCATGTTCAATAATCCCAAAGTTTGCCCTGCGCAGCCAGGGTAAAACCGCATTTTTTTCTGGAAACAAATATGAAGGTTTCATTTCTTTTTGGGAGCAAATGTAACGAAGAACGATCACACTTACGGGTGTTCAAAAAGATCGTGGAATGTAAAACATGTGTTTGTGTGTGTGTGTGTGTGTGCGTGCAATGTACATGTTTCCCGCACCGCAAACGGCTTGTTCTGTCCAGAGTATAAGTGAACTCGAGTCGAGTCGAACTTGCTAACGTGCACTGCTTGCAACCGCATGGAAACAGTTATTCTAACGTCAGCGATTGTCACCGCTTCGGCGTCATAACTCCAAAGAAGGCTTCTATGTGTTTCATAGTGTGTTTCATCTAAATCTGGTAGCAGCCAAATTTCCGAAGCCTGCCCACCAGTAGTGCATTACTTTTGCGAATCCGTTGTGTTTGTTCGCGTTCCCTTTTTTTGTCGGCCTCCCGGCCACGCCACGGCATGTTTCAACCAAACGTGGTCCAGAAGGTTGCCACTGTTGTTCCACAAATCCCTGGACCACGATTTGATGCCAGCTCGTGCATTCGCAAAAGCGTGGAGAACATGGTGCCATAGGCGAGGTCGATCCAAGGCGCCAAGAGGACCTACAATGGCGCCCGCGAGCTTGCAGAATTGGATGTCCAATATGCGACGCTTTGCTGCGGGCAGCGCAGAATTTATACAAATGACCTTCGAAAGTTTGACGTGCATTGGCGGAAATTGTTTCGACGTGTTGTTGGTCTGCCACCCGGTATAGTATATAGATTGAAACCAACCGCCGTGGCATACACTTCTCCTGAGTGGCACCGGGATCGATCACCAGTTGATATAGCATGCTTTCAAGTTATGGTTGGATTTATCCGAGGTTCGGAAACTTGCAACGTACATTTCTGTTTTTTCAGGAAACTCGGTCGGTGAAACGCATTGTTGTTTGGAACCCGGAAGTTGCCATCCCAGCCCGACTCAAAGCTTCGGACGCCAATGCCTTGATCCAGCGGTGGTGAGCCCAAATCACCCACGCAGCTATGCCTGCGCAGCCATCCCGCTGGAATGTGACTGCGTCGGGAGCACCGTCACAGACGGAAACCAACGTTTCAGCAGCGATGTGCTGGCCGAGGGCACTGCCCCGCCACCGGCCAGCCGGCGGTGGCAACGCAACAGTTGTTCCGAATGCAAGCACGCCGTGATCTCGGTTTCCAAAAACTTACTGTGTCCCACAGTGCGTCGTTGAGAAGAAAATTAAAAGTCTCAGGCCCGTCTAGTTCCGGATCCGATACCAGCATTGCTCCTGTATGCCATGTTGCGGCAGGCCACTTAGGGCATAGGGGGTGAGATGTAACAAATGTATTACATATGCATGAAGGTGATAAACTCCAGCAAGTACTGCAGCCAGAGAGCCTTGTCGTGGGCTGCAACCGGCAACTCCCCAATGTTCTGCCACCTGCACAACCTCATCAAACGGTCATCCGATAAATCAAAGGATCGTCCTGACTTGCACCCTCGAGCATTCCATGCCAATGCTCGTTTTTTTTTTCCCCGTTTCAGCCCTCGCCTATCCTCGAAGACCGCGACATACCGCACAAATTTCGATCATTTAAGTATGGTTTGACCAAAATTCGAGACCGTTCAGTTCCACGACACGTTGGTTCCAGTGAAGAAAAATGGAGTGCCACGGTTGGGTCCAGTCAATGCCTCCTGGTGGCCCGACGGCCTACGGCAATACACATCACGTTTTCGAAATTCAGATTTGTACAATTTATGTTGACCAGCTCCAAAACGGACCGCCGAAGCCACCGCAGAATCAAACACCTTCATACGAGAGTGCAGGGACACAGAAAATCAATTTGGTCACATAGAAAGCCTTTGGGGCAGCCCGCAAGCGGAAATCCAGGACAGCTTCTCTGTTGCCAGCGTTGAACCCACCAAGGCGCACAAACATTTCTTTTTTCAGAGCGTCTTGAGTAGTTACTGTTTTGCATGGTTGCGCTTGTGTTGTTCAAATCTTCCCCGTTTTGGAAGCATTTAGTGCCAAACCGACCTCCTTCAAACAGCTTGCCCATGCATCCACCATCCAGGCTGCTTCAGCGGAAGATGTAGCAAACAGCCAAATGTCATCAACAAATGGTAAATCCAACAGTGGGATACCGCCGTCGCCAAAGTCCAAACCACCATCTTGCAATTGTTCGCGCCATTTCTTCAATGCCACTTCCAATACACATGAAAACAGTCTGGGGCTGAGAACGCAACCTCGCCGCATTTGATGTCAAATTCTCGACTGGTATCCTGTTTGGTGATGATTTGGCTTTTCTGTTCCCAGTAAAGCAAACGCGGTGCCCATACCAAGTGTTGTGAAACCCCATGTGGTAGTAAACCTCCCCATAGCGAGTCCCAACTAATTCGATCGAACGCTTTGCTCAACTCAGGGTTCAAAATCCGCAACGGAACATTTGCCAACAAAGTTTTGTCAATGACCATGTTTGCCGACAACAAATGTTCTTCAATCCTCGGACCGCTCCTGAATCCATGCTGTTCCTCAGGCTGGTGGCCTCCAATGCGCCCTGCATGATACAATGTTTTTTCCAATGAAGTGATATTTTATATAATTGAATTCGTCTCCTCGTTGCCCAGCAATTTACGCAACTCCACTTCAAACAACGTTCCGTGGCCAGCATCATGCAGGTGTGGTTTCCAATGTTTCAAGCCTGCTCTTGCTGACTGTTTTTCATGTTTGGCCACCTCCCACACCAACAAACAATGAACACAACGATGGTCCAATCCAATGGGCAGCGAGTTATCCATCCAATTTGCTTTGGTGTGAGCTCGCATGTCTCCGATGAGGAACTCCAATTGCACCCTAGCATCATCAAAGTACTTACGACATGTCCAACTTCCAGCAACGTCCTCCATGTCGGACTGCCGGCTCAAAATTTGAAATCCATTTTCCAAAACCCAGCTTACCAATGTCCTCCCGCGAGCATTCCGTAGTCCACACCCGGATCTTCCAACCAATGTCACATCATCACCCGGTTGCAAACCGCCAACACGAGCATTGAAATCGGCACCGAACACAATTGGTCGAGGATACGAGCGCAACTCGTTCAAAATTATAACAAGAGTACTGTAAACAGACTCCACAACAATATCATTTGCCCATGCGGTTAGCAAATAACACGACAAAAAAACATATGAAACTTTCAAGAAACAGACCCGATCTGACTTTAACTTTGAACCTGCACGCCTGTCGGCAGCCCGTTTGGGCGCAGGTGAGACAAGTGAAACCAACATTAAAGTGTAATACAAACAACTATGGCGTTTCGCTCACGACCACAAAACATGCAGAAATCATCCATCAATCCACGCCACAAATCAGGATCACGAGCCAATACCTGCCAATTGCCCAAATGACGATAACGAGTGTACGAAATAAATTTGCTCGGCCAACTAGTCCGGGGGCAACCAGAGCGACGACGTCCCAGAGGGTTCCAAGCAAGTACCCGGCTGATCCAACGTTCCGGTGGGAGATTTGCAGCATACCCCCCCAATTTCCAATAATGTTCCACACAACGGCGGGACCACGTTTTAATGTGGAACAGGTTTGTGAACCTTTGGACCCGGTCATTCCACGAATGAAGGATGACATGCCAATCGCAGGACCAATCAATGCCCGGAGGCGGGCCCACCATCGCTCGAAGCAACTTTCGAAAAGTTATGTCCATTTGGTATAGATCTCCTTGGTGAATCGTGCGGTGTCCAGCTCCGAACAGAGCAACTGGAGAAACTGTTGCATCAAAAAATCGCAATCGGTCCTTCAAACGCGCCGAGTGGTCGCAGAGAATTTGTTTGTGAGAGAAAAATGTTCTTGAAGCAGCTTGCAGATGGTGTGTAACGTCTAATTTTGTGCGACCGTTGTTTCCCATGCAAAAAATACACCCCAACCATTTGTGTCCTGATAAACCTGCTTTGACCTGCAAAAGTTTTTGCCGACGTGTCTGCAAGAAATTGGGTGGTTGGGCCTCATTGGTCAAAAGCACCGTCTTGTTCAAGTTGAGAAACAACCCAACTTCGTCCAGGTCATCTTCGAGGGCATCCAGCAATTCCAAACACTCAACTGAAGTGGAACCGAATATGAAAATATCATCTGCAAACCTCAAATCCAACAATCGCGGCATTCCGTCCTGCATTTCAATGCCGAAACCTTTACTTTCCACTATGGAGCGCCACTTGCGCGTGGCCCATTGCAAAACCCCAGTGAAAAGTCTGGGACTGAGAACGCACCCTTGTCGCACGCCCCCATTAATTGTAAATTCGTCACTGATGTCCAGTTCGCCTCTGACACAGCCACGCTGGCTGAAATACAAGCATTGTATGATCCACACAATGTGTTCAGAAACGCCATGGTCCAAGAGTGCGGCCCACAATTTGTTCCAATCCACTCGGTCGAAAGCTTTTGACAAGTCCAAGCTGATGACCCACACGGGCATGTCGATTCCGAAAAATTTATCAACAACCAAATTTGCAGTTACCAGGTGTTCTTCCAAGCGACGGTTATGACGAAACCCATGCTGCTTTTCGGGTTGACCAGCTTCGATCAAAGGCGCCATCCGCGCCAGTAACATGTAAGCAAGAACTTTGTAGAACAGTCGAACTATGGCAATTGGTCTGCTATCACTTGTGGTCTTTGCACGACCCGATTTCGGCAACATGATGAAATGCGTGACTAACCATGGTGGAGGCAGGTCACCACTGTACAAAACATCGTTGTAAAGCAACAACAAATCAGAGAGTAAACAATCAGGGGCACACTTCAACAATTCAGGAACCAAACCAGCATCATCGTTGCCCTTGTTGTGTTCCAATTTCGAAATTGCAGCACGTAGTTCACCCAAAGTAAAGAACGGTTCCGTCAACGCCTCTGGTCGCGCAGGAGGAGCCGGGTTGCCAAAAAACAATTCTGCCAGCGATGCCGCGAACTCATCGGGGCGTGGATGCTGAACTAGTCGCCTCCCAGAGATTGTGGTGCCCATGTTCCGCAAAAATTTCCATGAACCGGATTGCGCCAACTTCAGCCGTAGTTGCTCTGATTTCCATTCCTTAGTTTCTTGTCGCTGGCGCAAATATACAAAATTTGATTCGTATGGTTTACAAACGTGTGGAGCTCATAGGAAGCTCAGCAATCCAAAGGCCAAATTGGGTTTCGTTCTTTTGTTGGTGTGGAAGATGCTTTTGCGGTTTTCGAAAATGTGTGTTCAAAGTCTGTGGAATGGTCAGTCCCGATGTTGTGTGCACGTCTAGATTTGCGGAAAGATTTGGACCGTATTGACTACAATGCGTTGTTTGATGCTCTGAGGGTGCAGGGGGTTCCACATGCATACTTGAAACGTATAGCTCATTGTATCCTCATCAAGTTGGATTGGTGCAAGGAAAACAATTTGCAATCAATCGCGGTGTGAAACAAGGAGACGTTCTGAGCCTATTGTTGTTCTATGCCGGCTTGGAACACGCCAGGAGAAATGGAAACTTCGTGTTCAACAGTGCGGACTTCATTGTGGTGATGATGAGTTGTTAACAAACGTGCGTCACGCGGACGACTTGACGCTGTATGCAAGAATTGACATTGATCTTACAACTATGGTGGAGTGCTTGGTTGAGGAATTGGCACCTGTTGGTTTAGCTTTCAACACTTCCAAGACCAAAATTTTGAAAACTGAAAATTTGAACGAACCAATGTTCCTTGATATTGGTGGTGATTTATTTAATTGACATACTACATTTTTGCCGAAAAAGGAGCGAACAAAAAAAACATGGAGGGCAAAATCATGAATATTTTCGTAAGAAATTATCTGGTGACCTCCGGAAAAGGGCCATGGTGAATTGACAACATCGGAGTCCGATCGCTTGGACGGAATTTAGCAACACAGCGACACACTTCTGAATCGGCATGTGTATTTCGGACTGCGTTTGAAACTTTTTGATTCCGTTATGACTCCCACAATTTTTTTTAAGCCTTTGACTTGTCCCTTGACGTCGAATCAACTTCAGAAACCACAAGTGGTGAGAAACCGTATGCTACGTTCAATTGTTGGATGCGCACCACTGGTGGAAAATGATTGGTATGCATTGATGCAAAAAATGCAGAGAAACCTGGAAAATGCACAGCAAATAGTGGGTGAGTGAGTGAGTGCGTGAAACC